>Ga0079995_1081469_pt1 | contig 14446 bp, 12 predicted proteins | sample FaiFalFF_MnMetaG_2_FD_69198 | JGI IMG/M metagenome (GOLD analysis project Ga0079995, IMG submission 69198) | Freshwater microbial communities from Yellowstone National Park, Wyoming, USA - Fairy Falls C (FF_Mn_C) (SPADES assembly) (version 4) | ecosystem: Environmental > Aquatic > Freshwater >...
ATTTATTATTTTGGAATATACAAGAAAAAGAAACTCCACTTTTTTTAGAGGATTTATAGATTCTAATTTATTTTATAAATTTCCAAATTTCGTGAAAAAGAAAAAGTTAAAAACAAAAGAAATAAGAAATAAATAAATTAAAGGAAGAGGAGGACAAAAAATGAGAACACAAAAGAAAAAGTTAAAAGTTAAGGATAAGAACAAGAAAAGTATCAAAACAAAAAAATCGAGTAATATCAAGAAGGAGAACAAAAAGAAGAAGGAAAAAGCCGGCGCGAAAAATAAAATAAAAGCACAGAAAGGAAAAAAGAGAATTGATATAATAACAGCTTCGGCAGGTAGCTATCCAAGAATCGGTGATACAGAAGAACTCCAAAAATTAAGAAGAGCATGGGCAAAAAGAGAAACAGGAGAAATTTCCGAAGAGGAATTTTCAAATATTCAAAAAGAATTTATCAGACTTGCAATAAAAGAACAAGAAAAAGCAGGACTTGATATTCTTACAGATGGTCTCATAACATGGTATGATCAGATTTCTCACTTTGCTAAAAATGTTCAGGGAGTAAAAATAAACGGGCTTTTGAGATTCTTTGATACAAATACTTATTTCAGGCAACCTGTAATAGATGAAAACACACCTGATAATCCTGAAATTTCGCCCGTTGTTTTAGATGATTTTAGGTTCGCAAAAACTCTAACAAAAAAGATAGTAAAACCTGTTATTACTGGACCTATAACACTTGCAAAGCTTACGAAAGGAGATTTCACAAAAGCTCTAAATATATATACAAAACTTATAGAGAATGAGGTGAAAGTTCTTTCAGAAGAAGGGGCTCAATTTATACAAATAGATGAGCCAGCTCTTGAAGGGAAAGATTTAGATAATGTTTTACCCTATCTTGAAAGAATATACAACGCCAAAAAACCCGAAACAAAAATAATTTACTTTTTCTATTTCAGAGATCTTTCCAAGGATGTGAAAAAATTCTGGGACATACCAGCAGATATTTTAGGTTTTGATATGACATATTCAAATTTAGAAGATGTACTCACAAAGATAAAAAAACCTCTCATGCTTGGTATTGTTGATGGTAGGAACACAAATATAGAGAAACCAAAAGATATACTTCCAAGAATAAAAAAGGTTCTGAAAGATTATCCGTTTGAATTTATAATGATAAGCCCATCTTGCGGGCTGGAATATCTTCCAAGAAAATTCGCTTTCTTGAAACTCAAAAATATGGTTCAAATGGTAAAAAGAAACTTGTAGTAAGGTAATTCTTGCAGAAAAATAAGTGTAAATATAAAAAGTTCAGCTAATCTTTTCTGAAAGCGTAAACTCCAAGTGTTTTGAAGAATGTTATGTTCTTTGAGATTTTCTCAAAGGCGGACTGAATTTTTTTGTCATCACCATGTTTTCTTTCTATCTCAACAAAGAAATTATATCTTTTTGTAATTTTATCTGGACGGGAATGAATTTTTTTCATATTTATTCTATTTTGTGCAAGTGGTTCAAGAACTCTATAAAGCGCCCCGGGCTCATCCTTTATAGAAAAACAGAAAGCCTCCCTTACATCAGATGATTTTCCAAAAAATATCCTGTTGAGGTCAAAATACTGCCGTTTATTTAATGTCTTCTTATCTTTCAACGCTGCTTTATATATTTTTCTATACCCTTCCTTATATTCTTTATCATATTCATCTTTCTCCTTTCTTATGACTATAAATTCTGTTCTTTCACCGTAGGTATCTTGTATATTTGAAAACAGAATTTTTAAGTTATATTTTTGAGCGAGTCTTTCAGGAGAAATCGCAGAACCTTCTGGATCTTCACTTGCAAGTCTTGCACCCTCGGAGGTTGAACTGGTATATATTACCTCTGCACTTTTCAGATTTTCTCTTATCCATCTTGAACACTGCGCTATCGCCTTCTGATGCGAATAAACTCTCTTTATCTTACTTATATCATCTGATTTTGATAAAAGAGAAAAGGAAACAGGGATTGAAATCTCATAAACTATCTTTACTTCCTTTTCCACAAGTAAATCTAATGTTTCTCCTACGATTCCATCCCTTGAATTTTCCAAAGGTACGACTCCATAATTGCATAGAAACTTCTCCGTCGCTTCAAATATATCCTCAATATTCGTTAGCGGTAAAAATATACAAGATTGACCAAATACTTTTAAAGCTGCCTCCCATGAAAAACTACCCTCTGGTCCCAAAAAACCAACTTTTATATCCTCATAAAGCTTTCTTGTTCCAGAGAATATCTCGACAAAAATGTGCTTTGCGGAACTTTTTGGGAAGACTTTTATATTTTGCTCAACAAATTTTATTTTTTCATCCTCTCTAAAAGGGTCAAAAGATGTCATGTTTGATTGTCTCTTTATTTCGTATATTTTTTTTGCTATTTCAGCTCTTGCATCAAGGAGGTTGATAATTTTTGTGTCTATCTTATCTATTTTTTGCCTCAATTTTTTTATTCGGTCGTCCATAACTTTATTTTTTATCTCTTATTGTCTGGCTCATCAAATTCGACTTTTGGAATCACTATTCCTGACTGATACATATATTTGCCCTTTCTGTCTTTGTAAGAGATTTCACATTCTTCATTTCCTTTTATAAAAATGATTTGAGCTATTCCCTCACCTGCGTATATTTTAGCAGGAAGCGGAGTAGTATTTGAGATTTCAACTGTGAGATAACCTTCCCAGCAAGGCTCTAATGGAGTTACATTTACTATTATTCCACACCTTGCATATGTTGATTTTCCAAGACATATTCCTATGACATCTCTGGGTATCCTGAAATACTCAATAGACCTTCCGAGAGCAAATGAATTCGGCGGAATAATACAATAATCCCCTTTCACTGAGACAAACGACCTTTCATCAAAGTTTTTTGGGTCAACGATTGTTGATGCTACATTAGTAAATATTTTAAATTCATCAGCTATTCTCAAATCATAACCGTAGGAAGAAAGTCCATAAGAGATTACACCTTTTCTTACAAGGTTTTCTTCAAAGGGCTCTATCATCCCATAATCCTTTGCCATTTTCCTTATCCATTTATCTGACATCACCATATATAATCTACCTCCTAGTTTTTTGATATATACTTTAATTTCTGTTATTTACCATTTGATTAATTTATATTTTGTCCAATTTATATTTTGTCAAATATCCTTCATTAAAATATTCCTTCATAGTGTTTCACATTTTTCTAAAAACTTTTGCTCAGAGTTTTGCCAACCTGCATTTGCATCGCTTTGCTTAAAATATGTGATATAAGATCAATTTGCTTTTTTGTAATTGAAAGGTGTATAGGCAAAGATATACCATGTTCATAAGCGAATTCTGTGTTTTCTAAATTAGAACTTGTTCCATAAAAATAATGGAGAGGTTTCCATATAGGTTTATCTGCCATTATACCCTTTTTCCTCATAAAATCAATAACATTTTCAGAATTTATACTACCATCTGCAATAACAACAAACCTGAAAAATATGTTATTTACCTTTGGTGGGAGTTTCAAAAATCTTCCAAGCTCGTGAAGTTTTTTTATATAGTAGAGTCCCAATTCTTTTCTCCTCTTTAAAACATACGAAATTTTTTTCAGTTGTGCTAATCCGATTGCAGCTTGTACATCAGACATCTTAAAGTTAAATCTGAACTGGTCTGGCTCATAATCTTTTTTATCATAATCTATAAAATCCTTTATCTTGTCTATAAGCTTTTTTTCATCAGAAAAGATGGCTCCGCCCTCAGCAGTTGTTATAACTTTTGTAGCATAAAAAGAAGAAAATGAAGCTACACCATAAGAACCAACAAATCTACCGCTTACCTTACCTCCAAAAGATTGAGCTATTCCTTCTATAACAGGAACCCCGAGACTAACAAAATCTTTCAAATCATTACATATCCCAAAAGAGTGAATGTACACTATCCCTAATGTATCCGGACCTATTTTCTTTTTCACATCATCAAAATCCAAGGCAAAAGTATCAAGATTTATATCAGAAAACACTGGTTCATATCCTGCAAACAGAACCGCGTTTGAAATAGCCGGACATGCAAAGGAAGGTATGACAACCTTCCTCTTTCCGCTCAGATCAGGAAAAACTTTTGGCAAAAATTTCAATATCAAAAATAGTGCTGCTGAACCAGAATTTACGGCAACTGAAAATCTTGTGCCTACAAACTTCAATACCTTTTTTTCAAATTTTTCAACTATCTTCCCAGAAGACAATATCCCATTTTTTATAATCTTCTTGATTTCCTCTACTTCTTCTCTTCCTACAAACGGAAATGAATGCTTTACCATAAACTGAAATTTAGTATTCTGAACTTTTCTTTTATTTTTATTAGCCTGGAATTGGAAGTTATTTATTCCCAATTTATTTATTATTTGTTTTTTAGAAAATACTTGAAATAAAATTCAAAAGGATGAGAGTACATCCATCAGCAAAAATAGGAAAAAATGTTTTTATTTCTGAAACCGCATTCATAGGAGAAAATGTTGAAATAGGAGATGAAACATATATAGGGGAGGGAGCTATTATAGAAAAAAATACAAAAATAGGCAAAAGAAATAAAATTTACCACTACGCCGTCATAGGAACACCACCGCAACACCTTCAATATAAAGATGAGGAAACTTTTGTTGAAATAGGAGATGAAAATGTAATTCGCGAGTTTGCAACAGTTCACAGAGGGACAAAAGACGGAGGGAGGATAACACAAATTGGTTCAAGAAACTTCATTATGGCTTACGCTCATGTTGCTCACGATTGCAAGATTGGTTCTGACTGTGTTATAACTAGCTTTGCTGCACTTGCGGGGCACACAGAAGTAGGCGATAAAGTTGTTTTTGGTGGATACTCAGGTTCGCACCAATTTGTAAGGGTTGGAAAACTCGTAATGGTCGGTGCTGCATCATTTTTAAATCAAGATGTTCCCCCTTTTGTTTTAGCCGTTGGAGTTGAACCTCGTATAGCTGGACTAAATCTTGTTGGTCTGCGCAGAGCGGGAGTTCCCTCAGATGAAATAGAGAAACTCAAAAAAGCGCTGAAAATCTATCTTGATGTATCTTTAAAAATAGATGAAGTTATAAAAGAAATAATGAAGATAGATAGCAACTCCGCTCTTCTTTCAGATTTCTGCAATTTCCTCAAAGGTCCAACAAAGAAAGGTTTTTTAAGAAAATACGAGAAAACAGAATTGTCAATAAGATAACTAAGATTAGATTGATAGCACGGTAAAAAAGATTTTTGCTGATGTTCTCTATACAAATTTATACAAAAACACTTACACTATGATGTTTATAATTTTATCTTTTACGAATATAACTTTTTTTATCTGCTTCCCATCAATATATTTTGATATTTTCTGATTTTGTAGAGCTAATTTGAGAACCTCGCTCTCCTCTGCTCCTCTTTTTACTGTAATTTCTCCTCTGAGTTTTCCATTTATCTGAACCGGAATAGATAAAAAGTCCTCAATTGTAAATTTTTCAAGTCCATCTACATGTACCCAGTTTTCCTCAAGAAGCGTTTTTCCGGATTCTCTATACTCAAACTCTTTTTTCAAAATATGTGAAAGCTCATCAGATATGTGTGGAGCAAAAATGGAGAGAACTTTAAGAAAACCTACCATCATTCCCAAAAGACAAAGTACATCTTCTTTTTTGTTTAAGGATGGATTTGATTTCAGGAAATCTTCAAAAGAGTTTATAAACTCCATAAGTCTTGCAATAGCTGTGTTAAATCCAAGTTCCCCTATATCTTTATCAGCAGATAAAATACAATTAGCGTAAGATTTCCTCAAAGAAATTAAAAGTTCGTTATCCGTATCAATTAGAACATTTCTATCATCTAAAATTTTACCATCTAAAACTAACTGAACATTTTTTCTCATTAACTCTTTTTTTACAAAATCTTTTGCCTTAATGAAGGAGTTCCAAACCCTGTTGAGGAATCTGAAAATACCATTTACGCCGTGCCATGACCATTCAAGGTCCTTTTCCGGCGGTGCAGCAAAAAGGATAAAACACCTTGCAGTATCTGCTCCAAAATCTCGTACAACATCATCTGGATCAACAACATTTCCTTTTGATTTTGACATCTTTGCTCCGTCTTTTATCACCATACCCTGTGTTACAAGTTTAGAAAAAGGTTCAGAGATTTCTATATATTCTAGGTCGCGTAGAACTTTCGTGAAAAATCTTGCATAAAGAAGATGTAAAACCGCATGCTCTATACCCCCAATATACATATCAACCGGCATATATCTTTTCACAAGCTCTGGATTAAATGGTCCGGATGAAAAATCAACTTTTTCTATATTTCCTGAAAGGTATCCGAGAAAATACCATGATGATTCAACGAATGTATCCATAGTATCTTTTTCTCTTTTTGCGTCAGATCCGCAATATGGACACTTTATTTTACTCCATTCTTCCATATCTTCCATACGAGGAGGCAAAACAACCGGTAAATTCTCTTCTTTTTCTGCGACCATTCCGCATTTTTCACAGTAAATAACCGGTATAGGAGCTCCCCAATATCTTTGACGGGATATTCCCCAATCTCTTAATTTATAGCTTATTGCAAAATCTCCGAACCCCTTACTTTTTGCAAATTCTATTATTTTCTTCTTTGCCTCCTGAGAATCAAGTCCTGAAAATTCCCCTGAATTTACAAGCTTTCCTTTTCCTGTATAAGCTGCATTTTGGAAATCATGTTCTCCTTCGTATGGAACTATCACTGGTTTTATTTTCAATCCGAACTTTTTTGCGAACTCAAAATCTCGCTCGTCGTGAGCTGGAACAGCCATTATAGCTCCTGTACCATAGTCTGGCAAAACATAGTTTGACACCCATATAGGTACTTTCTCGCCTGTAAAAGGATTTACCGCATATCTTCCAGTAAATACTCCCAAAGTCTTTGTCCCTCTTTCTTCTCTGCTCATTCTGAAAACTTCATCGCAGAAATTCTGAACCTCTTTCTTTCTATCATCGGTAGTTATCTCAAATACAAGGTCGTGCTCTGGTGCAAGAACCATAAATGTAACCCCGAAAAGTGTATCTGGTCTTGTTGTAAAGATTTCTATTTTTTGTTGCATGCCATCTATTGGGAAAAGAATTTTTGCACCTTCTGATCTACCTATCCAATCTTTCTGCATTTTTTTTACTCTTTCTGGCCAATCAAGTTTGTCAAGTTCAGCAAGGAGTTCATCAGCATATTGAGTTATTCTCAAGTACCATCCCCACATTCTTTTTTTTATGATAGGAGTATCACATCTCCAACATTTTCCGGATATAACTTGTTCGTTAGCAAGAACAGTATCGCATTTTTGACAGAAATTTACATAGCCGAGTTTCCTATAAGCTATTCCTTTTTTGAGCATTTCAATAAAAAATTTCTGCTCCCATCTATAATACACGGGTGAAGATGTATCAACTTCCCTATCCCAGTCATAAGAAATTCCGAGCCGTTTGAGTTGTTTTTTCATATAAGATATATTTTCTTGGGTCCATTTTGCTGGATGGATTCCACGCTCTATCGCAGCATTTTCAGCAGGTAATCCGAATGCATCCCAGCCTATCGGATGAAGTACATCATAACCTTTCATCCTGTAATATCTTGCAACTGCATCACCTATTGAGTAGTTCCTGACATGCCCCATATGAATTCTACCAGATGGGTAAGGGAACATAACAAGAATATATTTTTTTTCTCCTTTACCTTTGAGTTTGAAAACTCTTCTCTCTTCCCACACCCTCTGCCACCTTTCCTCAATTTCAGATGGATTATACGAAAAGGCAGAAATATCAGAAGTTTTTGCAGTCTCCATAGTTATGATTAATAATAATTGAAAAAATTGTGCAGTGGAAATAATTTGAATTCTTTGGTCGAAATATGAAAAACAAGACTATAAAAAAGATAGGTATTGTATCTCCCTATTTTTTTCCACATGTTGGTGGAGTGACAAATCATGTGTGGAACAAGTACCTTTGGTTGAAAAAACTTGGTTTTGATGTGAAAATTATAAGCCCGGATTTTGGTCGGAGTGAGTTTGATAACGAGGATATAATCAAAGTTGGGAAACCAATCCCAATAATATATAATGGTTCAATAACATTTATTTCGCTTTCCTTCAAAGTAAAGGATATTCTTGAAAGAGAGAAATTTGACATTATCCATGCACACGAGCCTTACACTCCCTTTTCCTTTCTTTTTATAAGAAACTCAGAAAGAAGTGTTTGCACATTTCATGCTTTCAGAGAAGAACCAGAAAAAATTCTTGTGAAGATGGGAGAACCATTAATAAAAATACTCAGAAAAAAAATCTCAAAAGTTATAACTGTTTCTAAATCTGCTCAGAGAATTGTAAAGGAATTGTTCGGGATAGAAGAAGAAAAAACGATAGTTATACCAAACGGAATAAATTATGATTTTTTTGCAAAAGCTGAACCGATTAAATCTTTGCAAGACGGCAAATTTAACATCCTGTTTGTAGGAAGACTTGAACCAAGAAAGGGAGTAAAACATCTCATAAGAGCATACAGGGTATTCAAAAAAATAGTACCTGAATCCCGGCTTATAATAGTTGGAGAAGGCATGCAAACATACTACCTTTCATTTGTAACGGAGGATATAGAAAAAAATGTATGGTTTGTAGGATCGGTTCCATCAGATACATTAGCTCAAATTTACAAATCGGCTGATATATGTGTTTTTCCGTCAACAAGGGGGGAAAGCTTTGGAATAGTGCTAATAGAGGCTATGGCTGCTGGCAAACCGGTGATAGCCGGAAATTGTGAAGGCTATAAGGAAACACTTGAAAACGGCAAATACGGAATAATCGTAGATCCGAAAGATGAAGATTCTTTGGCAAGAGCCATGGTAGAGCTATACTACAAAGATGATTTAAGGAAGGAGCTTGCTTTACGCGGTCAGGAATATGCAAAAAAATTTGATTGGTCAAACATAATTCAAAAAATAAAAGAGCTATACAATAGCTTGGCGTAGTGAGAGTGCGCCTGGCGGGACTTGAACCCGCAACCTTTGGATTCGAAGTCCAACGCTCTATCCTGTTGAGCTACAGGCGCAAACAAAAACAATCAAAATAAAAATTAATCCCTTGAAAACAAAATTTACATAAAACTACAAACATAATAACGAACAACCCCCATAATAATCAAAAAAAATTGCAATAAGCTAAAAATATTTTGATGTAAATAAGATTAAATCGTTAAAATAAATAAATATAGATATAATAAGTAAAATAACAACTTTCTTTTTTTATCTCACTTTATGGGAAGTGAAGATAATAACTTAAAAAGTGTTAGAAATAGTACTTTTCAGCAACGAAAATGGTGTGGGATAATTCACGAATATGGAGATTTTATCTCTGTTGAAGGTGAAAAGATAAATATAGAACCTGTAACATTACTTGAAGGGAACACACCACTCATAGAATCTGTTTGCCTTGTGAAAGAACTGAAAGATATGGGATTTTCTGGAAAAATATACTTCAAATACGAGGGGCTAAATCCAACTTCATCTTTCAAAGATAGAGGCATGACGGTAGCAATAACAAGGGCAAAACAGATAGGTGCGCGTGCAACAATATGCGCATCTACCGGGAACACATCAGCATCTGCCGCAGCTTACTCAGCAAGAGCTAATTTACCAGTATTTGTAGTCGTCCCAGAAAAGAATGTAGCAACTGGTAAAATAGTTCAAGCAGTAGCACATGGAGCAAGGATAATCAGAATAAAAGGTAATTTTGATGATGCACTCAAACTTGTAAGAAAAATATCAGATGATTTTGGACTTTTCATAGTCAATTCAATAAATCCTTGGAGAATAGAAGGACAGAAGACAGCTGCATTTGAAGTCTGCGACGCATTAGGATTTGCACCAGATTACCACTTTTTGCCAGTAGGAAACGCAGGAAACATATATGCATATTGGTTAGGATATAAACAATACAAGGCAATCGGTAGGATAAACGAAACTCCAAAGATGTTTGGATTCCAAGCAGAAGGAGCTGCACCAATTGTAAGGGGATACCCAATAGAAAATCCAGAAACAATAGCTTCAGCTATAAGGATTGGGAATCCAGCAAACTGGGAAAAAGCAGAGCTAGCAGTAAAAGAATCAGATGGTCTGATAGATATGGTAAGTGATGAAGAAATAATATCTGTATATAGGTTCATGGGGGAGAAAGAAGGAATATTTTGCGAACCAGCTCCATGCGCAGGAATAGCAGGGCTTATAAAAATGGTCAAAAATAAGAAAATCAAAATGAAAGATATAGTCGTGGTATGCACATTAACAGGTCATGGGCTAAAAGATCCAGAAGCAGCTTTGAACTTCATAAAAACAAAGCAATTTTTTGTAGAACCAAAATTCAACGAAATAAAAAAGATAATAGAAGAAGAAATAAAAAAATCAAAGGAAAAAGACTTGGAGATGGAACTACAAAGAAGTTGAAGAAATTTTGTAAAATTCATTAAAGCATGTTAGCAGAACTCTTCTTTTCTTCTTTTCTGATATCTTGGGGATATCCGGAGTTTTTTGATGAACATAAAGTAAAAGATGAAATAGGATTAATTTCTTTTATATCACAAAGAAAAATTTCAAACTACGAAAGAAATATTTTGATTGGCACATTTGGTGAATTCTCATTCCTCAAAATCTTCGGATTAAGGGCTGATATACCAGCAGGTCTAACAGAAAAAGGAGATATGAAATTATCAGATATATCCGGAACTTTCAAACTCTCTTTACTTGATTTCTCTCCTATGCCAACTTTTTTGATATCTTTTGAATTTCCAACAGGGTCTACTCCATTTACTCAAAACAGAATAGTAATAAGTCCGATGGTATTTTTTAGATTTGATCTCTTAAATCTAAAATTTTCTTTACTTGGTGGAGCAAGATTTTCCCCATCAAAAGATAAAAAAGAAATAAATGTACTTTACCCTCATACAACACAAAATGAAGTTTTTCTATTTTTAGGAGGGGGAACTTATTTCATTCCAAAAATTCTCTCTTTTGAAATAAAACTTGGTGGAATATACGAGGAACTCAAAAAATTAGTGTTTCAACCTCAAATGCATCTTAACATTTCTATTCCAACCAAACCAATTGAACCAAGAATCAGTCTATTTGGATTCGGAGCGATCGGGCAAAAAAGTAATATAAGGCAAGGATACGGAGTAGGAGCTTATGCTTCGGTTTCTTTCCAGTAAAATTCAGATTTAAAATTCCAAATTTAGGTTTGACCATCAAAGACCCTCAAAGACCTTCAAAAACAAAGACGACCGAACCATTTAGCATGCCGTGTTCTGCCTGAGCAACTCCGATATCGCATTTGCCTTTCTTTTGACGCGCACCAGCTTCGCCCCTCAACTGATGAACCACTTCACAAACTTCTATCAAAGGCGTAGCACCTGCTGGATGTCCGCATGCTACTCTACCCCCAGAAGGATCAACATAAAGCTTCGCATCAGGACCAACCTTTCCTTCCTTAAAAGCATACACTGCCTTTCCTTCATCAAAAAATCCCATGTCTTCAAGAATAGTAAGTTCAGTAGTAGTAAAAACTCCGTATATCTCTACTACATCAACATCTTTTTGAGTTATTTTTGCCTGTGAGAAAGCCTCATCAGTAGCTTTTCGTAAAGCTTCGGAATAGTAAGGTATGTATTCAAATTGGTTAGGTAAAAAAGATGTCGGAGTGTGGAATTCACCGTATCCTCTTACTTGAACCTTTCTTTTTTTATTAGAAGGATTCGCTTTCTCAAAATTTTCCGAAGTGAGAAGAACACCTGCAGCACCTGATGCAAAAATAGAACAATCGTAAAGATAAAGAGGGGGACATATATCTTTTGAAGCAATAACATCTTCTGGATTTATTCTTTGTCTCAAAAGAGCTTTCTCATTTTTTTCAGCATGTTCCCTTAATCTTACTGCTACCCAGTTCAAATCATCTCTGCTGACTGATTTTTCTATCATATATCTTTGTCCAGCCATAGCATAATACGGGATAGGAGCTCCAATACCATACATAGAATCAAAAGGTCCATAAAGATTTATTTGAGTTAATGTTATATCATATACGAAATGAGGAAACTCCATTCCTTCTGGAATTCTATCGCCTCTATCGTCCATCCCGATTACGAAAACTGCATCGCACCTTCCTGAAAGAATTTCAAGCATGCCATATCTTAAAGCAAGAGCTGCTGTACTACCGCCGTTCTCAACCATAACCTCAACTTTGAATTTCTTCCCAAGATAGTGTCCCATATGATGAGCATGCATGAAGTGTTGTCTTATTCCGCCGAGAACAGGGGGAGTGAAAATCACACCATCTACATCGTCCGGTGAAACTTCGGCGTCCTCCAACACTCTCTTGAAAACACGAAATAAAACCTCTTTATATGTTTCTCCCTGCCTTTCTTTCACAACAGGGTCATAATATACTCCCCTTACAAACACTTTCATACAAAATACCTCCTCTTTTCTGTTCATTTTTTCATTTATTTAATCATTACCTTTGAACACAAGAACATAATTTCTGTTGCTTACTTCTATAATTTTTTGAAGTTTGGACGAAAATTGGTTAATTTCAAAAATTTGACCGTTTGTTCAAATTCTCTCTTTCTTTTTGTCCCGACCAAAAAAGCAAAAGTGGAAAAACAGAAATGAGATTAACACTCTATTGTTAAAATTGCATAGACTTTCAAATAAAAAGGAGGAATTTCTGGGATTGCTCATACAAAATCTGGTAGTTCAAAACAAATCAAAAAACTTTTAGAGATAGAACAAGTCATATAAGCATCTCAAACAAAAAAAGTAAAATTAACTAATAAGCGAGATACTTTATTTTGCAATAAGTAAAATTCAAAACAAAATTTTGAAATGAAGAAAAAAAGAAAACATCAAAAAGAAAAAAGAGAATATAAGCAGAAAAGAGAATATAAGCGCAGGAAAGAGCTGAAAAGATTTGACCTAATACTGAAAGAAATTATCTCAAGAGCTGCAAGCAAAATTATATGGTTAGCGACAGGTAGAAAGGTAGAAGGCAAACTCAAAATGTTTCCAGCAGAGATAAGGTTAGCGAAATCCTTCTATACGGATATCTTGTTTGAGATAGGAGGAGAGATGTTTCAGATTGAAATCCAAGCTCAGCGGGATAAAACCATGCCAGAAAGAATGTTCAAGTATTACTATGCGATAGTAGAAAAATACAAAAAAGAACCTACGCAAATTGTTTTATTCGTTGGAAGAGGGAAACCTCCGCCATCAGAGTATGAAACTCCTAAATTAACTTTAAAATATGAAGTTTTGGATATGAGGAGGGTAGACCCAGATGTGTTCATAAAGAGCCGAAAGCCGTACGAGGTCGTCGTCGGAGTTTTAGCTGGGAAATACAGGGAAAAACCAGAAGCATTCAGCAAAGTTGTGAAAAGGATTTCGGAGATTGTCAAAAATGAAAAGGAAGTTATAAAATATATGAATGATATAAATTTTTTGGCAAGTTTATTTGATGTTAAGATAAAAGTAAAGCCTATGCCAATTCAGATAGACATAAGAAAGGCCCCATTTTACAAATGGGGGAGAGAAGAAGGGTTAAAAGAGGGGGAACAGAAAGGGATTATAAAGGGAAAACGAGAGGGATTGAAAGAAGCAATTTTATTGGGAGTTCAAATCAAGTTCGGTAGATCAAAGATAAAAGAGCTAAAAACTCTTTTGGAAAAAGTTGATGATTTAAATCATCTCAAAAAAATAAAGAGAAAAATAATAGAAGCAAAGAAATGGGATGATTTTGTCAAAGTTTTTAGAAACCATAGGTGAAATAAATTTAAAGTTCATACTAATTCAGATAGACATAAGAAAAGCACCTTTCTTTTTCTTCCTCTTCTTTCTCAACTGACCATAAACAATTAGCATAGAAGCAGGAATGAGAAATCTTGAAAGAACTCCGCCAGCTGAATACCCATAAGATTTAAAATCTTCTTTGTTTGTTGCAATTGCGGAGCCGAAACCACAATCTTGGCTCCCAGAACATAAATGCGGAGCTGGTGACGATGCACAAACATCTGATACAGAACCCCCATAACTTATAGTAGGAGATATAGTAGAAACCGTAGGAGATTGGGAAATTGCAACCGTTGATGGCGATGAAAAACTACCAACATTTGATGATACAGAGTAGTTCGTAATATTTTGAGAAAAACATACATTCCCATTAGCATCTAACTTCACTACATAAAAATCAGAACCACCTGCTCCAAAACTCCGAGTCCAACCAGCGACAACATATCCCCCATCACTACTCTGGATTATTGAATTGGCTCTATCCTCAGAACTCCCACCGATAGTTTTAGTCCATACAACATTTCCTGATGAATCTAACTTCACTACATA
>Ga0079995_1043934_pt1 | contig 14445 bp, 14 predicted proteins | sample FaiFalFF_MnMetaG_2_FD_69198 | JGI IMG/M metagenome (GOLD analysis project Ga0079995, IMG submission 69198) | Freshwater microbial communities from Yellowstone National Park, Wyoming, USA - Fairy Falls C (FF_Mn_C) (SPADES assembly) (version 4) | ecosystem: Environmental > Aquatic > Freshwater >...
GGCCTCGCCGCCGGCCTCCAGGAGCAGCTGGTTGCCGCCGATCTCCCCCCAGCCGCCGAAGACATGAACGCGAAGCCCGCCCACCGCAAAGGATCTCACCGGACGCCTCCCGGAATCAGGGCATGCCCTTTCGTTCCATCAATCCCTCCGGGAACATTTTGTAGGACAACTGCTCGCAGTTGTCCTACGATTTTGGGAGATACCCGCTGGATCCCCCGCTGTTGCGCGGTCTCACTGGAAGTGATGCCGGGCGGTTTTCATTCGGCCTTGGGGTTCGGATCCTTGACGAATCCGCGTCCATCGGCTATGATGATCCATGCCGGAGGTGCCACCCGATGAGGTGGTCCAGCCGGGGTGAAACTCCCCGGGCCGACGGCGTTTTTTGTTTTCAGAACGGGAGCTCTTCCTCCTCCTCTCCGGCGGAAGCCCAGAAACGCCCCGCATACTCGCCGCACAACCTCTCGATCGCGCCCCAGCGCTCCTTCAGGAAATCCTCCGGCCATAGTTTCAGACCGTATCCCCAGACCCGGCCGCTCATGGATCGGCGCAGGCAGGCTGACACCATCAGAAAACGCTCATCCTGAAAGGCCTTCAGCGGATCATCGCCACGCTCCGCGTGCCGCTTTGCGTCCCGGAAGGCGCGGTAGATGACGTGGGCTGCCACATCAGCCATCTGAACCCCCGCCGTCAGCGCCGAGGTCACCATGAACGGCTGCTCGATGCACCATCGGATGGGCTGCTGACTGGTCCCCCTCCTTTGAAAAGCCACGTGAAGGTTGCGCAGACGTGCATCCTGAGCGCCTCCTCTGGAGTCCAGAACCAGGATGGAATGCTCCTGCCTCTCCTTGGCCCAGTTGTCCACCCGCTCCAGCAACATCTCGTAGGCCTTGGTGTAGGGATCGCCGAAGGCGGACTGGAGGGAGAAGGCTGCTTTGTCGATCGCCACGGCGATGATGGTCGGTCGGGTGGATCTCAATCGATTCCGCAGCGCTTCAGGGAAAGCCGCATCTTTATAAACGCTTGCTCCTTTGATCTCCGGCGGGCTGGGCGGATCGGTCAGCGGATCCCATCTGTCGCGGGGAACGATGGATTCCGCGAAGGCCAGGAAGGCTTTCTCGAAATCCCACCAGTCCGCCATCCGGATCCCCACGGCGGCCATGACGAGGAAAGGCTGCTCCCGGAGCGCCCTGTCCTGCAGCTGCGGGCTTCCGGACTCATCGACGTAGAACAGGAAGGGCATGTCGGCTCTGCGGAGATGAAGCGGTTTTGCAGAGCGGGCGACGGGACTCGAACCCGCGGCCTCCTCCATGGCAGGGAGGCGCTCTACCGTCTGAGCTACGCCCGCGCTTCGGGGTCCCCGTCCGGTCGAGGACCGGATGGGGGACCTGAGCGGAGGGGGCGGGATTCGAACCCGCGGTGAGCCTTCAAGGGCCCACAGGTGATTTCGAGTCACCGCCCCGCGTAGCGCTCGTAGATCTCCCGCAGATCCTCCCCGCTGAAGCGCACGTAGATCTCCGTCACCAGCGGGGAGGAGTGGCCCATCAGCCGCTGCAGGGCGAACAGCGGCATCCCCCGCCGGGCCATCTCCAGCCCGAAGGCGTGCCGCCAGGCGTGGGGGCCGTGAGGCCCCTTCACCCCGGCCCGCCGGGCGATGGCGTCCAGCAGGCTGCGCAGGCCCTGGTAGCTTAAGGGGAAGACCCGATCCTCCCGGCTGCGTCTCCGCCACGCCCGCAGGGCCCGGGCGGCCTGCTCCGAGAAGAACACCACCCGGTGCCGCCCGCCCTTCCCCCGAACCACCGCCGACCTGCGCCGCAGGTCCAGGTCCCGCCAGGACAGCCCCAGCAGCTCCTTCGCCCGCATCCCCGTGTCCCGCAGCAGCAGCAGGAGGGCCCGGTCCCGCTCCGAGCGGGCGGCCCGCAGCATCCGCCGCTGATCCTCCCGGGAGATGGCCCGGGGGCGGCGGTCGGCCCGCGGGATCCGCAGGCGGGCGGCCGGGCTCTCCGGCAGGCCCTCCCGCTCGGCCAGGAAGCGCCCGAAGTGGCGCAGCAGCCGCACGTAGGCGGCGACGGTGTGGGGGCTGCGGCCGTCCCGCCGCAGGACGCCGATGAAGGCGGCGAAGGCCTCCGGGGACAGGGGATCCGGCAGGCCCCCGGCGAAGGCGGCGAAGACGCGCAGATGGCTGCGGTACCAGCGCAGGGTCTCCGGGGCGGCCATGCGCTCCGCCTCCAGGTAGCGCAGGAACCGCTCGACGGCCTCGTGGAGCGAAGACATCGGTGTTCCTCCATGGGCGCAGGATGAGCGCCCATGGGATTTAGCCGGACTCTGTTCCCATGCTCTCACGGGAGGGGAAAGGAGAGAGGGGACCTGCGAGGCTCAGAGCTCGCGGGCCGTCCGGCGGGGGAAGTCGAGGAGAAAGACGCGGCGCTTCCCATCCGCGGACTGGACCCAGGCGATCGCGCCCGGGCCGTCGGGGAGCAGAGCGAGGATCTCCCCGTTAAAGGGGAGGGAAAGCGGCTTTCTCAGGCGGAAGCGCAGCTCCCGGCCTTCCAGGATCAAGGCCAAGTGATCGGTCAGGATCACCACCACGACAATCTCCCAACTCGGAAAGATAGGCTCATGAAGATGATAGCCGGGAGGCTGGGACTTCTGATCGGGCTGCCACGATCGCCCGGTTGGGCCCCCACTCTCGTGTTCCAACTCGCGTCTGAACCTCAGAGAGGGGGCGCAATTGACAAGCCAGAAGTGATGCGGTAGCATCCGTAAGGCAGGACGGAAACGGAAACGGATAAGGAGGTCGGACCGATATCAACCTTACCTCTCACTCCCCCAAAGCAGGAGCCAGGACCTTGCAGGTCATTGTGCGACAGGGAGCGGCAACCCGGCGGGTCACCTCTTTGGACATCGCTGAAGAGATCACCGCTCACAGGGACGCGACCATCGGCCGGCTGCTGCGGGGGGGCGCTCAAGGGGTCAAAGCGCTCCCCCGTGGATTGGTCTACGACCTGGGCTAAGTTCAATGGAAATTTGGAAATACTGACTATTAAGAGGCGCAATGGAAGTCAATCCTTTTTATCATAGTGGTCCCGTTATAGGGGACAATTTCGCAGATCGTCAGGATGAACTGAATACGCTCCTGAGGTGGTTAGGGACGACCCCGCCCGCCTGTATAGCCCTCTACGGTCCCGAGCGGATAGGCAAAACCTCCCTCCTGCGCCAGTTGTGCGAGATAGAGGGACCGAAGCGCTACGGCAACTATCGATGGTTATATCTGGATATGCAAGGCATTTTCTCGCCGGACGAGTTTTTTGAGGAATTAAAGCGGAAATTGGGAGGCTCCAGCACCGATATCCGGGCAATTCTGGAACAGTCCGGGTCCTCTATTGTGCTGTGCCTGGATGAGTTCGGTGAAGCCCTCTCCCGGCCTGAGTTCACTGCGGACTTCTACGACTACCTGCGCAGCCTCACGCAGACAGGGAAACTGGCGCTGGTCATCTCCACGCTTCGCCCCCTTCGGGAGTTGTCCGTTCCCAGCAAGGCGGAGGTTTCCCGCTTCTTCAACATCTTTCGCCCCTTTGAGTTAGGCCCATTCTCGCCAGATGCTGCGCGAGAGTTATTGACATCCAGGGGACTGAGCGAGGAGGAGGCGAACTGGATTCTGAAGAACGTCCGGGAGCCCAATCATCCCTATCATCTCCAGCTCCTGGGCGCCTATCTTTGTGAAGTAAAGCAGGCTGGCCGCCCGCGGGAAGAGGCGCTGAGGAAATACCAGCAGGCCCTGGAATGGGAGAAAGGACCTGTCTATCGGCATGTCGTGGAAAAGGGGGCGCGCGCTTCCGGATGGGACACAGCCGGGATGGCAGCGATGGCATTATCTATGCTGCTCCTGGTCTTCCAGGTCTTTTATTTCCATCCGCTCCTAATTTGGCTGGCGGCGGCAAGTTTCGGAGCTGCTCTGATTTTCTGGCTGATAGACCGCCTCCGGAGGCGAGCGGATGGCCAGAGCTCGTGAACCGAAAAAAGTGCTGGTAGAACCGGCCAGTACATTCTCGGTCCGGATAGAGGAGAAGCCCCCGGAGCCGTTTCAGTGGCAGGATCTTCTTAGAATCTTTCGCAACCGTTGGGTGTGGATTTTGACAGGCTTCTTCTCTCTGATTTTGCTCATCCTTGTAAACTTCTTAACCCCGACCTGGATCGTTCTTGATTGCGGATCGGAAATTGCCCTCAATCTGGAATATCCTCGGTGGCTTTCTACTGGAGATGAGGGCATGCTCCGCCTCACCATTCAGAATGAAACTTCAGATTCGCTGACGGGAATAGTGGCCCTCCAATTTTGGGGACCTCTTCCCGTGCATCTGGGGGAGGGCCAGACAACCCGGCTGGAAGTCCAGGGACTCCCAGCCCGGGCCTCGGCCAGCCACTCGGTGGCCTTCCGGATTCACAGCCCCCCGCTCTTCTTCCGGTCCGGAACGCTCCGGTTCTCCGTTCAGTGGATAACGGCGAAGGGCCCCACCCTGTGCCGGACCTCGGAGGGAACCGAGATCTTTTGGATTTCCCTGGCCCCCATCCATGGCCTGCAGGGGCTCTACGGCTGGCTACGCTCCGGCCCTCTTTCCCTGATTGTCCTTGCCTTCTGGGAATGGGCAAAGAAGCGAATACTGAAGGAGTAAGATGACGCGGGACGAATATCTCCGGAAACTGCGAGAGGAGTTCATAGCCCGCCACCTGGCCCTGCCGGGGTGGATGGAACAGTTGCCGCCCTGGCTGCGGGAATATTTCCGCATTCTTTACTGGGCCTTCTTCCGCCCCAGCGCCTTGCGGCTCTACCTGCGGTTTCCTTCCGTTCCCTCCCTCCTCCTTCGTAGCATCATTTTGACCCTGGTGCTTCCCCCGGTGATGGTGCTCCTGGCCGGATGGGGCCTCTCTGCTCTGGGGGTCCCATTTGAAGGGATAGGGGCTTTTGCGGGCGTGTTCTTAGGCGTGTTCTTAGGCGTGGCCTTCGGCGTGGCCGGGGACGTGGCCTTCGGCGTGGCCGCGGGCGTGGCCGCGGGCGTGGCCGCGGGCGTGGCCGGGGGCGTGGCCTTCGGCGTGGCCGGGGACGTGGCCGGGGGCGTGGCCTTCGGCGTGGCCGCGGGCGTGGCCATAGGCGTGGCCATGCCCGTGGCCAGGGACGTGACCGCGGGCGTGTTCTTCGGCGTGGCCTTCGGCGTGGCCTTCGGCGTGACCACGGGCGTGGCCGCGGGCGTGGCCTTTTTGATCGGGGCATTGCTCGGATTAGCCCGCTTCCCTTTCTGGCTCTGGGAGGTGTTTCTCCCCCGTCCTCCCATCTCCTGGGATGAACTTCCCGTTCTCCCCTGGCCGAAACTTTCCGGATGGCTGGCGGAGCGCCTGAAGCATCCCGGCGAGGCGGCCTGGTGGTTCTCTTTCGTCGCCCGCCACCCCTACGCCCGCTGGGCCATCTCCCGGGCGGCCTCCCGGCAACCGGCGGGCACTCTATGGTCTGTTCCTTTGCTCCGTCATCTCCTGCAGAACCCGTTGCCCTATGTGGAACCTCGGGCAGGTTGGGACCTGGATGCATATCGCCGGGAAGCCGACCCCTACTTTTCCTCCAGACTGGTCCTGGCCGAACTGGGAGGAGCCCAGGCCATCCCTGACTTCTTCGATGCGCTGGCCCGCTTCCTGACCAATCCCCTGCGCCGGCCCCTGCCGGCTCCTTTGTCCCGCTTCTTCCGGGCTTGGTACCGCTTACTAGAGGCCGCCGCGCCTACGGCTCCGAGGGATTTTGAGCCCAACCGGCTGATGCAAGCGTTAAAAGAAGCCCACGAAGCCACCTCTGCCCTGGGGAACGCAGCGGAGGAACTCCCTGCTTTGCTCGGCGCCTTCGTTTCCCTGGCTGATTCTCCGGAAATTTCCGCTCCTTCTTCCCTTCCCTCTGAGGCGCCCAATTTTCCGGAGGTCCTGAGAGGGCTCCGCCTCTTTGAAGACGCCGCTCGGGCCTTTGCGGCCTACTGGGCCGCCTCAGGGGAACTGGCCCGTCGGGACCACCTCAACGAGGCCTTCTCGGCTTTGGAGCGGGTGCGCCAAATGGCTGCTGAAAGCCCAGACATCCCCCAGCCCTTTGCGGCACTCTTGCTTCTCCTCTCGGAACGCTGGCATCAAACGGTCGCCGCTGAGCGGGACCGCCTGCTGGCCCTCCGGCCGGTTGCTCCTCTGGAGGATTTCTACGTGGTCGGGCCGCCTCTCACTCCAGAGTCGGGCCGCCTGTTCGTCGGCCGGGATGGGATTTTCCAGCGCCTGGAGGAGCTCTTCCGGAACCCCCTGCAGAAAGTCCCGGTTGTCCTCTACGGCCAGCGGAGGATGGGCAAAACCTCCATCCTCAAGCATCTTGGAGCCAAGTTGGGCCCCCGTTATATCCCCATCTTGGCCGACCTCCAGGGCTTGCTCTCTGATCCCTTCCGTCCGATCAAAAGCGATCAGGACCTCTGGCAAGCGCTGATGCGCGAGATTGGGAAGCCGTTTGGGATATCTCCAGGGGAAGGGGAATCGGTAGAAGATTTCTTGGACCGGCTTGCGCCAGCGCGGGGAGAGCGATTCATCGTCCTAATGCTGGACGAGTTTGAGAAACTTGAGCAGCGGATGGATGAGGGAACGGTAAGCCGGAACTTCCTGGAACATCTCCGGCATCTTATACAACACCGCCCGGAACTGCTGGTGATCCTGAGCGGCCACCATACCCTGCAGGAGCGGATGAGCCGCTACTGGGAGCCATTGATGGGGATTGCCCGTTCGGTGCGGGTCTCCTACCTGGAGGAGGACGCCGCCCGCCGCCTCATCACCGATCCCTGGGACGGCTTCCGGCTCCAGTACACGGAGGAATCCATCCAGCGGCTGCTTTTGGCCACCGGCCGCCAGCCGATGCTTTTGCAACTGGCCTGCTCCGCCGTTATCCGGGAGGTCAACAACCGAATGGCACGCGAGGGCTACGAGGTGTACCCCACAGCCCGCCCGGAGGAGGTGGAGCGGGCGCTGGACCGGCTGCTGGTGGAAGGGGAGACCTGGTACTTTGATGCCGTCTGGGACTGGTTGACGGAGGAGCAGCGGGTTGTCCTCATCAGCGTGGTTCAGGCCTATCAGCCTGGGTCGGAGGGGTGGACTCTCTGGCGGGAAGTTCCGGGGATCACCGAGGATGCCGTCCGGGCCCTGGAGGAGCGAGAGGTGCTGGAGGTGGATGACGGCCGCTGTCGCTTTCGGGTGGAGTTGCTGCGCCGCTGTCTGGCCCGCCGCTTCTCAACTCATCCCTCACCCCGCTAAGCCTCAGCCTTATACCTTAATGTATGCTTTGCATGCTGCTCAAGCATCCCTGCGGCAAGGGGTTGGGTAATCCAGCGGAAGCCCATCTCCCGGCCTTCCAGGATCAGGACCAGGCGGTCGGCCAGGGCGAAGAGCATGGGAGCCTCCCGGCGCGAAAGGATGCGCTCATAGAGATGATAGCCGGGAGGTCTGGGGTTCCAGAGAAGTCCTGGATGGATCCCTACAGTTGTCCCACTGGGCAATGTTTGTCAGATCCCCCTAGGGCCTCACGAGTTCTCGATCCTGAGCTGCCAGAGCCAAGCGGAGATGTCCAGAGGCCAGAGACCCTGAGGAATCGCGTTTAGACCTTGTTAACATCCTCCCCAAAATGGGGTATAATCAAAGCCCGGGATGATGACCACCGGGGCAGCACGGACGCCATGGCCTCATGCGGTGCTGCCATTGGGTCCATGGGACGTGAGCTGTAGTGTGACGCAAGAAAAAACAGGATCCGGCCATCGGCAATCAGCGCGTGGATTTGTGTCGACAACTTTGGGAAGCCCGGTCGGAGGTGGGTTGAGCGAGTATTTCGGTATCGGTATCAGGTGGTGGGCGGATACTACGGTTTTTCCAGTATCGACGCACTGACGGATGGCGAAGGGGTTCAGAGCTTTGTGTCAGCGAGAGAAGTAGCACAAGGTAGTGCGTCAGTAACTGTGACGTGATGTATGTAAGACGTGATCGTTATCTCCCAGTATTTAGTCACCATCTTGGACGGGTAACTCGTAGTTTTCGGAGAGCAAGGTATGGAAAAGCTGATAGAAGGCGTCCTGCCCATCGATGTTATTAGCCGCGATGCAGCGATTGAAATGAGTTTCAAGCCTACCCCCTCTTACCTAGCAAGGTGCCGTGAACTAGGGTTAACGGCTCCAGGTCGGACATTCTATGATCCTAAGATACGAAGTTTGCTTCCATGGTTGGCCAGGCGTTCCAGGTCGGCGGCGAGGGCATTAAATCTCGCTGCACTTCTCCCCGCTCACACACCTCTTGATGAGTTTCTGAAAATGTTGGGGTTCTCCGAAGTCCAGCTGCGTGAGCTGGTTGCATTAGGCTATCCTCCTCTCATTTCTTATGCTCAGCCTGCGGTGGATAATTCCTACATCAATAGCGTGAATAGCGTGGTGATTATGGACCCCATGGGGGGCGGCGGATCCATTCCCCTGGAAGCCGCAATTCTTGGAGCACAGACCATAGCTTGCGACTATAATCCTGTGGCATTTCTTATATTGCGAGCAACTATTGAATGGCCGGCCCAATTTGGTATAAAGCTTTATGATCGAGTTAGGGATGAAGCCAAGATGCTGATCGATTTTGCGCGGGAGGAGCTGGGCCGATTCTACGGAGAAGCGGACCGAGGTTATCTCATCGTGAGGCAAGTGTTAACCGATTCAGGGATCACACCAATCGCCCCATCAATTCAATTAGATGACAATATTGCCGTATTAATTGATGGGGAAAACATTCTTTTGTCGTATATCGCATCAAAATATCCAGTTAGGCGGGACCTAATAGGAAAATGGATTGAGCAGCACAAGGCGCTTATGCAAGGCAGGCAAGATCTAATCATCACCCATCGAATTGTTGCCGTTCAACAGAAGCGGGGGTTCCGGCTTGCCCAGAATGAGGACCAGGAGCTTCTTAACAAAGCTCTTCGGGAACTGTTCGAATCACATCCAGAATTGCCAGATACTGAGCTGGCGTCGGACAATCGAATCTATCGCAAGATCATTACGCTGGAGCGCTACAAGTTCCTCTTTAATCCTCGACAGGCTCTGGTCTTAGGCAAGTTAATCGACTATGTGAGGAAGCGAACCGGGCTGTTGATCCAGCAAGATGGGGAATTTGGAGCAGCAGTGGCCACATATCTGGCTTTTGGTCTTTGTCGAATTGCTGATTTTAACTCCATTTTAACATCTTGGAACGAGCGTCAGGGAACAGTCCGAGATGCTCTGGGAGCCTACTATAAATTCAGGGAACTAAGGCTAGATGGTATCTATGCAGAAGCTGTTGTGCCTTATCGAACAATTGAATGGGTCTTTGAGCCGGACGCTGTCCATGAAACAGCAGGAGGTATTTGTCCCGTCCTCAGGGAGCTGACCGCCAAGCTGCATGGCGCGCGGAACAAAGTTCAAGTGTTTATGGCCGATGTTCTCGAGCTGTCCCGCCACTTCCAGAATGTGGCCGATGTGATCAATGTGGACCCGCCTTATTTTGATGTTCACGGATATAGCGACTTTTCCGAGTTTTTCTGGCCTATTCTCCAGTTAGCTCTAAAGGATGCATTGCCTTTGTTATTTGATGCTCGGATTCTCTTTGACTGGAAGCCAACCATGAGTAGGGTGCCTCGTCAACACGAGGTGATCGGGCGAATGGCAAAGGGCGAAGATGAGTTCGAGGAAAAACTCACCACAGCCCTGAGTGAAATGCGAATCGCTCTAAAGGACGATGGCCTGTTGATTCTTTGGTTCAGCCATAAAGAACTGAAAGCATGGCAGGCTGTGTCCCGAGCACTTCAGCGGAGTGGTTTCACGATCGTCAATGTGATCCCCCTAGTGTCCGAACATCCGACCAGGAGCATTACAAATGGTGGACGGGGTGGAATTAACCGAGTCTTAATCTTAGTGGCACGGAAAGCCAATGGCTATTTGAAGATTGATCAGAATAGGCTGCGAGAACGATTCTTAGAACAACTGGAGAAAGCCCGCCTTCTCCTACATGAACAGATCAGTCAACAAGAGAAGGATTTTCTATCCGCTGCAATTAGTGTCTTGTTCAATCCTTAGATATGGGAGGCTTCAAATGAAGAAAGAAACGAAACAGGCAATACTGAAAGAGATAGTTGATTTCGCAGAGCGCGCGCTACCTAAGATTGATCTGGAGCATCTTCGTCGGGCCATGCCTTTTCATGCGGTGTTTTTCACGGATGAGGGATTAAGGGCTTTTAAGAATCAAAGAAGCATCGTCACCAGTCTTGGCCAAAGACTTATTCCACGCATTGCCAAATTAATTGCGTCGGATAAATACGAGAGTGTGTGGATCGAACACAAAATCAGTGGAGAGGCCGATGTTGGAATGGTAAGAAAAATTCGAGAAATAGTGAGTCTTCTTCGCATGGAGAAAATAACCCCTAATGCCGAACTTGAATGGAACCAAATCTTGAGGGCAGCATCTGGCAAAACACGTCATGAGTCCGTCCGGGCTGACCTTTATATTGAGGATTTCGAAGAAGGCCCGCTCTTTGTAGAAATAAAAAGCCCAAGGCCTAATTTAGACATCTGTGCCGAAACTAAACAAAAGATACTCATATTTCGGGCTATTATGCACAGAAAAAAGCAATATGGCGCGCGTGGGTATTTGGGGTTATGGTATAATCCCTATATAGAACGCGAGAATTATTCTCACTCCTTCACACGCAAGATAATGGACATGGAGCGTGAGGTTTTAATAGGAGAAGAGTTCTGGGACAAGATTGGAGGGCCGGGAACTTATAACGAGCTTCTTGAAATTTTAACTATGGCCCAGAAAATGGTCCGAAAGGTATAGATTGTGCGTTAGTTGATCGCTTGGGTGCCCTGAAGATCGCAGGCTGTCCTCAGGAAGCCGTCAAGACTTCAGGGAAGAGCCGGCGACGGATCTTTTCATACAGCTCTTCCACTGGAGGGAAAGGTTAGCTTAAGCCAAATGAAGCCCCACAAAGGGATCGATTTCAATCAGAATTAACGAGCCCTTGGGAGCGCAGCGCAAGCCGTCTCCCACGGCCTCCTCTTCTCTATCCCAACTCAGATCTGAACCCCAGGGGTTTACTAGTGGTTTGTCAAGTTTGTTTTTGTGGCTGGAGATTGCCAGCATGATGAGCGCAGAGACTCACAAAATCACGATTGACAAACCACTAGCCGCTCGGCTCCGGCAGTTTCCTAAGTAGTAGCGTTGCTATCACCGACTGCAGAATAAGCTTACCCCCCATGCTTCTTTGGACAGCCTCCCTTTTCCCTGCAACAACCGGGATGGGCCGCACCAGTCAGCCTTTTTGATTGCGCACCGCTGTCATTGGGGTTCTTTTTATTCCACTGAATCACTATTTTCTTCATGGAATTTTCCTCCTCTCAAGAAATATTATGATGGCTTTTTATATTAAATAGAACAAATCTATCCGTCGAAACTAACATACATCAAAATCATCAAAAACAATTTCACTATAGCGCAGGTCCTCGACGATCAAGGAAAAAACGCGAGGAATAATCAGTTTTGCTAATTGACAGGTGTACTTGGAACGTGTGAGGGAAAACCCGCACTCCCAAATGTTCTGCATAGGACATCCGCCTTTACAAATCAATCGTAACGGACATTGCTTACAAGTACTATAATTAGCAAAATGCAATAACCTTAATTTTGCTAAAGCTGTATCATTAAAAACGAACTTCGCTTGATCTACCAGCAACCGGCCGTATAGCATCACATCTGAAAGCGGCTCGGAGCGCCTTGTAATCTCTATACAAGCAGTTATATCTCCATTAGGAGTTATCATTAAGTTCGCCCCATAAACGCCGCAGTAGTACCCAACAGTAGGCCTTGATAAGTAGGACGTATCAATCTTTAGAGATAAATCTTTGGCGACGATGTGCTTTAACATCTCGATGAAGTTGTGGGCAAACTCTTCAGGAGACGGCACCAACTCTTTGCTGCCCCTGCAAGTTTCAGATATATGTGCGGGTTCTGGCTTTAGTATTTTGACCCCCAGATCCGCAAAATAATCCACGCTTTCTACCATACTTTGCACATTAATGGATGTTATTACCCATTGAACCATGAATTCTACATTTAGATTAACTAAATTTTTGATATTTGCCTCGACTATAGTCCTGGACGGACTCCCATCTGGAAACGGTCTTTGATAATCATGAGCCACCCCATCACAAGAGATTCGCACAAAAACATTGTTTTCCACAATCCACTCCAGCTGCTCTCGACCAAAAATTCCATTTGTAACTACAGCAACATTAACTTGACGAAAGAGTTGCCTCGCGTATTGTACTGCAAAATCCATTACAGGGAAGTTTACAAATGGTTCGCCCCCACCTGCGAAATGCAACGAGAGTACTTGAGCATCAGATATCTTTCTAATCGCATCAATTGCTGCCTTTGCCACCTCCTTTGACATGTAGATCTTGTCATCACCTCCACGCGCATAGCAATATATACATCTTAAATTGCAGTCAAGAGTTGGTATCAGCGTCAGCTCTGCTTCGAAAGAGGCATCAACACAACTTTGCGCTTCCAAATCATATATGTTGTTCTGTTCCTCTTCAATAATTGCGCGAACATCATCTTCAGTGGCATCGAACAAAAAGATTAACTTATTAGGGACTATCAGGACATATGCGTCTTTGTTTATTTTTATTACATCTATTATCGTACTGCTTAAATTGCGTTCCATTTGAATTCTCCTTACCGTGGGACTTACGCAGTTTTCTGCGTATTCCGGTCGTGGCTTCGGGCTTTCAACCCGAGGCCAGAGGACCGACTACGGGGGTCGCCCACCGACTCCCACCTCGAAACTCATGTTATATTGTTCCAGCGGAATAGTCAAGCATCCAGGCTATTGGGGGTGTGTCCCAAAATCGTCGGAGAATTTAAGCGGCCAGGCCGATTTCCTTCCAGGCCCGGTTCCATTCTGCTTCTCCTCCCATTCCGGCGCTCCGGAGGGCTAAGATGGCCACCAATCCTTGGGCTTTCCAGCGCTGTCCCCGGCCCTTACATCGCCAACTGATCCCCTTACATGCGCTCTCCACCGTCCCACTTCCGATCGGATACCCCGCTTTTCGAAAGGCGGGGTAATCCATCTGCTCTCGCCTCTCCCGAAAATATTCGGCCGTTCGGACAACCCCTTCCCTCCAACCCGATTTCCTCCCCAAAACCTCTTCACAATCCCGGATGACCTGCTCGATTCTTCCCTCCCACAACTTCTGTTTCACGTTCTCTACCCATTTGGCCGCCTCTTCACCGAATGCCTCCCGTCCCAAGGCCCAAAGATGCTCCACCGCATGATACCAATCCACCACCCGCACTCCTTTCGGACAGTAAACTTCGGCAAACCCGTCTATCCAGGACGCCCCATCCCCGATCACCACCGCCTTCCCTTCCAGCCCCAATCCCCGATGATAGGCATACCCCCACATCGTCCGCCGGAAGACTTCCACCTCCCCATAGCCCGCCCAATACCCAATGGGGCGCACCTCCACCTCCCCATCCTTCCCCGGCCCAAACTCAAAGCAACTGCCCACTTTCACCTCATGCCAGCCCCCATCGACCCACACCATCACTCCGTCCAGGCTGATCCCCATCTCCTTCTTCGGCCCTTCCCGGGGGGCGGGAATCTCGTCCCCCCGCACCCCCCTCTCCCACAACCCTTCCGCCTCCTTCCGCCGCCCCTCCGCCAGCCGCCCTCCATATCGCTCTACCAGCCGGTGAATCGTGCTCCGGGGAACCGATTGCCCGGCTAACCGCTGCAAGGCCTCCTCCGCCTCCCGATACGAACTGACCGCCTGGGCAATCCACAGAACCTGCTCCAAACCCCTCTCACTCCAGCCCCCCTCAATCCCCTTCTCCTGGTCCAGGGGGGAAAAACCCCCGCCCGCATCGCGGGCAGGTGAAATAGGCCCGTTTCAACCGGATGACCCCTTGTGAGGTCATCACTTGCCGTTCCCGATACCCCTGAAAGACCCACTGCCCTCCGCAGACGCACGCCCCTTCGGCCCATCTTCCTGTCCCTTGCATCGCCACAGAGGCCTCCAATAACTGCACCCCTGCCTGGTTCTTCCACTCCTGAATCCGCTCTTCTAAATCCCTCAGCGTGCAATTCGGATGCTCCTTTACCCATCGGAGCAGCTCCTCTGCAGAACGCTTAATCTCTGCCACAATTGCCTCTGACTGTCCCATGATCCACCTCCGGGTCCGGCAGGATGGGGGAAGTCTCTGGCCGTCCTATGATCCACCTCCTGCCCCTATCTTACCTCGCCCGACAAAATTGGGACACACCCGATGGATCGGGTGACGGATCCTTGGAGCGGCCAGCATCAGCGGGTGGTCAAAGGGATCGCG
>Ga0079995_1069626_pt1 | contig 14397 bp, 12 predicted proteins | sample FaiFalFF_MnMetaG_2_FD_69198 | JGI IMG/M metagenome (GOLD analysis project Ga0079995, IMG submission 69198) | Freshwater microbial communities from Yellowstone National Park, Wyoming, USA - Fairy Falls C (FF_Mn_C) (SPADES assembly) (version 4) | ecosystem: Environmental > Aquatic > Freshwater >...
AGGGTTCGTAGGCCATCCAAACCCATGCAGGAAAACCACCAACCATCACAGCAGTCTCATCGACAAGGAACAGAGAGACCCTACACCTGTAGGTGTATAGCTTTCTAAGGCATGGGAGGCGCTGAGCCCACTTCCAAACAGCCACATGACTCCTCAAAACAAAGGGCCTCAAAGCCAACGAAACAGCCCTAAAGCTCAGCCCAAGAAAAACCAGATACAGACCGTACAAGACCACAGGAAAAGCAGTCCTCTCCCTCAAAAACATAAAAACACAACACAAACACCTAGGCCAAAAACATAACACCTAAGTTAACACGTCCCCAACCAAAAAACAGAAAATAGATAAAACGTTAAAGGGGTAATGAAAGTGGTCTAAAGTTAACAGGGCCATAGGGGTAAAGAGAAAAGCTAAGTTGACAAAATCTTTAACACCAAGTCATAGGCCTAGCGTGAGCCTAAACCTTTTTAATGAAACTTCTCCAATTATGCTAAGTAGAGGCAGTTTCTAACCATTTAGAGAAGTTTAGGTTTATATATTGAAAGGTTGGAAATGCCGGCGATGATATCTCTTCACTGCTTGTCATGTGGGTCCCCATCTGATGGTTTGGCGCCCAAGCTCTTGGATGAGTTGAGTGATGCCGTCTTTTGTGTGAGGAGGTCGAGGAAGTGGTTTCTGGTGAAGCCAACTACCAAGGCCTTCATAAAGGCATTTATCGCGTCTCGGTTGGAAACGATAAGGAGTTATGTCCTGATCAAAGCAATAGTCAAGACGATTATGGAGCTTAGGAGGATAGTTTCTGTGGAGCGTAGGCTTGTTGAGGCCGGTGTAGGGGAGGCCTGGAAGCTCTCTGAGCTAGCCCAGAGATGGGGGCATAAAACAGCAAGAGAATGGAGAAACAACAAAGCATACATAATAGTCCAAGCACTAACACTACAGTGGGTATCAAAACTATTCAGAAACATCTGAACAGGGAAAAGTGTCAACGGACACTAGGGACATCCACGAAGAGAAGAGGACCTTGAAGACCTATCTAAAGTCAAGGCTCAAAAAGCTCAGGGATGTAGGAATAAGCGGCCCCCTTGCAAGCAGAGTCGCAAACTCAGAGGTTAGAGCTTTGGCAGCCGTATTCGATTTCTTCGAAACCTTAGATGAAATATATGACGCTGGAAAGCCTGAAATTGCAGGAGCAGTTTGGGTGATGTTTTTCTCCATGCTGCTCATTGAGCTTCCGAAGGAGGATAGGAGAGAGTTCATGGAAGCAGTTCTGAGGTTAGCGGATGAGATGGATAAGGGGATCGAAGCATCTGAGTAGAAGCGTTATGCGTGGAGGTTACAACCTCAACCAGTGCTCCGAAGATTGACCCATGGCAGGGGCTAATTTGCGGGTGAATGAGGGGTTTATCGAGGCTAGGGTTAGGGATATCAACGACACCATCCAAACGCTTAAGGGACTCACCGCGAGGGGGTTTAATGAATTGACAATCTACGAGAAGCTTTCGATCAAATATCTCACGATCCAGCTTGTAGAGGCTGCATCAAGCATCTGCATGCACATCCTCCTTAACTCCTTTAACGAACGGGCTGAAGGGCACTCGGACTGCTTCACAAGGCTTGGGGATAAGGACGTTATATCGGGGGAATTGGCTGAAAGGCTTTCCTCCGCAGCCAGACTTAGAAACCTCCTTGTGCACAGGTATTGGGCTATTGTCGATGAGAAGGTGTATAGAAGCGTAAGGGAAGGGCTTGTAGACTTCATCTCCTACGTTAGGAAGTTCCTATCGGGATCCACATCGATGGGGGACCTTGACCCCGTTGACTTAGAATTCAGGTATTATGAGCTATCCGCTGAGGAGAAGGCTAGACTTCTCGACTTCTTGAGGAAGCGGCTTGAAAGAGTGGACGACATCATATTCGCCTACGTGCATGGAGGGTTTTTGGAGAGGAGCTTCTTCAGGGATGTTGATGTAGCTGTCTGGTTAAGCGATGTGGGGAAGGCGTTCTACTACACCGTTAATTTCTCAGCCAAGCTTGAGGTTGAGGCCGGCCTTCCAGTAGACCTGCATGTACTGAACGAGGCACCCCTACCATTCAAACACCACGTCTTCACTACAGGGATGCTCTTATTCTCGAAGGATGAAGAACTGAGACATAGAATCGTAGATCAAACCATTAAGGAATACATAGACTTGAAGCTGACGGAAAAGCTGAGCACTGAAAAGCTCTAAAATAGGACAAAACTTGTCGACACTTACCCAACCGCTATATAGGTGGTTGAACGATCTGGCAAAGTCAGACTGAGACCTAACTTTGGTTAGGAGTTGCCTGAGCTATTCGCAGTACCCTTTGCGGTGGCTGCGCCTATTCTAGGGTTAAGGAGAGCGCTGATGGTCGGCGTTGCGGCTCTACTTCCAGATCTTGATGTATTTATGTATCTGCGTAGGTCGTTTACGCACTCTATTGTATTTCTCTCAATATTTGCCATACCACTTATCTTCACATTGTTAAAGCTGGGTAGAAGTTTCGGAACTGTGCTGGCATGCAGCCTATCCCTCTTCAGTCACCCATTTCTAGATTTATTCAACTCGCCCACACCGTTCTTTTACCCGGTCTCAAACCATCACTACCACGTATCTCTAAGTATTAGTGTCTTGTTTTCCAATATAGAACTGTTACACGTGTTTCATCGGGCATAAGTGTGGAGGAAATGGGTTTCAAGCCGTTCCATTCTTTTGATGCTCCAATCTTCACAGACATAGGCTTCATAGCATCACTAATTCTCATAGCAAACCCTCCATATATCTAACGTTGTTCAGAGCTACAATGAATGCTACCAACCCTACGGATGGAAAAACATTCCACATAGATTCGGGAAAAGTTGAGGGCGACGGAATGGGTTCTGAAGCCCTGCCAACAGAAAGGGCAGCAACATACTTTAAGGACGATGTGACTGTTGTAATACCCACACTCAACGAGGAAAAGGCGATAGGAAAAGTTATCCAAGAAATAAGAGAGCAAGGGTTTAAGAACATATTGGTTGTCGACGGCTACTCCTCTGACCAAACAGCGGAAATAGCTAGGAAAGCCGGAGCCAGGGTCGTATATCAGTCGGGAAACGGCAAGGGCATGGCTGTAAAGACAGGCATTGAGCTGGCTAAGACTCCCTGGATACTGGTAATGGATGGAGATGGAACATACGACCCGGGAAGCATTGAGAAAATGCTCGAAGTTGCAGTCGAAAGAGGCCGCGATGAGGTTATCGGATACCGCGTGGATCAGGAAAACATTCCAGCGCTACATAGATTTGGGAACAGGGTGGTAAGTGGCCTGATAAGCCTACTCATGGGTTATAGGGTTAAAGACCCGTGCAGTGGAATATATTTGCTTAATAGAGATTTTGCGAGACAGTGTGAGATAACATCTACTGGTTTCGACGTAGAAGCTGAGATAGTATGCCAAGCAATAACCCATGGAAGAGTAGCAGAAGTGCCTGTCAGGTACCGCAAACGTATAGGAGAATCTAAGCTTAAGACATGGAGGGCAGGGCTCAGTATAGTCCTGACGGCTGTAAAAATTTCGTGGTTATACAATCCGGTCTTTCTAATGGGCGCCCTGGCTTCCTTATTAGCGATCCCCGGTATAGTATTGACGTTGTGGCAGCTCTACCTAAGATACGTCTACGGTGCTGTGGCATGGTCTATGGAAGTGTCGTGGCTGGGTCTTTTCCTTCTAGTGGTTGGGATGCAGGGGTTCATGTTGGCCATCCTTGCCCTCATGCTGAAAAGGATGGAGAGGAGAATAGTTCAAAGTCTTAAAAATTTTAGTGGATCCGGAAGAATTGGCACGGATAGTTGAAAGCTATGACTAAAATGGAACATAGTAATGCGATAGCTGGATATTGTTATACCTAAGAAGTAAGGCATATATACTACCCATTAATAAAAAACGGTGATAAAAAATGACCGAAAGTGGTGGGGAAAGGAGAAGAAGAAGATTTCCATGGGAGCTTGTAATCATTGCTGTCTTGCTGGCTATCGCGGTAGGGTTATTGGTTTTCGCGTTTCTGCCTCCGCCTCCAGCACCTCTACCATATATAGGATGAGTTTAAAAGGGCTGAGTTTCAGCGCGCAACACGCTTAATTTCGGTTTTATACCTTTTCAGGCAAATAAAGTTTCGGTAGAGCATATCGATCTCCCCCTCACGTAAATCAGATAGCAATTTTCATGATCAATCCGTTAAATCTGCGTTTCCATATAGCGTTCTTGTGCGGGTTATGTCTAGTAACCTTTTTTATTATATGGGGCTTTTTAGGACCAAGAGCTCTTCCTTGGTGGACTGATGGAGGATTATGGCTTAAGTATGCTAACGGCCTCATGGGAGTTACATGGCCTCTTTGGGATGAGAAACCGCTTAACTATCCTCCACTTTTCCCGTCGATTCTTGCCCTGCTTACCAACCTAACTAACGACCCGATCTTTTCGGTAAAGTTTCTTGCAGCCTTCTTGTTCTCAATGAGACCTCTAGCCGCCTACCTGTCTTCACTACTCATATTCCGGGGAAAGCTGTCTTCTATAGTGGCCGCATTACTTATGATGTTGCTCCCTATCCATGTTGAGATGGTTGGTTGGGGAGGCTACCCAAATATCCTAGGGCTATTTTTGTCCACAGTTTCGATCGCGTTGCTGATCTCTTGGCTCAGGGATGATGTAGGAAAAATGCTTCCAGCTCTTTTTATAATGTCAGCACTAATATCTATCAGCCACAACCTGACCTTCTTAGTATACTCTGCTGCCTTAACCATAACTTCAGTCTCATTATTTCTAATCGGTAAGAGTACAAAAGCTCTGAAGGTGTTAAGTGTATTATTACTCACCGTCGGCGTTTATTTTTTCTACGTATTTGTCTTCCTTTGGCCGCCGAGCTACTCGTTGTATAATGAGGCTGCCTACCACCACCTGAAGGTCGATTTATCTTCCGGCTTTTTAACATGGATCTTCAAGAGCTCAGGCCTTTTGTTAACATTGTATGCTCTCGCGGCAGTTACGATAACCTCGGCCATCCTGCTTAGAAAGAGACTTCTTGAGGTAGGTGTATTGGTGAGCTGGCTCATAACGCCCCTACTTCTGATAAACTCACACGTATTCGGTATAGCCTTAGATTATCAAAGGGTTTTCTTATTCTTCGTAGATCCCTTTATTCTACTGGCAGCCTTTTCATTTGACATGTTTTCTGACATACCTGCAAATGAAGATAACTCCAGGTTCGCGATTATAAAGGAGTGGGTCTTACGATTTTTTAGCCCAAGGTTTATTAATCTCACCAAGAGAATATTGTATTTTCTATTAGTTGTGGGAATAATTGCTGCTGTAGTTTTGTCAAGTACTTATGGTCTTTTAACCTTTAAAAGTATTAATGAATGGTATAATTTTAGAGATAGCTACGGTGACATAGAAAAACTCGAAGCAGTTAAATGGATCAAAAGTAACATTGCCAGCGAGTACACTATTGTCGCTGAGGAAGAAATAGCTAGATGGATTGAAGGATACAGCTCTAGGAGAGTATTAATGTATGCTCATCCCATGTATCTTTTTATAAACGGTGAGCAACAAAGGGCATACATCGCGAAAACAATACTGCTATCATCGGTCTGCTTAAACAATAACGCAGTTGCGATCTATGAAACACATGATCCAAGAGAGAATATGTCCACCAGGATAGCAGTAAGAAGTCTAGGAGCCTTGGAAGAGATATTCTTTCTAGAAACCAATTCCAGTTATATAGAAGGGAGTAAAGGTACGACGCAGTTTAGAAAGTACCTTTCTGATGCAAGAAGTGTGGAGCTCATTGAAGACGCCAAAAGCATTAGGGTTACTTATGGTTTTGAATGGTTTGTGGTTGACAAACATCTTTCAATAAATTCTGAAAACGGCAAGGCTCAGCTTTCCTTTAAGGTCAAATATCTTAATTCAGACATATTACTCAATAAACTTGTTATTGAATTAAAAAGCTGGTCTACACGAACTATATGGGAAATCAAGGTAAAACCTAATGGGACGTTACTTCTTAAAACAGACATAGGGGAAATTGTTATTGAAACAAACTCCTTAGCAGCTTTTCCGTTTGTTTTTGACCCTAAGCGGGAAGCAACCATATCACTATCCTCAGCAGAGGAATATCATGCAAAGGAAGAAGCGAATCTAATAAACTCAAAAAGCCTACTCGAAGATTTCAATGCCAAATTCATTGTGGTGCCAAGACTTCAGGAAACACAATTAAAAAGGAACATCCAGCTTAAACCGTTGACTAAACCAGAATACATGCATTTACTGAGTGACCCTTCTTATCGAATTACATATGAAAATGAACGTGTAATTATCCTCGAATTTATAGATAGATAACCATTTTGCATTGTCATGCAAATCGCAGTAGTTTCTGAGGGGTTTAAGCCGTACATTGGGGGCGTAGAAACTAGATATACTAAGCTTGCCGAATACTTAGCCACTAAACATGAAGTCGACGTTATAACCCTATTCCAAGGAGCTGTTGATCCAGAAGGCGGGGATGTCTTGGAGACCGAGTCTTTTGGTAGGGTTAGGGTATTTAGAGTAAGGACCAGCGGTAATTACTTTCTTGAAGATGGTACAAGGTCATTAAAAGGCGTCAAAGAATTCTCGCAAAAATGTACAGAGTATTTGAAGCGAAATAGCTACGACATTATTCTGGTAAGTGAATGGCCTCTCCTCCATGCATTATACATCCGAAGGACGACCAATCATAACATGATAATAGATTGGCATGAAGTATGGGGGAGATACTATTGGAAGTTTGGATTAAAGGGCTTCGCAGGATATGTCCTGGAGAAAATCTTGGCAACAAGTAAGGGTATTAAACACATAGCTGTGTCTGACTTCACTAAGAAAAGGCTTCAAAGTATTTTAGCGGTGAGACAAAACGTGCCCGTCATATGGAACGGCATAGACCCCGCCGAATACCATAACCCACCTAACGTAATCCGTGAAGACGGAAAGATATTGTTCTTCGGCAGATTTGCTCCACACAAGGGTATTGAGCTGTTATTCAAAGCATTCAAGATCGTAAAAAACATTAGGCCAGAAGCGAGTTTGCATATAGTAGGTGACGGGCCACTAAAGAGGCAAGTTATTGCGATGGCGTCACGATTAGAAGATATCCATGTCCACATAGCGGTTCCTAGAACTAAGCTACTTGAAATAATTAAAAGTGCGTGGGTGACTGTTATCCCTTCCCACAGAGAGGGACAAGGTATCTCCTATCTTGAATCCATGGCAGCTGGAACACCGGTAATAACTGTTAAAAGCCCATACAACGCTTTTTCAAACATTGTGAAAAATGGAGAAGAAGCTCTTGTCGCCAATCCCGAACCATATTCTCTAGCTCAGGCAATCCTTATGCTGTTAAAAGATGAAAACTTACATATGAGATTATCGGAAAACGGTAAAATCTTTGCTTCAAGATTCACCTGGGAGAGTATAAGCCTAGAGCTTGAGAGGGTTTTTGAAAATGTCTTGGATAGGAATTATTAAATCGCTGTATTCTCAGCGAATAATTAACATGCTTAAAGTAGTAAGAGGTCTTGGCGTTAGTGGCTGGATTTATATAGCTTTATTTCTCATAGGACCGGCTATCGCAGGATTTTTAGTCGGCGTTAAAATGTTCGCCAACTACCTGCCCCCTGGAGATGATCCAGGCAACTGGTTAAAAAGAATAAATGCCTTCCTTGGAAATACCTACCCATTATGGGGTGAAAATCTGGCATCATATCCGCCCCTATTTCATGCGTTGGGAGCATTGATATCGATTCTAGTTGGAGACTCAGTCTTTGCGATGAAGATTTTAGCAATACTCTCTTTCGTACTAATTCCTATTACGTCGGGATGGTTTGTATACAAGATCACGGATAACAAGCAGGCCTCTATAGTAGCCTCACTAGTATCCTCATTCCTGCCCATGCAGTATGAAATGATCTGGTGGGGAGCGTACCCAAATATACTTGGAATGGCTTTACTTCCTATTGGTGTCTATTCAATAACTAGGGTTCTCGAGGGTGAGTCCTCAATGAGAAACTTGTCAAATCTCGTCTTAATAACACTCCTTATAACTTTGACTCATCACATGACCGCGGTAGTCTTTGCGGGAATACTTGCCATTGTCATCATCGTTCTTCTAGCGCTAAGATTGCTATCCCTGCGTTTTGGGATTATTGCCTTAATCTCATTATATATAATAATCTCATACCTTGCACATTTAGTCAGCTCAGGATACATAGTTGGAAATCCAGTTACGGCAGGGTTTGACCTGTATGAAAGGTTATTGTGGGCTTTTAAGAGTCCGATCATTCTTTATATCCTCATAATCTCATCTATGGTCAGCATCATAACATTCGTACTGTCTTGGAGGTATTTACTTGCTACAGTATTGTCCGCATGGATCATGTCACCGGTTTTACTCTCGCTATCACATTACTTTGGAGTCACTGTAGATGTAGGGCGATTTATGCTATTTCTCGGAACACCAATGATTGTAGCCTCTACAACGATTATGCCAAACCTCAAGGGGATTATCAAAGCTACTAAGGAAGAAAAAGAAGGCGGTGACGAGCCTGAATACTTCATTGAAATCAATATGGACAAGCTCTTGCCGGCCTTACTTATAGCTACCATCTTAGTTTTAACACCAGTAACTGCCATATCTGTAAACGATTCAGCCTATGATTACTACAATTGGCTTTCTAACGATTATCATAAATACACCGAATCAGAAAGATTACAAATTCTACAATGGATCAAGGAGAACACGGATGCAGAAGATGTGATTATTGCCAGCTACCATATGGGAAGATGGATCGAGGGATTCAGTGGTAGAAGAACATTGATGGATGTTCCGCTAAGCACAATCCTGGTTAGGGATGAATTCTATAGGTCTCTCTCAGCACAAGCATTACTCTCATTAAATAATTATGAAATCGCCAACGGATACTTCTGGATAGCTGACCAATCACCTCTGGCACCCACTTTTGCACCCTTAATCTATGTTTCAAACCAATGGGGCTATGATCCTATAATCTATTTAGACGACTCATTTGTGAGAATAAACTTTGAGAAGGATGGAAAAACTTGGACAGAAGCCCCATTCAAGTCATGGTTATACCAATTCTCAATGGAACGAGGGGAGAAGCAAGCAAAAATTACGTCAGGCTATCAAACCATTTCACTACTCATAAACAAGTCTATGGAAGTAACCCAGAACACACCATACTTCAAAATACGTTACGACGTAACTCCTGTAAGAGGGGTAAAACTCATAGAAGCACAGATTACATTCTTTATAGCTTGGGGAAGAACGATAAAAGATTTCAAAGCCACAGAGAACGGCTTCAGACTTTCGACAGGAACAAGCGAGATAGTAGTAACCTTCGATAGGAGGTTAATACACATAGAGTCGGGGATATATGAAGAATTCAACCAACATAGAGTTATGATTAAGTTGTCATTGAACCAGCAAGGTGACTCATTCACGATAACCTTCAACAACTACAACCCTCTCTCGCAGTATCCCCGCGGCTGGTTCACCAGCTTCTTAGAAACATTAGCAGAGTTTAAGCCCAAATATATCATTGTGCCGAAAGACCATGTATTTCATAAAACAAAGACCTGGAGCCCACCTTATCCTAGCGGGAGAGTAGTCTATATAGAAGATGCCTTCGTAAGAGCTGTCTTTACTAGAGCCGGAGCAAGCTGGATTGAGGCCCCATATAAGGGAAATGTAACACAAGAAATAGTGACTGAAAATGGCAGAATAGTTACCTATGAAACATACGGCCTCATTTTTCACAAAGAGCTAAGTCATAGAAACGACGAAATCAGGATATCATACAAAGTTGAGCCTAAGCCCGGGTCAAAGATTGAATCACTGAACGTTCCAATATGGCAGTCATGGGGGACGACTTCATACATCAACATAACCGGTTCCAAGGCATTGATTGTTAGTGATGCTGGGAGTTTACTAATGGAAGCGGATGAGGGGGCTGTTCTTAGATACACTCTGGATCCTGAATTTAAGATGCCGCAGATATTGGCCTCCAAAAGAGCTGTAGGAAATGAAATCGAGCTCGTAATTAGTATAAAACCCTTAAATTACCTGTCATACTTAACCTACGAGTATACATCAACTACCAGACCACTCATGGAAAAAGGAGACAGGATTGACATAATTATTGAAGGCATCAGTCTAGAGCCCGTATTTGAGACAACCAACATAATAGTCTACAAACTAAAATGGGCATAGCTATCCCTGACAGAGTAATTTACCTAGTGAGTTTCCTTATACCTCTTATAGTCAGATCCGTTCCTGAACTCTTATCACCTGTTCCAATAGGCTTTGATACAGTCATTTATCTAGTTCAAGCAAAAAGTTTATCAACAGCGCCTGTCCTACTTCCGTTCTTCTCAAAACTACTGAGCATACTCTACTCGTTTGGGTTAGATCTAATTGTATTAATGAAAATTTTACCGCCTATATTCTTCGCTACCACTATTTTCCTCGCATGCCTTTATGCCCGCAAAAAACTAGGCTGGAGCAAAAGTCAAACATTCTTGTTGGCCATAATAATGGCATTCTCTGCAGCAATGTTAAGAATGTCTTGGGATCTTCACAGGCAATCATTGGCAACAATACTACTTCTTGTTTATCTGTATATAGATCCATGGAAAAATCTAACCATAAAGAAAGCTGTTCTATCGTTTCTTCTAATAGCACTCATAGGGTTACTTCATGAGCTTGTTTTGGTAACAGTTACAGTAATAAATTTGTATCATGCCTTGCTGGCTTTTAAGATGAATCTATTCAAGACAGGCGCCTCCTTTGCCGTACTAGCTATAACGCCTATCATAGGCTATGAGGCCGGCTACTATATCAGCTACCCCAAATTTGTTAGTCCAAATGAAGCATTCATAGACCTTCTGGGTAGCTGGGCAGGTGATTACACCAGCATTGTTTCCAATGCAGTGGGCGTTTTGGTAGCTACTTTCTGGTACGCCTTACCATTAGCGCCTCTAGGTTTTTTCCATGATAGATATTTGACACCTTGGATGGCAGCAATGTTGTTAGGCTACCTTACACAGATTCTAATTCCATTTTCGGCTGTTAGACTCGCTGAAAGATGGATGCTTTATATGGCTATTCCTTTAATGTTTTACACAACGAATGCCATATCAAAACTAGCTAATCCTAAAAGATTTAGAGTCGCAGTAACCCTATTTACATTGGCTATAATTTGTATAAACGGGTTTAGCATGCTAGGATTAGTTCAACCGTTTAATCTACCTTCAAATCTTTATATAGGATTTATTCCCTCTACGATGGTTTTCTCAACTGCAAAACCAGAGCATGTAGTCACAATAATATCATTCTCCCGAATCATAAATGATGTTGTTCATAAAAATGCTTGTATAGTTACACACGACCCATGGTTCAGTTACTGGGTTATGTATCTTACCAATGCAAAAGTACATTCATTCTCAGGTTACAGTCCAGACCCTGCTATTTCAAAATCCGTCAATGAAGGTTGCAAAGAAATCTATGTCATATGGTTCAAAGGACAATTAAAGGAAGGAGAAATGCTATTAGAAGGAAACCAAATTGCATTGTACAGAATAGACTTTACCACCGCTTTACAAAAGTTAGTAGGGTGAAGAAGACGACCGAAGAAAAAGAGCTTAAGGAAAGAAGTCCTATAATCGCCTGCATACCAGCATACAATGAGGAGAAGACCATCGCCAAAGTTATATTAAAAACAAAGAAGTACGTCGATAAAGTTATCGTGTGCGACGACGGATCTACAGACATGACCGCCGAAATAGCTGAAGCAATAGGTGCGAAAGTAATAAAACATGAGAGGAATAAGGGTTATGGCGCTGCTCTCGCCTCATTATTTAAGGCTGCCCGTGAAGAGAACGCATCAGCTATGATTACTTTAGACGCTGATCTTCAACATAACCCGGATGATATACCTAAAATTTTATCTTCCATAATCAAAGGAGAAGCGGATATAGTTATTGGATCGAGGTTCTTAGATGGAAAAGGGAAGTTGCCCAAGTATAGGAGTCTGGGCATTAAGGTAATAACTAAACTTACTAAACACGTTTCTTATAAGGATATTACCGATGCACAATCCGGGTTCAGAGCATACAGCAGGGAGGCGATCCACTCTATCATACCTAGCGAGCAAGGAATGGGGGCTTCAACAGAAATACTTCTGAGGGCTAAGGAGCACGGTTTAAGAATCAAGGAAATTCCAATTGAAATTAAATATGATGTCGAGAAGCCATCAACCCAGAACCCGATACTGCATGGGTTAGACGTCGTACTCAGCACAGTTAAGCACCTCTCGATAAAACGGCCTTTAGTCTTCTACGGAGGCCCAGGCCTGACAGCGCTTATTGTAGCACTTTTTTTCTGGGTATGGACTCTACAGATATTCGCATCCTCCAGACAGGTCGTCACTAACATAACTTTAATTGCATTAGGCGCAACATTGATCGGTCTAATGCTGCTGACCACTGGCGTCATCCTCTGGGTTCTCATAAGTGTAGTGAGGGATGCAAGGTAGGGTGCTTGGAGATAGATATCGTTTAGGTCAGGGTAAGTGCCCCATGCACATGGTTGGGGGATAGGATTAAGATTGATGGTACTAGCATGTAATAAATAAGGTTTATGTGTGGTTTGACTAAGAATTATGTTAAAGACAGGCGGTGTTTTTCTGGGTCTCATAGCAAGGGCGTATGTATAATTACTTTTCCAATATCAGCAGCTGGTTTTCCACCTTTGGCGAACTTAATCAACGTTATTTGCAACTTTTCCAAAAAAGTTTACGTTATAACCAGTAGAGATTTTTCGAAATTTTATTCTTACGATAACTGTAGAATTTCATTTTACGGTATAAGCACCAGGAGGGGTGGTGGTAGAGATGTTACAAATTTATTGCTAGCTGTTCTCAAATATTTCAAAGGCCAGCTCGAGGTTGTCATTGGAATATTTGCATTACGTCTTCAAGCTGACCTTTATTTGTTTTTTATTGGCGGGGAGACCTTGGTTTTACCTGCTTTACTCATCAAACTTTTTAGAAAAAAGGTAGTGGTATGCCATACTGGTTCAATAGTAAGGAGCGCAAGATCTCAGAGGCTACTCTTAGTTAATGCCTTAGTTATTGTGCGGAATTTGGTAAGGTTTCTCGCAGATAAGATATTAGTTTATTCGAAAGTTGTTATCAGGGAGGATGATTTGCAGAAATTTATAAATAAGACGGCTGTAGCACGTGAACATTATCTAAATTTTGATCTCTTTAATTTGATTATACCGTTTGCTAGTCGTAGTAATAGTATAGGATATGTAGGACGTTTTACAATGGAGAAAGGGGTTTTGAATTTCGTGGAAGCGATACCAATTACAGTTAAGCAGATGAAAAATGTGGATTTCGTTCTTGTTGGGGATGGGCCCCTTTTTAGTCTTGTTAACAAAAAGATTGGCGTTTTTAGTGGCCAGCAAGTAAAAGTCCTTAAATGGCTACCACACCACAAACTACCTCTATTACTGAATAAATTAAGGTTGCTTGTTTTGCCATCTGTGACGGAGGGGTTACCCAATGTTGTTTTAGAGGCGATGGCTTGTGGTACGCCTGTTTTAGCGACGCCTGTCGGCGCTATACCAGACATAATTAAGGAAGGTGAGTCCGGCTTCTTGCTCAAGTCTAACGATCCGAAACATATTGCTGAGAGAATAATAGAGCTCCTGAATAAGCCAGACCTTTTAGAGAAGGTTAGCGTCAATGCGTACAATTACGTTAGGGAAAACTTCAGCTTCGAGAAGACGTTAGATGCTTGGCGGAAGATCCTCTCAGAACTCTAGCAATATGCTGCTTCAAGATCACGCCAGCAAAGTTTTGGAACTCGATAGAGGTGTCTTTATGGTGAGTGTGGATTTGGAGCTTGCTTGGGGCTTCAACTACGAACTATTAGTTGGCTCAAAGATCGCCTACAAATACTTGAAGATTATTAAGGAGAGGTCGAGGAGGAATGTGAAGAAGCTGCTTGAACTCTCTGAGGAGTATCGAATACCGTTCACGTGGGGCATCGTTGGACATTTATTTCTCCCATCGTGTAGTCGTGGGGAGAACTGTCTACCGCATCCAGATATGCCGTATAGGTAGCTTGAGGGGTTTGCTAGGGCCTTACACAGGCTTATACCTAGACTACACATGGGTTAGGAGGAGTATCCCAAGGCTTGACCTAAGACCATACATGTCTTTAAGGAGCTATATCTATAGCCGTTGACTATTGAGAGGTTATACTGTATGAGGAAGAGG
>Ga0079995_1060931_pt2 | contig 14393 bp, 17 predicted proteins | sample FaiFalFF_MnMetaG_2_FD_69198 | JGI IMG/M metagenome (GOLD analysis project Ga0079995, IMG submission 69198) | Freshwater microbial communities from Yellowstone National Park, Wyoming, USA - Fairy Falls C (FF_Mn_C) (SPADES assembly) (version 4) | ecosystem: Environmental > Aquatic > Freshwater >...
GTTAGGACTGTGGCCGGAGCTCCGGGGGTGGGTAGGGCTGCGAGTGTAAGGGTGGAGGAGAATGTGGTTGTTCTGACGACAGAGCTTGGCACGATGTCCACCAGACAGTACCTATCCGAACACCTCGACAAGATAAGGAGTCTGGGGCGAAGACTTTATGAAAGATTCATCGCTGACCCAAGCCTGAGTCTCTTTCTCGAGCTCTCTGAAAGTTTCTCGAGGGATCTTGGGCTTGCAGATGAGAAGATTCTGGACGTGGTAAGGATACTCTCGCCTCGCATCTTGGGGTGGTACGTGAAGAAACGCGTGCTAGTCGTGGTGGCCGAACAGGAGTGGGCGGCGGACGTAGCAAAGACTATAGAAGAGTCTATCAATAAGGCCAGATGGTTTAGACTCGGTGGCGCAGGTTGGAGGAAATCCCTCGAGACCATCCGAGATACGTCTCGCTAATGATTAGGAGGAGGCTGGTGGAAGGATTTAGGGCAGGGATCGTAGTGCCCGAGGGCCTCTTAGCCCACGGTAGGGGTGAAGCCCTAGACTATATTCTTGGAGAGGAGACCCAGCCTCCTGCGCAGCAGGCCGTTAAGGCCGCCGCGGCCCTCATGCTTTCTTCTCAACACCCTGTTATCTCCGTTAACGGGAACACGGTAGCTTTAGCCGTCGACGAGGTAGTGAGGCTTAGCAAGCTAGTTCCGGCCAAAATCGAGGTGAACCTTTTCCACCGCAGCGGCGAAAGGATCTCAAAGATTAAGCAGCTCCTCGAGAACCATGGAGCGGCTGATGTATTGGGAGACGATGAGCTGGTTGAGATTCCCGGACTCAGTAGCCTCAGGAGGCTTGTCTCGAGGAGAGGCATCTTCGCCGCCGACTGCGTCCTAGTCCCCCTAGAGGACGGGGATAGGGCTGAGAAACTGGTCTCTATGGGGAAGAAGATAATCGCGATAGATCTGAACCCGTTCTCGCGCACGTCTCGCGCGGCCACCATAACCATAGTGGATAACGTGGTGCGAGCCATGCCCAACCTGTGTCGAGCCGTTGAAGAACTGAAGGGGCGGGACCATGAAACGCTTCAAGCGATTTATAAGGGGTTCAACAACCAAGAGAACTTGGCGAGGATGATAGAACTCATATTGAGGCGTCTTGAAATGTTAGCGGGGCTGGATGGGCTGAAATGGGGAGCCGCCTAACCGCCAGGGACATAATGCAGATGAAGAAGAAGGGCAAGAAGATCTCGATGCTGACGGCATACGACTATGCGTTCGCAAGGATAGTCGACCAGGCGGGAATCGACATCATACTTGTCGGGGACTCAGCCTCCATGGTCATGATGGGCTATAAGGACACGAGATTTATAACGCTGGGCGAGATGATAACGTTCTGCAAGTCGGTCTCGCGAGGCGTTGAGAGGGCTATGGTTGTAGGCGATATGCCATTTATGTCGTATCAGGCTTCGAGGGAGGATGCGGTGAAGAACGCGGGGCTCCTAGTTAAGAAGGGGTTGGTCGACGCTGTCAAGCTTGAGGGCGGCGAAGAGATGGCGGACAAGGTCAGAGCAATAGTTAATGCAGGAATACCCGTGATGGGCCACATAGGCTTAACGCCACAGAGCGCCGCGATGACGCGGGGATATAGACTTACCGCAAAGTCGGCGGAAGAGGGGCTCAAACTCGTGAGGGATGCCGAGGCCCTTCAAGAGGCGGGGGCATTCGCCATAGTCCTCGAATACGTGACATCGGAGGTGGCTGAACAAATAACTCGGCAGCTCGATATACCGACAATAGGCATAGGCTCCGGACCCTCCTGCGACGGGCAGGTCCTAGTGCTGCACGACCTGCTCGGCCTATACGAGAACTCGCCCCCATTCTCGAAGAGATATATCGACCTCGTGCCCCAGGTCAGAGCTGCCATCGAAAAGTACAGGCAGGAGGTTATTGAGGGGGTCTTCCCAGGGGAGGAGCATACGAGGCACATGGAGCCCGGAGAGCTTAAGGAATTCCTTGACCGTCTAGAAAGAAGGAGAAGCGGTTGAGGATAGTGGTGGCTGGGGCTGGCGCAATAGGGTTGCTATTTGGAGGAATATTGTGGCTGAATGGGGGAGACGTTATACTGTTTACTAGGAGGAGGGGAGCCGCCGAAGCCATCTTCAAGGAGGGCATCCTAATAGAGAGTGAGGACGGCGTACAGCAGGCTCGGCCACAATGCACAACGGAGCCTGCCCAGCTAGGCGACGCCTGCCTCACAATCTTATGTGTAAAGTCCTACGACACCGAGGCTGTGGCACGGATGCTTTACCCGCATCTCCCCCATCATTCTCTGATACTCACCGTGCAGAATGGTCTGGGGAACGTTGAGAGCCTTGTACAGATCTTTGGGAAGAAGAGGGTCATAGGAGGCTACACGACCTACGCCTCCACGCTCGTTGGCATAAACAGAGTCTACCAAGCCTATAGAGGATTAACAGTCATCGGTCGCCACCCCCTGACCGAGACACGCTTAGCTGACGTATCCATGGTCGCAGAGGAGCTTACTAGGCATGGAATAAGGACTCTACACGTAGACGACATATATCCAGAGCTCCTCAGGAAGCTGGCGGTTAACGCCGTGATAAACCCATTAACGGCCATACTACGCGTACGAAACGGCGAGATCGCGGAGAACCCTTCAATCAAGCCCATCGTCGAGCGGGTGCTTGAGGAGTGTGTGATAGCGATTAAGAGGCTAGGAGCCGTCATGAGTCTCGAGGAATTGCGGCAAACCGTGGACGAAGTGGCGAGGGCTACTGCTCGAAATATGTCCTCCATGCTTCAGGACATTGAGAGGGGACGGCCGACCGAGATCGACCATATCAACGGAGCCGTGGCGCGTGTTCTGAGGGAGGTTGGCCTGGAGTGGAGTGTTAATGAGGTGCTAACCGCACTCGTTCATGGGTTGGAGTCGAGGGGGGCTGGCTATCGTGGAGACCCTCGATAAAGCTCTCGGAGAGCTGGGGGAGGAGTGGGTTCTGAGGGAGATTCTTGCTAGCCTCTCAGATGTTCCTGCGCTCAGGCTGGGGGTAGGTGATGATGCTGTAGAGCTTCGGGGCGCGGAGGACGTGGTTGTAGCTGGAGACATGCTTGTGGAGTCGACCGACGTCCCGTTAGGGATGAGCCACCGCCAGATAGGGATGAAGGCTGTAACGGCTGTAGCCAGCGACTTCGCCGCCAAGGGCGCCGAACCCCAATACTTCTTCGTGGAGTTAGGACTGCCGGCCTACATGAAGGGACGAGAGTTTCGCGACCTGTGGGGCGGCATCCTCTCGGCATCCAAGATGTATGGCGGCGTCGTTGTGGGTGGCGACACAAACGAGGCGAAGGAGATTGTGGTGGGGGTCGTAGCAATAGGCAGGGCCATCAACCCCATCTCTCGGAAAGGAGCCAGGCCCGGCGACATTCTCGCCGTCACGGGATTATTTGGGAAGACCTACGCGGGCCTCCACGCGGCATTGAGCGGTAACCGTGATCCAAAGTGGCGCCCCCTCCTCGACGCCGTCTACGAGCCGAGAGCGAGGCTTAGAGAGGGGGTCGAGCTGGCGAGGGCGGGCCTCGCAACCTCCTCTATCGATTCTAGCGATGGTCTCGAGGCATGCTTACGCGAGCTCTCCGACATGAGTGGCGTCGGCTTCATAGTTGAGAGACTCCCGCTCGACCCGCTTGCAGAGGAGTATGTGCGCGTACACGGCCTCGACCTCTACGAGGCTGTTTTACGGGGCGGCGAGGAGTATGAGCTGGTTCTTACAGTACCATCTCCGAGACTTGAAGATGCAGCTCGGCTCCTAGAGGGGCTTGGCTGTAGCCTTATACCGGTCGGCAAGGCTGTAGAGGACCGCACGGTGATTATCAGGTCGGGGAACTCAGAGATGGAGCTTCGAGGAAAGGGTTGGAGACATTTTAAGGGGCGCCCCCGGTGATCCGAGGAGCGGCTGAAGCAACATATATTTTACAAAGCCTTACTAGCTGACCCTGTAGATGAGGATAACCTCGGCGGTCCCATATGAGGAGAAGTGGCTCCGAAGATGGGAGGAGGACAAAATATTTTACGCCGACCCTGACCCGCGGAGACCGAAGGTCTTTGTAACATTCCCGTACTCCTACCAGAACGGGCCGCTCCACATAGGTCACGGATTCACGGCCACCCGTGGAGACATCTATGCACGCTACAAGAGGATGAAGGGCTTCAACGTACTATTCCCATGGGCTTGGCACTGGACTGGGGAGGCTGTTGCAGGGACGTCGGAGAGACTAAAAAAAGGGGACCAGACGGTCATCAGGGTCCTGAGGGACGTAGATAAGGTGCCTGAAGAGGTTCTTCCCACCTTCACCGTGCCAGAAAACATCTGTAGATACTATACGGAGGAGAACAGGCGTGTCGCAAAGGCGATGGGTTTTTCAGTCGATTGGCGGAGAGAGTTCTATACCTCAGACCTCCACCCATATTACAGCCGGTTCGTTGAGTGGCAGTATAGGACACTCCAGCGTCTCGGTAAGCTGAGGAAGGGGTCTCACCCCGTCGTCTGGTGCCCCGCCTGCGAGAGCCCCACAGGCGACCATGACAGGCTGGTCGGAGAGGGGGTATCACCGATCGAGTTTACGCTTGTCTATTTCAAGCTAGAGGATGACGAGGCACACCTTGCCGCATCGACCCTTAGGCCAGAGACAATATTCGGAGCCACCAACCTCTGGATAAGGCCCGAGGCAAACTATATGGAGGTGATGCTGGACAACACGCGGGTTATCGTGAGCAGCGAGTCCTACGACAAGCTTAGAAATCAGGTCAAGAGCATCAAGCATCTCCGCAACCTCCACGGAAGCGAGCTAATAGGGAGATACTGCGTGGCGCCTATCACGGGCATGCGGCTAATAGTATTGCCCGCAGAGTTCGTAGACCCTGCGACCGGCACAGGCGTCGTATACAGCGTCCCCAGCCACGCCCCATACGACTATGCCGGTCTTAAGGAGCTTAAAGGTAGGGCAGACAGGCTCAGAGAGTTCGGGGTCGACCCAGCCATCCTCGAGGGTCTGACGCCTATCAACATCATAGATACAGTGGGGCTCGGCCCAAGCCCTGCGATCGAGATGGTTGAGAGGGAGGGGATCTCCTCCTCAACTGACCCACGCCTCGAGAGGCTCACCAAGGAGCTTTACTCAAAAGAGTTTTACGAGGGTGTCCTGAATGATCGGTGCGGAGAGTTCGCGGGCCTGTCGGTGAAGGATGCCCGCGACACGGTTAAGGGCCGGCTACTAAGGATGGGTCTAGGGGGAACGCTCTACGACCTCCCGGAACCCGTTATCTGTAGGAGCGGGGATAGATGCATCGTTAAGATTGTTGAGGATCAATGGTTCATAGCCTATGGCGACGAGGAGTGGAAGACCATGGTGCGGGAATACGTCGAGCGGGAGCTCCACGTTTTCCCCGAGAACGCTAGGCAGTGGTTCCTAAACGTAATTGACTGGCTAAAGAATTGGCCCTGCACAAGGAAGACCGGCCTTGGGACAAAGTTCCCATTCGACGAAAAATGGATCGTCGAGACTCTAAGCGACTCAACAGTCTACCCCGCACTATACACCGTGAGTAGGTATCTGAACGATGGCACGGTCAATCCGCATCAACTCACACCGCAGCTCCTAGACTTTGTTTTCCGTGGGGAAGGAGATCCGGCACAGATCACCAGAGAGCTTCAGATCGAGAAAAGCGTGCTTGAAGCGATGCGTAGCGAGTTCGACTACTGGTACCCTGTCGACCTACGGGTCTCGGCAAAAGACCTCCTACCAAACCACTTGACATTCTATATCTTCCAGCACGCAGCGCTGTTTCCGAGACAGAAATGGCCCCGCGCCATCAGCGTCAACGGAATGGTTAGAATCGAGGGGGAGGAGATGCATAAGAGCCGGGGAAACTTCGTATCGCTGAAGGACGCGATCTCGAGGGTGGGGGCCGACGCTACAAGGCTGGCAATAATCCTCGCCGCAGAGGACATGGATGACCCCGACTGGAGATGGAAGAATGCCGAGGATCTCAGGAGGTATCTTGACAACTTCCTGAAACTTGTTTCAGACCTTTACAGGCGTGAACATGACTCTTCGTGGGAGGAGGCGGATCTATGGGCCCTCACACGCTGCCAGCATATAATTAGGGAGGTTGAGGAGAGCTTAGAAAAGCTGAAGACGAGAACGGCCGCCTCAAAGGTGTTATACGATATGGAGAACTTGGTGAAGAAATATCTGAGGAGAAAGACGGGGGCGCTGGGCCCCGCAATAAAAGAGCTGCTCGAGGCATGGGTCCTCATGCTTGTCCCGCTCGCACCGTTTACTGCAGAGGAGGCGTGGCACCAGATGGGTAAGGAGGGATACGCCTCACTCTCGAGCTGGCCATCTTTCGCGGAGAAGTTTGATCAGCAGTTACTCCTACGGGACGAGCTGCTTGAGATGGTCTTGAGCGACGTAAGGAACATCCGTAGGGTGATGCAGCAGGAGCCGCGGGAAGCCCTGTTATTTATTGCCCCCCCATGGATGACGAAGATACTTGAGGAGTGCCTCACCGGTGCGGAGCGCCGAGAACAAGCCTTAATAGGCATGATAGCCCGCCGCCTTGTGAGGCATCTAAGGCTGCCCGCCGCAAGCATACAGACTCTTGCCAGAAAGATTCTCGAAACGGTCCAAGACCTCTCGTCTAGATACAGTGTAGATACCATACTGAAGGTCGCAGGCCAGGAGGAGGAGGTCTATAGAGCGAATATCCGTTACTTGGAGCAGGAGCTAGGCATGACTGTGTCTCTAAGAGCAGCTGAGTCAGAGCTGGATGACTCCGTTGCAAGGCAGAAGGCCTTGCAAGCCACACCCCTCCGCCCCGGAATCTATCTAATTGCTTGACCACACACATCAACACTCACATCTAGGTACTGTCAAGTTGGTATTACCTCCTCTCATCCTGGTCTGATGATGTTGTGCATTGCTGCAATTGTAGTTGCTAACTCTTCTAGGCTCTTCAGCTTCTTCGTGTTTATGTTGTTGTAGAACATCTTCGTTCTTTACTTCATTTCCCTGAACCACCTCTCTATCCTGTTCCTTTTACAGGGAGTCTCTTGGAAGTAAGTCATTCTAATATGACTGGCTTACCCTCACATGAGTCCAATACCTTCCTTAGGAACTTGATTGCGCTTGGAATCCCCCTCGACGCGTATACTGCCAATACCTCGTCGGTATCAACGTCTATTGCGGCCCAAAGATGACGGGTCTGACCACTCACCTTCAGGACCGTCTCATCTACAGCGACAAGCCTCCTCACCCTCCTGAACGGCCTTAAGAGAGACGTGAACCTGTGAACCCATATCCTGACCGATTCCCTCGACGCACCAGTGAGACAGAGCCCTCGGAGAGACCCCTCAAGCTAAAGCCTGCTATGAAGAGTATGACAAAATAGAGCTTCTCGAGAGGAGAGTACCTATGGAGCCGAAATAGATTGGAGAAAGAGTCCAGTACGGCATCGATGACGTGAATCATGGCCAGAGACCCATCCAAAAGGCTTAAGTAAAACTTGTCAGTACCCATCCATTAGATAAGCTATTTATTTAGACCAATAAGCGTAAGAGTAGTGCAGTAAAGTAGCTTGAAGCGCAAAATATTCACTCTTGTCGCAGGGGTCGCTGCGGTCGTTGGAGCCCTATCTCTAACAAGCGTCTTTGCCCCTAATCAGGTTATTTCGCTGACGGTCTTTGTTGGTATAATCTTGAGCATTCTCCTATTCTGGAGACTCAGAGTGGTCTTCGCCCTCTTCGGCGTCTTTGTCCTATTAGCCTCCGGCCTCCTCGATATACCCCACTTCATAGAGTTTGCGGGACTTGACATAATAACATTCCTAATAGGGATGATGATCGTGATAGGATTCCTCGAGGAGCGCCACTTTTTTGAGTACCTACTGGAGAGGATCGTGGGAGTCAGCGGCTCATCTTTCAGATTGTTATTCATTTTGATGTCTGCGGCCGCCTTTTCGGCGGCTCTAGTCGACGAGGTCACCTCGATCCTGTTCATGACGGCGCTCGTTCTCAGAATCACTGGTGCGCTTGGAGTCTCTTTCATCCCCCTTCTTATCTTGGTTGTATTTGCAACCAACATTGGTAGTAGTGCAACAGTGGTAGGAAATCCTGTCGGAGTCATGATAGCGTTAAGGGCCGGCCTTGGCTTCAGCGACTTTCTTAGATGGGCAACTCCAATATCGCTACTTACCCTTTTCATGACTGTTCCCATAGGCTACTTCTATTTTAGAGGATATTTCCAAGAGCTGGATAGAAAGTTGAAGGAGGCTAAAATGGTTCAAGCTACCGTGGCGGAGGGGATCAATAATGGTCAAGCCAAGTTGGACCGGGTGGCGCTCCTGCTTTTTTTGGGCACTATTGGGTTATTAGTCGCTCATACACCACTCGAAGACGCTCTGGGTCTTGAGAAGAATACCCTGTTGCTTGGAGCACCTATGCTAGGCGCGGGGGTCGCATTAATACTTGAGGGGCAACGTGCCCGCGAATTGGTTGAGAGGAGAGTGGACTGGTGGACACTACTCTTTTTCCTCCTATTCTTCTCGACCGTTGGCACGCTCAAGTACGTAGGAGTTACCGGGATAATAGCACGGACGCTATACGATTTTGCAGGAGATAACCAAATTTTGTTCCTCACCCTGACAGGATACATAGCCGGCTTCCTATCGGCCTTTATGGACAACATTCTCGCAATAGCTACTGTAATAGCGGTGGCACAGGATCTTCAAGCATTAGGAATTAACGTGGCACCGCTTTGGTGGGTATTACTGTTCGCAGGCACCCTGATGGGTAACCTTACGATCATAGGTAGCACGGCTAACATCATAGCGATCGGCATAGTGGAGCGCCAGAGAGTGGGCCACATCACTCTGAGGGAGTGGGTAAAGATTGGGGCGCCCGTCAGCCTACTAACCTTCAGCGTAGCTCTCCTGCTAATCATACTGCAGTTGCCTTTGCTGGTCTAGTCAGCGATGGGTTTAGAGACCATGTAAAGCCCATCACCACGCCTCTCTATCCAGACCTCATGATTTAATCTCAATAAGAACTGGCAGACATCAGGCCATGGATACTTTCTCTCGTCTATTATCTTGATGGCGAATCCCCCATATTCTTCAAGGATCTCGCCATAGGCGCCGACAAGCCTTTTGAGCTCCGACAGGGTGTCTATGGATTCTTTGGTCACGATTCTCATTCCCTCTCCGTCTGAGAGTGTGGGATATTTAATCCTTATTTGGACACAATCTTAGCTTATGTCTCGTATCTTGGGTATCCGTGTAGTGTTTTCTGCCTTTTCTCCTGAATATCACTTCGTTTCCCCATAGATCCAACTGTATTGGTATGTTTCCGTGTTCTATGCCTGGTATGTGTTTTAGTTTAGATTTCTCCTTCTTTATGACGCCTATCTCTTTCTCTGGTGTGTCCAGCTCTTAGCGAGTCGAGGTCAGGGATGGCCCGGTTATTGGGGCCATTACTCTTTATATGGGGGGCCTGTGGGGGTTCCTATCCGGACAGGTGTGAGGATGGGGAGGGAAGAGGTTGGGAGAGGGATGGTGGAGAGGTTCTACGTGGTGGCGAGGACATATAAGATAAAGACTGACGGGGAGGTGCAGAGATTTTGAAGTTCTATGTGGATGTTCATAGGGGTATGAGGAGTGTTGAGGGATTCAGAATAACGTACTCTACTGACGGAAAAGCTTTCAAGCACGTAGACAGCTTCAGCGGGGTTCCGGCTGGGCCCGGAGACCAATTATTCGTTGATACGATACCGCCAAGCCACACGGACGGCGTAATAGAACTACTAGGGAGGGGGGTCGAGGTATACTATCTTGGGAGGCTTACATTGCTTGAGGAGGTGCGCAGTGAGTATAAGTTGTAGAAGAGCATTAGGGGGAGACATCAAGGAGTTAATGGATATAGAGGAGGGGGTGGTTTTAGGAGTGTTACTGAGGACCTTCCTAGTCATGCGGTAGGATGATTCTGGGCTATAGGTCTCTTCTGAAGACTCATCAACAACTGGCCAATAAAGCCAAATCTTTGTCGGAGAGTGGGAGGATTACACTAAAAACAGTCATCTCCTCTATCGAAAAACAGTTGGGGGAGATGGCTGGGATGATTGCTGAGGAGGCTGGTAAAAGTTATCCGGCCTATAATTGGCTATGTTGATGGGCTGGGTGTTCGTGGGAATATTTAGGCTCAGGAGGCTCTGGCCGAGCTGATAGCTTACATAGATCCATCTAAGGGTTTCAGGAAGACGAGCAACCTAGTAGGGCTGTTTAAACCGATTCGCGATAGAAGGAAGATCTATAGCGGGCATTTGAGACGTGCTTTACAGAGGCTGACGGCTTCAGTAAACAACATATCACCACACCAACTGACCGCGAGGATGGAGAAGGAGGTGTTATCGAGAGTCTGGAGGATATATAGGCAGGAAGCCCTGGGGAGGCTGGCCATACCGGCGCAGGGATAAAGCCCGGAGGCCGGTATTACGGCTATAATGACGCGCACCCAACTGTCGGGTGCTGCGACAGATATGTTGACGTCCGGCCTCTCATAGGGTTTCCCAGACGCTGCACGGATGGCCTGCCGACCCCTCCCCCCTCTCTCCCTTATTAATGATGAACGATTAAATAGCATGGTATCTAGTTGGAATCTTCCGGTGTATCAGGTTTGGGTAGGATTGGCAGGGAGGTTGTGAAGGCTGATCTGAACGAGGTTTTGAGGGACCTGCTGCAGGCCTATGCCGATGAGTGGCTAGCCCACTACCAGTACTGGATCGCAGCGCAGTGGATCCGGGGTATTGACGCGGATACGTTGAGGCCTATTCTGCTGAAGCAGTCTATGGATGAGCTGAAGCATGCTGAGAAGCTAGCCCAGAGGATCATTCAGCTTGGAGGCGAGCCCCTCCTCGACTTCGCCCTCCTCCTCAAGACCTCCCGCTGCGGCTACATAGCGCCACCGAAGGACCCGACGGACATCAAGAAGGTCATAGAGGACGTACTGAAGAGCGAGGCATGCGCTGTCAGGTTCTATAACGAGATGGTCGAGAAGTATCGAGACACCGACTACGTTACTCACGAGATCTTCGAGGAGCTCCTAGTCGACGAGGTTGAGGATGAGGAGGAGTGGGAGAAGCTCTACTCCAAGCTCTAGCCTGTGTGGGCTAGAAGAAGAGCCTCTGCTCTTCCGTCAGCTTTGACGTCGATATGAGCTTGGCTGTCGGGGGCTTAGACTTCTTCAGGGCTGGGAACCCGCAGAAGGGGCACCTGATCCCTGTCCCCTTCACGAGTCGCTCCCTCTCGAAGACGCGGCCACACTTGACGCACTGGTACAGGATTCGCGGGGGCGCCGACATTCCTATCAATCCCTGCCGTGCTGGCCTCTTATAGGTGTTTGCGCGTAGGGCGCGGGTCCTTTTTATCTCGAGGTTGATGACCTACCCAGCGCGGAGGGAGCGTCGGCGTGGTTTCTTGGGCTGAGCACGTCGGGATGGGTCTGAGAAGGGCTGTAGGAGGGGTGGAAACCTTCTTCGTCGAGGCGGGGGAGGGCCGTCCAGTCCTCCTGATCCACGGCTGGGCCTCTTCCTCCTTTAGCTGGAGGAGGCTGCTCCCCCTCTTGGCCGAGAGATTTAGGGCCGTGGCGGTTGACCTGCCGGGCTTCGGCCTCTCCAAGCCCCTCAAGGGAGGGTTTAGGCTCGGCCCCGTGTCAGCCCACCTCTCAAGCCTCATGCAGAGCCTTGGCCATGAGAGGTACGCCGTCGTGGGCCATTCTATGGGAGGGCTTATCGCGTCCCATCTCGCCGCGAGCGATCCGGGCGTCGCTGGGCTGGCGCTTATCTCTCCAAGCTTCCCGTCTGAGGGGGCCGGGCGGCCAATCTATGCCAGGCTGGGTGAGAACAGGGCCCTCGGCGGGCTGCTCCTACGCTTCCTTGTCAGGCGCTGGTTTATACGCAGGGCCCTTAGGGGCGCGTGCTACCGCGCGGACATCGTTGATGCTGAGATGGTGGAGGGATACTTCAGGTCTGTTGAGGGAGCCCGCGACACGCTCTTAGCGGGCCTTACGCTGCGCGAGGAGTTCTCGATGGATAGTCTTGAGCGGATAGCTGTGCCGGCCCTCCTTGTCTGGGGGGAGGCTGATGTCTGGGTGCCGCTGAGGGTGGGCCGGGAGGTCGTGGGGCGGACGGGATGGAGGCTTGAAGTCTTGCCCGAGACGGGCCACCTGGCTCAGGAGGAAAGGCCGGCTGAGGTCTTCCGGATCCTAGAAGGGTTTCTCGGCGAGCTGTCATGGTAGGGCCCGCAGACTCACGCTTATCTCTCGCGCAGATGTGGTATTGGTGGCTTCCACCCCATGTCGGCCTCCGCGAAGAGGCTTAGGCTCGTGATCCTCGACCTCGACGGCACACTATACTCCTCTAGGAGCTATGTCGAGGAGCTTGGGCGGGCTGTAGTCCGCGTGGCCGCGGAGATGCTGGGGACGGGGCTGGAGGAGGCGGAGAGAAGGCTCAACATGGCTAAGGAGCGCTCCATAACCACCAGCGCCGCCCTAGGCCTGCTCGGCCTAGACCGGCGGGAGTTCTATGAGAGGCTAGCGGCCCTAGTCGAGCCCTCAAAACACATAGGGCCTAGCGTGGGGCTGGAGGAGCGTGTCAGAAGGCTCAAGGGGCTCGGCCTCAGGGTGGCGCTCCACACCAACGCCGGCCGGAGCCTCGCCTCGAAGGTCCTAGCGGCGCTGGGCCTACAGCCAGATCTCTTCGACTACATAGTGACTAGTGAGGACGCCGAGCCCAAGCCCTCGCCGGGGGGCTATGAGCGGCTCGTCTCTGTGGCTGGCTGTAGGCCTGAGCAGTGCATCTATATCGGGGACCGGGCCCTAGCGGAGCTGAGGACTGCGAAGATGATGGGGATGCTCACCGTGAAGGTTGGCGGGAGGCCGAGCATCTGGGCCGACATCCACGCAAGCAGCATCTTCGAGGCACTGTCGGTCGTCGAGCGCGCCGTGAGGAATGCGCCTCCCAAGGGCGCGGAGCGTGACTCGAATTGAGGTACGGTAAGGGAGACTCTGGGGAGACCAATCTCATAGGAGGCTCGAAGGCCCTGAAGTGTGACCTGAGGGTCGAGTGCTACGGCGAGGTAGACGAGCTCTCCTCCCTGATCGGATTCTGCAGGTCGATCCTCTCGGCTAGGCATGCAGACCTAGACGCGGCCCTAAGAGAGGTCCAAGAGGCCCTCTTCAGGATAGCAGCCGAACTGGCTGCGCCGGACCCCTCGAGTCTGGCCGGGATGAGGCTTGTCGGCGAGGAGGACGTGGCGAGGCTCGACGCGCTGGTCGAGGAGTACGAGTCCTCCCTCCCACCCCTGAGACACTTCATCTACCCCGGAGGAGCCGCGGCTGGGAGCGCGCTGCATGTTGCGCGGGCGGTTGCGAGGCGGGCCGAGAGGAGGGTGGTCGCCCTGAGCAGGAGCGAGAGCGTGAGGCCCGAGATCCTCCGCTACCTCAACAGACTCTCAACTCTGCTCTTCGCTATGGCTAGACTCGTGAATGCGAGGGAGGGCTCTGTGGAGGAAGTCTGGCCCGGCAGGAAGGGCTAGACGGCCTTTGCCCCCCGCCTCTTCACCTTAATCAGCTCCGAGACGAGGAACTCGGCCGAGTCCACCGCCTCCTGGGCGCTGTAGAGGCCGAGGTAGGATGTACTGAACATGAAGTTGGCGGTGGGCGGCCTGTAGGTCCTCTCGTCGCTCGTCCAGAGCTGTATAAGTATCTTGATCATGGGGAAGAGGCTGAAGGAGTAGCTGAGCCCTCCGAGTCTCTCCTTCTCTCCGTCGAGGGCTCTGCTGGAGGCGTCGAACCCTTCGGCGTCGCCGCCGAAGTTGTCTATGAGGGGCCTGAAGGCCCTTCTCGAGAGGTCTCCCGCGAGAGCCTGCCCGCCGGGGAACTTGTCGAGCTGGACCCACCCCACCGGCCTGCCTCCCTGATACTTGGCGAGATACTTGATGAGGAGGGAGGAGAGCTTGGGCGGGCAGAGCTTGTGTGTGACCGAGTCCGTCACGAGGCCGCTCTCGAGGTTGAGGACGCAGGACCCGCTGAGCACGTTTACCAGGAACCTCGGGCCCTTACCCTCCTTGGGCGGAAGGTAGACGACGTGGCAGAGCCTCACGACCTGCTCAGGCTTCCTCTGGCGCAGCTCCTCTAGGAGAGCTGATACGGAGTCGACGCCCCCCTCCATTCCCTAAAGAGGCCTCCCACACGGATATTTTGCTCTTAATCCATTGTTTAAGAGCTTAAATAAAGGAAGAGCCCGAATCCACCGACATAAATTGGATTAATTTGGATT
>Ga0079995_1066852_pt1 | contig 14389 bp, 13 predicted proteins | sample FaiFalFF_MnMetaG_2_FD_69198 | JGI IMG/M metagenome (GOLD analysis project Ga0079995, IMG submission 69198) | Freshwater microbial communities from Yellowstone National Park, Wyoming, USA - Fairy Falls C (FF_Mn_C) (SPADES assembly) (version 4) | ecosystem: Environmental > Aquatic > Freshwater >...
ACATCTGGAGAGGATGAGGACGGGGAGCTGGAGGCTGATGCTGAGGAGGGGGTTGAGGAGGAAACGATAGGGCCTGAGACGGTGGAGCGGGTGATGGGGGCCGAGGCTGGCAGGTGCGGAGTCTTCGGGGAGGGGTCTAGGTTTGAGAGGCTTAGGCTACATGCAGGAGCCCTATACCTATACTTTAAGGACGGCAGGTGGTTGGCGAGGGCCGACATAGACCACGTATATCACAGGTGCAGGAAGGGCCTAATAGATAACCTGAGACTCCTCAAGAGGCTATACGACCATTTATACACGAATGGCAGGCCCTCAAGGGACGGCAGGCTCAGGCTCTTGGGAGTTAGTAAGGCCTATGACGACGGCCTATACGCCTATGGCGTTGGAAGGTTTCCAGAGGAGTTCGATGGCCTCGAATTGACAAAAATAACAGAAACTATAACAAGTTATACTACGTTAACTCACACTATTCCCCGCACAACATATTTAACGTCATACTATACCGAGACCACAACAATGACGCATATGACTACCCAGACCAAAACAACTACCACCACACGCCTCCTCACTTCCACAAGCATCGTAGAGTCGACTAAAACAGTTGTAAAGGAGGAGATGCCGCCCTCCCCCTATACACTAATACTGTTCATCCTATTGGGACTAGCCATAGGAGTTGTATCCACGATGCAACTATATCGGAAAAAAATAATGGGTTGTGTTTTAAGGGGGGCTTTATGGGTCTCCTGGATGTGCTTGGATGTTCCCTCCAGTGATCCTGCCGGAGATGGTGTAAGTAGTTGGGCCCACTACTATTGATATCATCAAGAAATCAGTACCTGCTCCAGGCTCCCCAGCGTCCACGAACCTCCACTTAATAGTCGCAGTCTGCCATGGCGAGTTGCCCACTTTGAACCTTCCGGTCCCAGAGCCTACATGTGTGTCGAAGGGCGCTGGAGGCACATCCTGATCTGCTGGAGTCTCGAAACATAAGGCAGAATCCATGCTCTCTAGGTGGAATATGTAGGATGGGCCTCCGGACAAGGACCTCCAATTTATCTGGAGGTTGTTGGGAGTCTTGCTGACGTTGCAGTGAAGTTCGAAGCCGAAGTTTAACCTCACTTTTTCAGTAGTACCGTCAATTGTCATGTCGCCTACTATGAAGCCGCCACCGGTCATCCTTCCAACCTTAACTGGTGGAGGCGGAGGTCGGCACTCTTCAGCCTCTTCCCACGCGGTGGTGAGCCATGGGTCGTAATCCACAGCACCGTATATCTTAGTGGGATCAGGGCCGGCTACTGATCCCCACCAATTGGATTCAGCCATCAATACAGAGCCATCAGTAGCTATATTCTCTGCATCATACAACGAGTTATCGTAGATATTATTGCATTTAACTATTGTTCCCGTACCGTTAAGACCGATATCGCTTCTGCTGTTGAACTTGACGCCTATGCGGTTATTTACGATGTTATTGAACATTACGCTTGCGTCTGGTGTTCTATCTGCTGCTACCCCTACGTTGAATACGTGATGAACATTGTTATGCTGTATTATAGTCCCTTTTGCCGCATTATTTGATAGGACGGAGACTGTCGCTATTCCATCATAGATGTTCTTGACTTCATTATCTACTATCGAATTGTCTTCCGCAATCCCATCACCAACGCCTCCGCCCCTTACAAGTATACCTATATCTGCAGGTCCAACATTGCCCCTACCTTCCACGAGATTCTTCTCAACTAGGTTTCTGTCACCCTGGACGAATATACCTCTGTGTGCGTGACCATGACCGCTGGTCGTATCTTTGATGTAGAAGCCTATGAACTTGTTATCATTCCCGCTAATAACGACAGCCGCAGGGGTTAATTCACCGGGCTCGATGACCGTGTCTGGTGTGCCGTCAACTGCAGAACCGTCGAATGACCTGACCGTCAAACCATTCTTGCTTATAGTAATCTGCTCAGCATAATTGCCGGGGCAGACGATTATCTCATCACCGTCGCTTGCAGCATTTATGGCAGCTTGTATTGATGTGAATGCAGGAGTTGACGGGTCATCGCAATTAGTGGCTGTCGCGAAACCATCGTCATCAACTACAAGGGTCGAAGGAGTAGCCCTTACCACCGGAATTGCCGGCAGGACCGCGAATAAGACCAGCAGGACCATCACAATGGCCGTGAACGCTCGTGCCATCATTTTTACTTCGTTTATTCCAATGTTATACAACTTTGATCGCACTTTCCAAAGCATATGATATTTTCGCTTTTATGTAGTTAATAAAGTTTTCCTTAAAACACTAGATAGTGTCCAAATAGGCTTTAAATACTGTCTTATGGCGTCTATTTCTACTCGCGAGGCTATTTCGCGAGGCCCTCAGCTATATAAACCCGTTATTTGGACACTATCAAACACTAATGGGTACTGACAAGTTTTACTTAAGCTATTTAGGGTCTTTGGCCATGATACACGTCATCGACGTCCTGCTGGACTTATTCACCCTGGGAATAACTTATTTCCATGAGACCTTCGGTGAAAGGAACAAAATAGAGAGGTGGTTTTCCACAACAACGTCAACTCGAAGACTCTGAAGAGCATAGAGGAGATAGCAACGACAGTAGCAATTGCGCATAACCTCGTAAGGACAGGAAGAGGGGAGGTAATACCAACTTGACAGTACCCTCATGCTCCGCTATTCTCTTCCTGACCCATTCTTTCAGCTCCTCATGCGCCAACCTAGAAAATCCATTAATGGAGTGTTATAAAAGGGGAAGGTCCTTAGAGGTGAGAGGCTGGCAGACTAGGCCTTTTGAGGTTCTGATAATAACAGGATATGTCGAGCTGGGAGAGTTCATCTACAGTCTCATGGAGGGCAACGTCCCATCAGGAAATTCTATAACTAGTTCCTCCTATGATTGTAACAGAGGGTTCTTATGGCCCAGACATCCTTTTTTCATTCCCCTATCACAGATGAATCAGGCAACAATATGTCGATGTTCGTAGTCAGACATTTCACATATCAGACTTGGATTCGAAACACCTCGAAGAATACTAGTTATTGTAGCACTCATTAGTTACATTGCATGGGACAACCTTTCTAAATTCATATTGACATAGTAAACGACCTCCCTAAACCGTCGTGAAGAAGCCGCGACATGAGATCATACATGTCTGCCAGGTCGCGAAATAGGGCAGTTTACGGAATAATTATTCATTTCTTTCTTCTGTGAACCAAAACCAAGTATGGTCTCTTTGAACGGTCATTTCCGCTCCGTATCCACAATTCATCGAATTCCCACAGTTTCGCATATCTGTCTAATTCTTTACCTTCGTGCTGAAGAATGTACTCCGTAACGTCGGCGTCTTTATCACCGTATAGTTCGGCAGCAGCCCACTTGATCACCTCCATGACTTTGGTGTCTGCCCTGAATTTTCTTTCTGTCTTTTTCCCGTCTGGACCCTCCACAGTCAGTTTAGCGTAGCGACTAATTCCCTGTTTTCGTTTTGATATAATACCCAAGATTTTCCTCGAGCCCATGATTGTTAATATTGCAATGAAGGTTTTTCCAAAAAGACTCAAGTTCATTATAATTACTGTAACCAAATGCGGAATGGTGCTCAGATTCATATTAGATAACAAATCCATGAAAGGTAACGCCGTCAAATGTGGAGTGTCGTGTAATGCGACTTGTAAAAATAACGCGAATAGTACTATTATTTCAAAACGAGTTACGTGATCTATTGAGTAAACGTATCTGCAATCAAGGAATTCGGCTCTACCTCTTAACACGAATTTCAAAAACCTGCCTGTGCAAGTGTCGGACAGACGCTCCACTATAATCGGCGCCACCTTGAATCCCCCGATTACGGGAATTCCTTGCCGCTTCAGGTGGTCTAAATGGTTAATCACCGTGCTCTCAGAGACCCGCGCCACGATTGCACCTTCGAGTTCACGTTCCAGATCTCTTAACCGTACCTTTCCTCCCAACGCCTCCAAGCACCTCAGCGTCACCTGCACCTTCGACGGCCTACCCCTCCTACCATTTTTCGAGGGCTTTTCCGGCTTTCTGCGCAACATTTCGCCGATGTTCTACTCGATTCTAATTTTGAAAGTTTTTAAAGTTTTCGGTATGCAGAGACTTCGGATGCCGAGCACCAACTGCTCCGAGTGGACATTGAACCCGTGGGCTACGACCGATGCAAGCAGGCGGTGTGACACGGTCCAGAGCGTAGGGGGCGGCGACCTACTTACGACGTATTTGGCTGCCGCGGTCGTGTTGCTGCTGTACAACATCATTATATTAGCGTATCTGGTAAATAGGGGGATCGAGAAAGAAATTCAGAGCCGCGTAATAAGGCTAGCGTCCGCCATAGGAGGGTTAGCCCCTGTAGCGTCATTCTTCGTAGCAAAGCTCTGGCCACCTCTTAATGCAAATCTATCAAATAACGTTCCATACGTGTTGATTAATTGGTTTGCTATATCTATTGGACTAGCTAACGTTGTAATAGCGTTAGGCCTCTTAGAGGAGTCAGTGCCTGCTTTTTTCAGACGATACCGTAAGGGCGCTAAACGCGAGCGATATGAAGAGCCCGGAGGCTCAACGATTAATCGCTCCGTCGAAGATCGGACTCTCATCACTACTGATACGTGGTCACAATTGGCATGGCGCGCACTAGATCAATACCAATCTTCAATCGAACCAGATAGCTCGAATATCTCGTCAAATGTGGGATCAAACTATTTAATCAATAAGAGAAGTGCACCAACTTCAATTTTCAACGAAAAGGTGATGAAACATGACGACCTGAATCGAACCAATATGGCCGAACAGTCCATTCAGAAAATTTTCATACCGCAAGCGTATCGACAAAAGTATGTTGATATCATTACAACGTCGTTTACAGCTAAGAATTATATTAACACAGGTCACAGATGTAAACAATCGGTCGATGGTAAAGGACAGAAAAGAGTAGAAAATGCCAACTCCTTGGGTATCATAAAGCTCCTCGAAGATCCGGTAAGCGGCACAAAAATAGTAAGGAATGCAATTAAATTGTTGAATCGCGGTATCGTTACTGATCGTGTCATCTACCAGGACCATTTGGAGTATTTGAGGAGACAAGACGCCATCTTAATTTGGATTCTCGGAAAACACCCTCTAAAATTTGAAAAGTACGCTCAGCGTTATCAAAAGCTAGCTAAGCCACGGGTACTCAATAGGATGAAGAGCTTGCGCCTGATCGAGAATACTAAAGGTATACCGAGACTTTCGGAACGCGGACGGATGGTGAGGGAAGCGCTCAGACTGGCCGCTGAGAGTTTGAGGGAAGACCCGAGGGCGAGGCGAGGTGCCTCACCTGTCACAGTCACGTGAGGTGAGTGGGTTATGTGACGTCTTCGGTGTGTTAGTGGCATCCATATCCGTATCCATAAGGAGGGCGGGGGCAGACCAAGAGGAAGAAGGCGAAAAACCCCTGATGACTTCCCGTCCGGCCGGACAACTGTGCCACCCACCATTTTTTATTCCCCTTCTAACTAAAGGGGCCGTCCAGTTAGATCGGTGGACGGGTGTAGGGTGGGGGCGTCCGGCTGGGCAGAGCGGCCCCGTGCTGCCGTGGCAGCTGGTGTCACCCGTCTGGGCCGCACAGACGACCCTGCTCGCTCACGGGCGGCCACGGACGCCCGTGGGCGCGCAGGCCCCGCCGGCCGGTCCCGACACCCTCCGGGCTATCGCCGCCGAAAAGGCGGCACCCCTCACCAACATCGAAGAGGGGTCCATGAGCCCCGGAGGGGAATCTACGGTCTGGTATCCTGTCCGGCCGGCGGGATCCGACGAGAAGCTGGCCGACGGTGAGACGATCCCGAAGGTCGACGCGCACACGACTTTGAGGAGGCTGCTCGAGGAGGAGATGCGGAGGGTAGAGGAGAGGGACGCCGAGCTGAGGGCAAGGCTGCCGGTGCCCAAGAGGACAGGGAGGAAGAGGATCGTCTACCCGCCGCCGTACCTCGGAGCCGCGGCGATGCTCTACGAGATGGGCTACAGCTACGGGGGTGTCTGCGACGCGATCAACGCGCTGGTCGAGCCGCAGTACAAGATAGACGAGGAGACGCTGAGGAACAGGTTCTTCGAGGTCGGCGTAAAGCTGAGGAGGCCGGAGGAGGCGGTGCGCATGGCCACGCTGAGGGGCCCGAGGAGGCCGCCGAGGCACACGGTTCAGATGGCGATGGCCGCAGCATTGGTCCAAGGCGACGCAGCCGTTCGAGTGAAGGGTAAGACGATGGTCGAGGTGGTATTGAACACTCCGTACGAGGCGTACGCTAGGACGGTCGCCAAAATCTTCGAGGGTCATGGCACCATAGCGTTGGGCGCGAGGAAGTTCACGGAGAACTATTACGAGTGGCAGCTGATAATACGGCTCGATTTGAAGGACTGGGATTTCCTCCTTGAGTGCAAGAGAGACATGCGGATACCTGATTTTGTGAGGACGGATGAGGAGCTGAGGGCCTACCTCGCGACGATGCTAGCGTGCGAGGGGTACATTACGTGGGAGGCCGCAAATAAAGATAGGACGGTTAACCCCACGACAACATTTTTCGTCGTTCCGATTACCAACACGAACAAGCAGTTGGTAGACGATGTAAGGCAAGTGTTGGAGAGGCGAGGTTATCACACGAGCGTCACTCACGTTAACAAGCCACCTGAGCAGCATATGGATAGCTTTGGGCGACTATACGAATCAAAACTTCCAGAGCTAAGGGTCATGATCTACTGGAAGGATGAAGTGTACCATATGCTTAGATGGCTAGGACAAATACCACACCCACTGAAAGAGAGCTACAGAATTTGGGCGCTAAGGTTGCTGACCAACAGCACCAATAAGCCGTTGAGGTGGTCCGTAAGCAAAGCCGTCAAGGACCGATTGGACGAAATAGCCAAGAAGTCTGTATTCATTGGCAGAAAGAGAGCCGAGCTCTACTTTTACGTGGTGCAGCACAAAATGGACTGCGGTTTAATGCGGGACACGAGACCTCATGGGGCCCAAACCGCCCTCCTATGGACTTACGTAGTATTATCTTTTAATATTGTCGTCAACCAGCTACTGAAAAGTGAGGTGTATTGGCTGCTCGAATTAAAGTGATAGAACGAGATAATGAGAACTATCCTCTCAAAATCCGGATTGGCAGAACTGTTTATGAAAGTATAGGAGATGGAATTTTTATTGTTGAGATAGATAAGGTTAGAGGCATTAAATCCAAGGAGATTCCTGATGAGGTTTCATTACAGATAGTCAAATATAGAAAAAAAGATTATTATGAACCTATATGCTATACGGTGTTGAATACAGAGATATATTACAATAAAAATGGATATGTTTGGGTTTGGATATTTCAATTTAAACCAAGAAAATATATCAAAATAAGACTAAGTGGAAGATTCGTGAGCGTACTCAAATTCTTAGAAGCATACTTCAAAGCTCTAGAGATGGCGCCGGAATTGGATCCGCGAGTAAAAATAAAGAAAGAGTATGGTTGGCGCTACGACATAGAAGTAGCCGAAGCCCACTTGTCAATAGAACTAGATCCTGAATTAACATTGGAAGAATGCGTAAACGAAGTTAAGCAGATATTCAGAAAGATAGAGGTGGAAGCTTTCTCCATGCTATAACTGAATGGATAACGATTAACGGGACTACTCAAAGAATTAATGAAATAAATTGAAGACGTTGCACAAAATGGAAATGAAAGCCATTAGGAGCTGTGACCGCATGATGCGCAGTAACTTTCCGCTTTTCCAGAACCTCCTTGAATCACTGGGATTTCCCCAGCTCCTCCGAACCCAGCAGTCTTGGTCGATGCGGTCTTCACCGGTAGCTTTCTCTTATAGAAGTCGTCGCTGAGATTGCGTCCCGTCCTCTTCTCCCACTCCTCGATCGATATCCCGAATATCGCTTGAATCCTGTCCCTGTACCACTGCGGTATCACGTTGAAGCTGCAGAACGGTATGATCCGGCCGTCGGGCGTCAGGTAGTGGATGTCGCAACGCCGCAAGCGCTCCTCGTCATGATTATAGGGATCCATAAAGTGCATCATCCCGAGGAAGAGCGATTTCCTGTGCCAATCGCCCACGCTCTTGTAGTCGTGTCTTACTATTATGTTGAAGAGCATTCTTGCTAGGTTCATTCCCTCGGGCTGCTTCTCTTTCCTTATGAACTTGTTGATGTTGGATAGGACCTTGAGGCCGACCCATACCCTGCTTCTTCCAAGCTCGATCTCCTCGGCCTTGTCTTGTAGGTACTTGATTAGTCCCTCGACGTCCACGAACTCGGTTATTGGCAGCATCCTGTTGCCCGACTTGAATACGTAGGTACCTGCGCCGCATGCGAAGTGGATGGTGAGCTCGTATTTTGGTGAGCGTGTGAGGGCTTCGATGAAGTTTGTTAACGGCGTGCAGGCGGGGACCGGGAACCATGCGTCCCTCGGTATCTCGCCGTTTGTCTGCTCCTCTATCCTGATTATGCAGTCGGGGATCGTGATCCTGTACTTTTCCCTCTCCTTCTTCGGCATCCTTCCGGTTAGCGAGACGGGCTGGAAGTTGACGGCCCTGACCACATCTATGTTGTTGAAGCCGAAGCGGATTATGTCTCCGAGCTCGTGGTCGTTAACGCTCTTTATCACGGTGGGTACAAGGACTATGCCTACGCCCAGCTTCCTGGCGTTCTCTAGGACCCCAGGGACCTCCCAGTGGTTCTTCGGGTTCGTCCTAGGTGTTACTCCGTCGAAGCTCATGTAGAGGTTGCTCACGCCGGCCTCCTTTATCCTCTTGAAATACTCGAAGTCTCTTGAGAGCCTGATTCCGTTAGTGTTGAGCTGTATGTGGTCGACCCCAACCTCTTTCAGTACGCGGATTATCTCGGGTAGATCGTCCCTGAGCGTCGGCTCGCCGCCAGTTATTTGAATCGAGTTGCCAGGCACGGGCCTCTCGGCCTTCAGGTTGAGTGCCATCTCCCTGATCTGGTCGAGCGTGGGCTCGTAGATGTAGCCCGCCTTCTCGGCGTAGAAGAAGCAGTACCAGCAGTGCAGGTCACACCTATTTGTGATCACGAGGTTTGCGAGGCCGGTGTGGCTGAGGTGTGAGCTGCACAGCCCACAGTTGTAGGGGCATACGCTTTTGGCGGATTCTACGTCAGGGTTTCCCGTTCCCTTCCCATCCTTCAGCCACGACGCGAACTTGTAGTACATTGCGGCGTCGCCGAAGTACAGCTCGTCGAACTCGCCGTGTAGGGGGCACGTCTTCTTGATGTATATCTTGTTGTCTATTTCCACCACGTCTGCGGGGAGGACCTGGTTGCACTCGGGGCAGATACTCCTTGTCTTTGTCACAAGCTTTTCCCTAAGTATGGAGGCTGCCTCGTTTTTTGCCGCCTCAGTTATTACAGCCATGGTCTTCGGCCTGTTGGTCCGGGTTTGCCTATATAAGAATTTTTCAACTATTCATAGTGGGAAGTAATGTAGTCTTGGGTCAAAGCCTCGTTAATCACCCCGCTAAACAGGAATAAGATTTATTATACAGTCTCCGAGGCTTCTTATCAGCTGATGATACTTCCCTCGGAGGTCGAGTCGCGGGCCGTAGTCCCAGTTTTAAGGGCGGCTATAGTCACGCTGCTAGTTAGGGAGCATGGCTTTCACCAGAAAAGGGCCGCTCAGGTTCTAGGAATAACCCAGCCTTCCGTGAGCAATTATCTTAGGATGGCGCGGGGACGTATGAGGGAGCTTGCAGAGCACCCCGTGGTGAAGGAAGTGGCCATGGATGTGGTGGAAGCCATACTCCGTGGGGAGGACCACTTATCAGTAATGGCGAGGTTCAACAGGGGGCTCCAGAGGATACGGAGAGAAAGAGTGCTTTGCATAGCTCATAAGAACCTTGAGCCGGTCCTCGACATAGACTCGTGCCACATATGCGACTGATGAATAAGGCTTAAAAAGGATCCTGTGCGAGGTACGGGTCGTGAAAGCATATATCTTGGGTACCGTCGGCACTAGGAGTCAGCTGATCCAGTGTCTAGAGGCGACGCGCCAGACTCAGTTCGTGAAGGAGGCATACCTTATCTTTGGGACCGCCGACATCATAGCTAAGGTGGAGGTTGAGAATCTCCCCCAGATTAACACAGTTCTCGACAACCTATACCACAACGGCGTCGTAGACACGAATACCTTGATTGTGAACAGCGCCGGCCTAAACTTTGAGAGGCCTGAAAGCACGAGCCGTAAGAAGTGCGCCTACACCTTCATCAAGATTAGGCGGCCTGCCGCCCCACGGCTCTGGGACCGTTTCCTCCAGACCATCGATCACGTCCTTGAGGCCTACGAGATCTTTGGGATTTACGACGTAATTGTGGGGGTGGCCGCCGAGGCGAGGCATGACTTCTTCAACTCCTACTTCAGGAAGCTCTGGCTCCTAACAGAGATCAATATGAACTCGACAACCACAATGTTTACGGTGGATATTTAGGCTCCGAAGTATTTTAGAGCCGACCTCAGGGCCTCTGCAAGACTCGCGACCTCGTCACTTGTGTTGTAGATATAGAAGCTTGCGCGCGTTGTGGCGGTTAGGCCCAGCTTTGTGTGAATAGGCATGGCGCAGTGGTGTCCCGCCCTAACCGCTATGCCGTGATAACGGTCAAGATACTCAGCGAGGTCGTGGGGATGGATGTCCGCGAGTGTGAACGATATTAGGCCGCATCTCATCTTAGGGGACTCCGGCCCCACTATCCTAATCTTCGGGACAGCAGAGAGCTCCGCCATCGCGGTCTCAACGAGGCTCTCCTCGCGCCCCCTAACCCACTCCATCGTGAGGCGACTCAGATACTTGACGGCCTCGCCCAGCCCCACCACGTCGGCGACGCTCGGCGTCCCAGCCTCAAACTTCCAGGGAACCTCGTTCCACTTTGACCCGCTCAGATGGACCTCCCTGATCATTTCTCCACCGCCCATGAAGGGGTCCATCTCGTCGAGAATTTCCTCGCGGCCTATGAGGCAGCCGGAGCCCATGGGTCCTAGCATCTTGTGCCCTGAGAATGCGAGGAAGTCGCACCCTATTTCTTGAAAGTTGATGGGCATATGGGGCACGCTCTGGGCTCCATCCACCAGGACCACGGCGCCCTGCTCTTTCGCCATCATTGTAAGTTCCCGCGCTGGGTTAATTGTTCCGAGGACGTTGGAGGCATGAACGAAGGCGAATAGGTCGCAGCCCTTGAGGATTTTCTCCGCCTTATCCATCTCGAGATAGCCCTCGGGGCTGATCGGGATCGCCTCGACCCTCAAGTCCCTCAGACCACTTATCAGTTGCCAAGGAACTATGTTGCTGTGGTGCTCCATCTCAGTAATCACGATTTTGCCCCCCCTCCTGATCTTTCGCAGGGCGTATGAATAGGCGACCAAGTTTATCGCCTCTGTCGTCCCCCTCGTAAATACTACCTCTCTCCAGCTCTTGGCGCCCACGAATTGCGCTATTCTTCGCCTAGTATCCTCGAACAGCTCCGTGGCCACGATTGAGAGCTCGTACACGCCCCGATGGACGTTTGAGTTGACGTTAGAGTAGAAGTGGTTTATGGCCTCGATGACTTGACGGGGCTTCTGGCTTGTAGCCGCGTTATCGAGGTATATGAGGGGCCGACCGGAGACTCGCCTTTTGAATATTGGGAAATCCTCCCTGAGAACCCGCGCCCTATCGTCGTAGCTCGAATTGGGCAATCCGGGCATAGATGGCGCAGCCTGCATATAAGACTACGCGTATTACGTGCCCAGCGCAAGAATTGTCTAAAGCAACGGAGAGGGTGCTCTATGCCTTCCTTCACATGTCCGAGAGGCCACAAGTGGGGTTTAATGAATATATCGCGGCTATGCGGCCACTCCTCTGGGCTGAGATGTTTACTCCTAGGGAGAAGAGGTTTCTGGAGTCAAACGAGCTCTGCAGGATAGCAACAATCTCTGAGGACAATTCGCCCCACTTGGTCCCCGTCTGCTATATTTTCAAGGACGGGTTCTTCTACATAGTCTCTGACCTAGAGACGAAGAAGGTGAAGAACTTGATGCGGGACAAGAGGATCGCCCTACTAGTCGACCAGTATAAGCCCAACAAGGCAGTATTGGTTAGTGGTGAGGCCGAGGTGATTACGATGGGGGATGAGTTTAGGAGTATTTCGCAGGAGTTTTTCAAGAAGTTTCTGTGGGCGAGGAGGGATAAGTGGGGCGAGGGCGAGGTTGCCATAATAAAGGTGAATCCGTTGAGGAGGATAAGTTGGGGGCTTGGAAAAGGATAGACGGTATGAAGACTCAGGTGAGGATGAGTGAGAGGATTTCCTACGTTGTTGCGATCTCTACACTGACCTTGATCTCCTCGCTCTATATCTGGTTTCCATTCTTCGGCACTAGGGCCGCGCCAATGCAACACTTCGGAAACGTGGTCGCTGGTGTTCTGCTCGGTCCTGCCTGGGGGGTAATGGTTCCGCTGATTGTCGGCACGCTCAGGATAGCGATCGGTGTAGGGACGTTCTTCGCCTACCCCGGAGGTATCCCGGGAGCCATCACGGTGGGCCTAGCCTACCGACTAACCCGCAGGTTTAGGAACGCGAGGCTCCGATACCTCTGCGCCTTCGCGGAGCCGCTGGGGACAGTGTTTATAGGCGGCACCATATCGATTCTAGTTTTAGCCACCTTCATCCCCACGCTCTTCCCCCTCTCCCCACAGCTTCTCGGGATGGTTAGGAGGGGCGAGGTTTTCGCAGCTCTGGCTCTCTTCTGGTCCGGGTGGGCCGCAAGCTCTATCCCTGGATCGGCGGCAGCATATCTCGTTCTCCTCGTCCTTGACAGGGTAGTCCCAGACCTTATGTCGAGGATAGTGGGTAGGCAGGAATGATGATTCTCGGAGTCGAGGCGCTCCTAGGCTGGCGAACCCTGATACTGGGCGAGAGCGGGAAGGGGAAGAGTTTTCTCCTATTCAGGATTCTGAGCAGTCTTGCCGAGTCCTGCGACACTAGAGCGATTACTTTAATCGACATGGCTCCCTCGCGCTCATGGGGGGTCGGCGGAAAGCTCTCCGAGATCGGCAAGATCCCGGAGGGGGTGCGCTACTACACAAGTTGGGACGTGACCCCTCCCAGGCTGGTGGGTAAGACGGCGGAGGAGGTGCTCAGCCTCGCCTCTAAGAACAGGGCCCTTCTGGAGCCCTTTGTCTTGAACTACCTAACCGAGCCGACCCCTGTGCTGATGATCAACGACGCAACGATTTATGCCCACGTAGGAGACCCAGGGCAACTCCTAAAGGCCTTGGGTCTGGCCAAGACCTGGATTGTTACGGCCTACAGCGGTGAAAGGCTCACAGAGGATAAAGGGGCCTCCGTCACACTCGCCGAGAGAAGGTTTGTCAACAGCCTCATCGAGGTGGCGGATAGAATTATAAGGTTTTAAATAGGTTTTAAATACTGTCTTAGGACATCTATTTCTATTCGCGAGGTTGGACTGCTTGTCGAGTACTACTAGGCCACCGGTCTCCACTATACCGACTGGCCATATTTATGTCTGAGGGCTCTGCTGCTAGGTTTTTGAGGGAGGTTAGGTGGTCTAATGGTGTTAGGTGTATCTACTGTAGTTCTCTGTCTGTTATAGGTTGGGGATGGTATAGGTGTAAGGCCTGTTTAAGGACTTTCAACGATAAGAGTGGTACTGATTTCGAGTATTCTAGGATACCCCTTAATGAGAGGCTTTTTCATATCTTATCTGTCTGGATGCCTTAACGTCCCCCTCCTGAGGGCCTCTATAGATGTTGGGCGTAGCTATGGCTCTGTATACAGATCGTTCAGGAGGATAATGTATGCTGTGGAGAGGTATGTTAGGTGTTCTGGGAGGATGCTCTCAGGGGATGTTGAGGTTGATGAGGTCTATGTGAATGCTGGTCTGAAGGGTAGGGGCAACCATGACAGAATAATACTTCTAGGTAGGGGGCCTAGGTGTAGGGGTTTGAGGGCTGGTAGGGGTAGGGGTGGATGGGATAAGGACGTTATCCCAGTATTCACAATAATAGGCCGTGATGGGCTTCGTGGCGTAGAACCAAGAACTACTTCGGACTATGGAGGAGAGATAGGAAGACACGCTTCCACAGGTCGAGAACAGCAAGGAAGGCCCTTGAAAGACTAACGATAAGTCTAAAGGGATACAAAATAAGAAGAAAAGAACTCACAGAAGTCCTAAAGACCATCTGTGCCTTGTGGCTTAATTCCTGGACTCTTCGTCTCTCTTCTCTACCTTTTGGCTATTCCTGTGACGTTTTCCGGCTCTCGTCTCAGATTCCTTATATCCTTTCGCCTCAAGGCCTATTGCCATGCCTCCACTCCT
>Ga0079995_1076275_pt1 | contig 14359 bp, 13 predicted proteins | sample FaiFalFF_MnMetaG_2_FD_69198 | JGI IMG/M metagenome (GOLD analysis project Ga0079995, IMG submission 69198) | Freshwater microbial communities from Yellowstone National Park, Wyoming, USA - Fairy Falls C (FF_Mn_C) (SPADES assembly) (version 4) | ecosystem: Environmental > Aquatic > Freshwater >...
CATTGACGTTAGCTCCGTACAGGATCAGAAAGCGAGCAATACCTAGATGTCCTTGGGCCGCTGCCTCGTGTAAAGGGGTTCGCCCTGCTTCGTCGACTGCATCCACAGGGGCTCCTTTAGAAAGTAGGCGGGCCAGAGCACTTTTCCGACCCGTGGCCACAGCCCAGTGAAGAACCCTACAGACATCTGCCCCTTGTTGAATCAGCAGGCTGATGACTTCTGCTCGATCGGCCAAGACAGCCCGATGCAGAGGAGTGTACCCATGGCGGTCTGGCAAGTTGATATCGCTGCCTGCTTTCAGAAGCCGCTCCACCACTTCCACCTGGCCGCTGGCGGCAGCCAAATGGAGAGGGGTAGCACCTGTGGGGTCCAAGGCATTGGGAGAAGCGCCATGGGCCAAGAGCAGATCCAACAGTTCCAAATCGCCAAGGAGTGTCGCTTTATGAAGCAAAGTCATTCCCTGAGCATCGACAGCATTCACATCTTCCCCCCGCTGCAAATGGGCCAATAATTGCTTTAGATCTCGATTGGCAAGAGCTTGATGAAGCGCTTCACTCATAACAGATAGAAATAAAAAAGCCAAGTTGCAATGAAGTTGGGCAACAGGAAGGGATCCTCGATAGGCCGGAATGGAGGCTCCAAACAACTTGGGCACAGTCTAACACTGGATCCCTGCTGCTGAGGGAAGCGGGAGAACCAAGCGCTTGGTGGGATCCCTTGGTCAAGCCGGGGCCGCAGCGATAGACTAGAGCTGGTTTTTGGCCAGGTCTTTTCCCGATCCCTGAGTTGCGCCACCGTTTATGGATTACTACGCGATCCTGAACCTATCTCCTGCAGCGGACATTGAAGAGATTAAACAGGCGTTTCGACGGTTGGCGCGGCAGTTTCACCCTGATGTGGCAGGGGAGGGATCCCGAGAGCGTTTCCAACAAATCCTCCAAGCCTACCAAGTGCTGAGCGACCCTGAGCAGCGGCGGCGCTACGATGCACAACGTCAATCTCCACCCAGCTCTCCTGCTGCCGGCGAAAGGCGGGTGGTCATTCGCAGCATAAGCCCCTCATCGGCAGAGCAGCCCAATCCGGAAGGGCTCAAGGAGGGGATTGCCCGCGTCAAGGCAGCCTGGCGGGAGCGGAAGTTGCCCACGGCGGTGGCCCAGGCGGAGGCGCTGCTGAAACGGTTTCCCAACTCCAGCGAGGCCATCCACATCTTGGCGTTGGCCTACCAGCGCTTCGGCAACCATTTGATCTACGAGGGGCGCTATCAGCAGGCGGAAGCCTACTTGAGAAAAGCTTTGGCCACGGAGCCGCACAACCGAGAACTGGCCTTTGAAATCAAGCGAGATTTAGCCCGTCTGGGCATTCGGGAGGGATCCCGCTAACTTGCCTGCGTTGGGATCCCCAACGTCTGAGCTGCCCACTGCCGGAGTTGTTGGCGGTTGACCTTGCCTTGAGGGTTGCGCGGGATCCCGCTACACCATAGCCACCGCTTGGGGTGTTTGAAGGGGCTTAGTTGTTGCGCGAGGTGCCGCTTTAGGTGTTCCTCCAGCTCGTCGGCGGTCAGAGGGATCCCAACCTTGGGCACAGCCACGGCCACCAGCTGCTGTCCCCACTCCTGGTCAGGCAGGCCCAGCACACAGACATCTTCCACCCAGCCGCTGGCGCGGATTTCCCCTTCCACCTCAGCCGCCATCACTTTTTCCCCTCCCGTTAGGATTAGGTCGTCGGCGCGGCCCAGCCAGTGGAGGTGACCTTGGGAGTCGAGGTAGCCCCAATCCCCAGGGGCAAAACCCTGCTGTTGCCACTTGCCCAGGCCCTCAGCCTCCCCCGCCAAGGGGTAGTAGCCTAGGGCCAGGGATTCGGCCCAGACGTGGATAGAGCCCACTGTCTGGACGGGTAGGGGATCCCCGGCTTCGCCCCGGATCTCCAGGCGGGCATGGGGTAGGGGTCGACCCAAGCTGTCGCTCCCTTGTAAGAAGGCTTGCGGCAGCAGCGTACATACCTGGGAGGCGGTTTCGGTCATGCCGTAGGTGAGGGCCAGGGGCAGGTACAACTGCCGGGCCTGTTGTCGCAAGCTGGGCCAGGTAGGGCCGCCGCCAACCAAAATGGCCTGGAATTGGCGCAGGCTTTCCAGCACTCTCGGCCGGGCATCCAGTAGCAGCCGTTGCAACTGGGTGGGCACCAGGGACAGGAAGCTACCCGGCAAAGGCGGATCCCAGGCCTCAGCTTGCTGCTGGCGTTTCCAATCCCAGACAATCCACTGCCCGTTGCTCAGCCAGGAGCGAACGGCCTGCATGAGGCCGCTGACGTGGTACAAGGGCAGCATGCAATAGCTATGGACACACTCCACGCCGAAGTGCTGTTGGTGGGCTCTGGCGGAGGCGCTGAGGGTACGCCAGGAGTGCACCGCCCATCTCACCTGGCCGCTGGAGCCACCAGTAGGGATCCCAATCACTGGCCAATCAGCGCTGGGCAAGATCCGCTGCCAGTGCCCCAGAGGGGAGGTGGAGGAGGTGGGATCCCCCTGCAACTGCCCTTGCCGCCAGCGCCAAGCGGATCCCAGGCCAGCCAAAGCCTGGCTCCACTCTCGTGCTCCCCAGCGGGGATTGGCCAAGAAGAGGGGGATCCCCAAGCGCTGGCAGGCCAAAACCAAAGCCCACACCTGCAGCGGATCCGAGTCTGCCACCAGCAGAGGCACAGCCTTTTCTGCCAAAGGACGTAGGTGTCCTTCCAGGTTAGACAGGCGCTCCTTCAAGCTGGGAGAGCAAGAAGAGTTGGAGGCCATCATGGCAAGGGGATCCTCAGCCTACACGCCACGGCAGTCAAAGGCCAGCGGGTACCTACAAGCCAGCTCGGCAGTTTTTAGAGCATGGCTTATCATGATCTAGGTTTGGAGTAGGAGGTGGGGTTTGTGATCGAGCCCATTTTGCTGGGGATCGTCTTGGGGATGGTTCTGGTTACCCTAGCAGGCTTGTTTGTGTCGGCCTACCGGCAGTATCAGCGCAGCAATAAGATGGGTCTGTAAAGGCAGGTAGTCCAGCCAACTGGTCCTGGCCTGCAGCCAGGAAACTGGCCAAGGGGGTAAGGCGGCAAAGCCATGCAGTGGCTGCGCACGGTGGCGGCGTTGCGGGAGCAAGTGGCCAAGTGGCGGGGATCCACCATTGGCCTGGTGCCAACGATGGGATCCCTGCACGAGGGGCATCTTAGCTTGATTCGCCGCTGCCGCCAGGAGTGTGACCACACGGTGGTCAGTATTTTCGTCAACCCGCTGCAATTTGGCCCCAACGAAGACTGGGAGCGCTACCCCCGCGATGAGGAGGGAGATCGAGCTCTGTGTGAAGCCGCAGGCGTGGATGTGGTTTTTGCCCCCGACCTGCAAGAAATGGGAGCGGACCCGGCATCTGCTAGAGATCGCACTTGGGTCGATCCCCCGCCCTCCCTCTTGCAAACCCTCTGCGCTCCCCACCGGCCAGGTCACTTCCGCGGGGTAGCCACCATTGTGGTACAACTGCTAAACCTGGTCCAGCCCCAGCGGGCTTACTTTGGCCAAAAGGATGCCCAGCAACTGGCCATCATCCAGCGGCTGGTTCAAGACCTGAAGATTCCCACCACCATTGTCCCCTGCCCCACCGTTCGAGAGGCCGACGGCCTGGCCTACAGTTCCCGCAACCGCTACCTCTCGGCAGAGGAACGGCAGGTGGCAGCGGGCCTCTACCGCGCTTTGCGCCGGGGCTATGAGCACTGGCAGGCCGGAGATTCCTCTGCTGAAGGGATCCTGGCGGCGGCGCGTGCCGAGCTGGAGCACACCCCTGAGCTGCGCCTGCAATACCTAGAGCTGGTGGATCCGCAAACCCTCCAACCCCTCTCGGAAGTAAAAGACAAGGGGCTCCTAGCTATTGCAGCCTACGTCGGGCAAACGCGCCTCATCGACAACTTACTTTTGGCAAGGGAGAAAAGCGATTTGCTGCCTCAGAAGGAAGAGGGGGCCCTGCTGCCTTCTCCAAAGAGAGGGCGCCGTCCCCTGATTGCCATCGACGGCCCTGCAGGAGCGGGTAAGTCCAGTGTAGCCCGAGCGGTGGCCGCTCAGCTGCAGCTGCTGTACTTGGACACAGGGGCCATGTATCGGGCTATTACCTGGCTAGCCCTGCAACGGGGGATCCCGTTGGACGACGCCGAGCAGCTCACCCAACTGGCTGCCCAAACTCAACTGAGGCTGCAAAGCGGCCCCTCGCCTGACGAACCAACCCGCATCTGGGCCAATGGCCAAGAAATTACCCAGGCCATTCGCTCTCCTGAAGTAACCCGCTGGGTTTCCCAAGTGGCGGCAGTGCCAGGGGTGCGACAGGAGTTGGTGAAGCAGCAGCGCCTCCTAGGTCGAGATGGAGGGGCCGTTCTGGAAGGACGCGATATTGGTACCCATGTCTTTCCCGATGCTGAGCTAAAAGTCTTCTTAACGGCCTCGCTGGGAGAGCGGGCGCAGCGTCGGCAACATCAGCTGCAGGCGCAAGGGCAGGTAGTGTCCTTGGAAGAACTAAAAGCCCAGCTTGAGCAGCGGGATCGCTACGACAGTGAGCGTCAGATTGCGCCCTTGCGGCCTGCTCCCGATGCCATTTTGATCGATACGGATCACCTAAGCCAGGCTGAGGTGGAGAACAAAATTGTGACGTTGTACCGGCAGCTTTTGGAGAAGGCCGGCTTAGAGCAGCCTGATGCAAAAGGCTAAGCCGCGAAGTAAGGAGGTGCCTCCCCAACGCCAACGCCTTCTCTCCGGCTCTGGGTAGTCGGGAACGCTATGGGTAGTCTGCTTCTCCTTGCCGTTTTACTCCTTGTCTCAGCGTTTTGCTCCGGTGCGGAGACAGCCATTACCGCCATGGACAACCTGCGCCTGGAGTCCCTCATCGAGGACAAGGGGGATCCGCAGGGGTTCTACCGGCTGGTTCAACAGCAGCGGTCACAGCTCATCACGAGCTTGCTGCTGGTGAACAACTTGGTCAACGTTGGCATTGCTGCCCTGGCTACAACCATCTCCATCGAGCTGCTGGGATCCCCGCTGGGGGGCTTGGTTGCCACCCTGCCCACCACGATCCTGGTGCTCTTGATAGGCGAAGTGGCTCCCAAGTCCTTGGCGGTCAGCCATCCGCTGGCAGTTTTCCGCTGGGTGGTGGGACCTGTCTATGCCCTAGCGGTGCTGCTGCGCCCTTTGACCCATGCCTTTGAGTGGCTTGTTGGCAGACTTTTTCATCTCCTGGAGCTTTCTCCCTTGACGTCCACTACTTCTCTCAAGGATTTGGAACTGTTGATTGATGTGTTGGGGCAGCGGGGGCTGCTGGACTGGCAGAAGCGGCGCCTGTTCCGCGGTGCCCTAGCTTTAGATGGGCTGCGGGCCCGGGATGTGGCCAAGCATAGAGTAAAAATGGAAACCATCTCCCACGATAAGACGCTGCAGGATGTGGTGAAACTCTGCCTGGAGACAGGCTACTCCCGCATCCCCGTCCAAGGGGAATCCAAAGACGAGATTGTGGGCGTCATCCACCTCAAGCAGGCCCTGCGCCACCTGGAGCAAGAAGGCAATGTCGAGGTAACCAAGGCGATGTCGCCGCCCTTTTTTGTCCCCGAGACCAAGCGCGTCAGCCTACTGCTTAAAGAGATGCTGCGCTCCCGCCAACACCTGGGGATTGTGGTGGATGAATTTGGCGGCACCAGTGGCCTCATCACGCTGGAGGACATCTTGGAGGAGCTGGTGGGGGAGATCTACGACGAGAGCGACCTCTCTCCCCTGCTTTTGCGGCGGCAACAACGGCAGCGCTCCGCCTCTAGCTAACTTGCAGAGTCTTCGTTGGCGGGATCCCGAAAGCTTGGGTCGTCGGGGTAGCGGGCCACAAAAAAGAGCCAAAAGCTGTGGATCCCCAAGCCTAGGCCCCACCAGCCTAGCAGAGGTAGCAGCCACGGCCAATCGGCCCGATACAGCTGTTGGAAAAACACTAGCCCCGAGGCGCTGCAGAGAAAAACAGCCAGATGAGTTGCGTAGGTGTAGCGGTCATCCAGCTTGCGAAACTCGGGATCCCGACGGGAGGGTTTGCGGGGCCAGCGCGGCGGCATGGCAAAACCGTCTAGTTAAAACTTTCTCCAGTGTAGAACATCCCAACCCCAGCCTTTTGCTCCTCAAGGTCACTGCCGCCAGCGGCAACTGGGGGGATCCGTCTCGGCTGGCTGGTCCTCAAACTCCAAGGGGCCCTCCTCAGTGTACAGGTGCAGGTCAAACCAAAAGGTGGAGCCCTGTTCCAGCTTGCTTTCTAGGCAGATGCGGGTTCGGTGCTTCTCCAGGATGTTGCGCACGATGGCTAGGCCCAGGCCAGTGCCCTCCAGGGTATGTACCCGGTTCTCCACTCGGAAAAAGCGCTCTAAAATCCGCTCCTGATCCTCCGGGGCGATGCCAATGCCAGTGTCGGCCACCGCCACCCGCACTGCCTGTGGGGCTCCATCCGGCCGAACCACCAGGTGGGCATGCACCGTCACTGTGCCTCCGGAGGGGGTGAACTTGATGGCATTGCTCAAGAGGTTGGTCATGACCTGCAAGAGGAGATCGTAGTTGCCCCACACCGGCGGCAGATCCGGATCGAGAAACTGGCGCAGCAGGATCCCCTTGTCGCGGGCTTGCAGGTGATGGGTGCGCAGGGTTTGCTCGATAACGGCGGAGATGTCAACAGCCTCAAAGTGATACTGCTTGCCCGACTCTAGGCGCGACAAATCCAATACGTCATTGACCAAACGAGTGAGGCGATCTGTTTCGCGGTTGGCAATTTCCAGGTAGTCCAGCCGCTCCTGCGGCGACATTTGCTCGCCATACTCGTAGAGGGTCTCGATGAACGACTTGATGCTAAATAGAGGAGTGCGCAGTTCGTGGCTGATGTTGCTGATGAACTGGGCTTTGGCCTCGTTGAGCTCTGCCTCGCGGGTAATATCCTGCACGGTGATGACAATCCCCTTGAGGTTTTGCCGCCGCGGGTCGGACACTGGCGAAAGCAGGATGCGGATAACCCGCTTGGTAGGGCTGGTGAGGTTGACGCGAATTTCCTCTGCCTCTTGATCCCCGCGGGCAATTTGCGTGAGCGGGCGGGCCAGTTGCTGCCGCAGATCCTCGGGCAAGAGCTCCAGCAAGGGTTTGCCCAGGACAGGCTCGCCTTCCCAGCCAAACATGCGCGAGGCAGCTGGGTTGAGCAGCAGGACCCGAAACTCGGCATCCAGCAAGATGGCCGCATCGACGATGGAAAACACCAGCGTCTCCAGCTTGGCCTTGGCAGCAGCCAGTTCCTCAATGTTCTGCTCCTCGTAGCTCTGCAGCCGCTCTGCCATCTTGTTAAAGCTGTCGATGAGTTGGGCCAGCTCCCCCCCAAAGGGCAGGTCGATGCGCTGTTTGAAGTTACCCTTGGTGATTTCCTGGACGCCTTTGACCAGCTCCTTGATGGGGTAGGTGATGGTGAGAGCGTTGACCACGGCTCCCAGGATGGCCAGAACCCACACCGCCAAAAACACCCCAATCGAGACCTCGCGCGCCAGTTGCGTAGAGCGCACCAGGGCAGGGTTGGGGTTGATGCCCAGGGCCAGGGTGCCCAAAAAGCGGCCCTGATGGTAGATGCCAACAAAAATGTCCGTCACCCGCCCGGCAGGGGTGAGGTGGGCGCGCACCAGGGGCTGGCCCTCAGCAGGCGGACGGTTGCCCGGCAGTTGCATGCGACGGGCAAGGCTGAGAGAGGTTTTCACCTCCTGGTTGGAAAACGGGATCCCGTAGTAGATGTTCCCCTCGGGGTCGGCGTAGAGCAAATAGCGGATGCTGCTGGTGCTCTCAAAGTATTGCCGCGACAGTTGGGCCACTTCACCAAGGCGCTCTTCAGCAATGAGGGGAGCAACATTGGCTGCCAATAGCAACCCTAGATCCCGGCCAAAGCGGGCCTCGTTAAAGCGGGCATCTTGCTGCACGGTGCTGACGGCCCAGAAGGTGAAGCTGCTCACCACCAGCGAGACCACCAGCGTGGCCACAAAGAGCAACTGGGTCTCCAAGCGCAGCTTGTATTTCCAGCGTGCCCACCAGCGCCGCAGGGATCCCAGGGGAGATTCCACTTGGGCTGGCTCTGAGGTGGCCGGGGCAGGAGGCACTGGCTCTGGAGAAGCGGCCTCAGCAGTTGCGGCAACCGGCTCAGCCGGCTCGGCAGTGCTGACAGGAGGCATGGATCCAATAGCAACCCTGGAGAACACTGTCGCCACCATTCTGACATGGGTTCCGACCAGGGCTGAGAGAAGGCTAAATCTTCCGCAAAGAATCCCGAGCCCAAGTGCAAAGAACTATGCCTCTTCCGTCGGCTCGCGGAGAAGTGACGCCTGGGGAGGTTGCTCGCAGTGGTGTTGCCGACGCACCGTTTCACCGGCAGCAAGAGTTGGTAAAATTAGAGATTGTGCTTTGCAAAAGCAAATCCAGATTGCCGGAAACTCAAACCGTGACCCGCGGCCCTGTCAGCCAATTTATCGAGCATCACTTTCGCCACTTCAACGCCGCCGCCCTGGTAGAAGCGGCCAAGGGCTACTCTGCCCACTTGGAAAAGGGCGGCAAGATGATGGTGACCTTGGCGGGTGCCATGAGCACGGCGGAGCTGGGCCTTTCCCTGGCGGAGATGATTCGGCAGGGCAAGGTGCACGCCATCTCCTGCACTGGCGCCAACCTTGAGGAAGACATCTTTAACCTCATTGCCCACGACTTCTACGAGCGGGTGCCCAACTACCGGGATCTCAGCCCGCAGCAGGAGCAGGAGCTGCTGGAGCGGCACATGAACCGGGTAACGGATACCTGCATCCCGGAAGAGGAGGCGATGCGGCGCCTAGAAAAAGCTCTGCTGGAAGAGTGGATAGCTGCCGACCAGGCGGGGGAGCGCTACTTCCCGCACGAGTTCATCTACCGCATCCTGCGCAGCGGCAGGCTGGAGCCCTACTACCAAATTAATCCCCGGGATTCCTGGGTTTACGCGGCCATGGAGGCTGACTTGCCCCTCTACGTGCCGGGCTGGGAGGACTCCACCACCGGCAACATGTACGCTGCCCACTGCATCACCGGTGAGATCCGCAATGTCCACACCGTCCGCACGGGCATTGAGTACATGATCCACCTGGCCGATTGGTACACACGCACCTCAGCGGAGTGCTCCGTCGGCTTCTTCCAGATTGGCGGTGGCATTGCCGGAGATTTTCCCATCTGTGTAGTGCCCATGCTGCACCAAGACCTAGGCCGCAAGGGGATCCCCCTGTGGGGCTATTTCTGCCAGATCAGCGACTCTACCACCAGCTACGGCTCCTACTCGGGGGCGGCGCCTAACGAGAAGATCACCTGGGGCAAGTTGGGGGTCGACACACCCAAGTTCGTCATCGAGTCGGATGCCACCATCGTGGCGCCTTTAATCTTTGCCTGGGTGTTGGGGTGGTAAAACTCCCAGGCTGACGCCTACAGCCCATCGCCTGCGCTGCGTGGCCTTACTGCTCAAAGTACAAGATGGCCATCCCTTGCCTGGGCAGGGCTTGAGCCGAAAGTAGCAATGGGTTGCTGAGGGCAGGTTGCGCGGCAGCGGGGGGAAATAGGCGCAAAAACGCCTCCAGAGGCAACAGCTCGCATTGGGACTCCTCGGCGGCGGCGGTGCGATACATGGTGGGGACGACCAACTTGGGCTGCAGCGCTTCGATGGCCGCCTTGGCTGCCTTGGGATCGTAATTCTTCGGCCCACCTCCCACCGGCACCAACAACAGGTCAGGGCGAGAGAGCAAGATGGACTGCTCCCGGCCAATGGGCTGCAGTGCCCCTCCCAAATGGACAATGTCGATCCCGCCCATGCGCCAGCGCCAGCCTACGTTGAGGCCAAAGCGGGGGCCCCGTGGCATGCGCACCCCCTGCACGCGGATCCCGTCGATGAGGTAGTCGCCTGGCTGAAACAGCACTTTGGGGTTTCCGGGCACCACGTCCAAAGCCCCCTCGTCCAAAAGGCGGCTGCTGAGGAGCACCAGATCGGCAGCGACGCGGGGGGGAGGGTAGCCGGCTGTACAACCGGCTGGCCGAAAGGGGTTAACCAGAAAGCGCTTGCCCTCCCCCTCAAACAAAACGCAACTGTGGTGCAGCCAGGTCAGCTGCAGGCCCTGGGCGCTGGAGCCGGGGGTAAACTCCAGGGATCCCCCTGGAGAAGGATCAGTTTGCGCCCTTGCCCATTGACCCCCTGCGGCAAGGGATCCCAGCAAGCTGGCGCTGACTTGCAAAAGTTGGCGACGCTTCATCGGGTGGGGATCCTTGACACAACCCCGGCAGCCGCCGGCTGGAGCAATCCCGAGGTAGGGATCTGGGCCAAGCGCAGGAAGTTGCTCAGCAGGCGTTTGCCCTCCGCGGTCAAAATGCTCTCCGGGTGGAACTGCACGCCCTGCACATGAAGATAGCGGCGGTGGCGGATCCCCATAATGATGCCGTCCTGAGTTTGGGCCGTCACCTCTAGTTCGTCAGGACAGGTGGAAGCCTCAATCACCAAGCTGTGGTAGCGGGTTGCAACAAAAGGCTGGCTCAGCCCCTCAAACACTCCCACCCCTCGATGATAGATGAGGGAAGTCTTGCCGTGCATCAGCTCAGGTGCGCGCACGATCCGACCGCCGTAGACCTGTCCAATGCACTGGTGACCCAGACAGACGCCCAAAATCGGCAGCTCCGGCCCCAGCTCGCGGATCAACTCCAGCGAGATGCCGGCATCTTCGGGCCGTCCTGGCCCTGGAGAAATGACAACCGCCTGGGGACGCATCTGGCGCAGCTGGGCCACTGAAATCTCGTCATTGCGAAAAACTCGTACCCCTGCGCCTAGCTCCCCCAGGTATTGCACCAGGTTGTAGGTGAAGCTGTCGTAGTTGTCGATAACAACCAGCACGATGGCACCCGGCAACGGCACCCCATTTTAGCATTGCCCAGGCTTCAGGGCCCGCAACCCGGAGCCAACACCCAAATCCAGCTTGTATCCTGGAGGGTATAGCACACAAGCAGCAGCAAGGTGGCTAGCTTTTAGGTTGTTTTTGATTTTTCAGATCCCATGAACTTGCTTCTCTCTCCGGCGACCGACTTGCTGGACGAGTTGCGCAGGCTTTTCCCTTTTGAGCTGGATGAGTTTCAGATCCAAGCAATTCAAGCTCTGGCCGCTGGGGAATCGGTGGTGGTCTGTGCGCCTACAGGATCCGGCAAGACCCTGATTGGAGAGTATGCCATCCACCGGGCCTTGTCCCAAGGCAAGCGGGTTTTCTACACAACCCCTCTGAAGGCTCTTTCCAACCAAAAGTTTCGCGATTTCAGCCAGCAATTCGGCCCGGAGCGGGTTGGCCTCCTCACCGGCGACATCTCCATCAACCGGGAGGCGCCGATCTTGGTGATGACCACCGAGATCTTCCGCAATATGCTCTACGGCACGCCGCTCTCTCTGGCTGTCCAGCGCGGGCCCTACGGCAGCGAGAGGGATGCGTGGGAAGAGGCGGAGGCTCTAAGCCGGGATCCCTTGCGGGACGTGCAGGCGGTGATCCTGGACGAATGCCACTACATGAACGACCAACAGCGGGGCACTGTCTGGGAAGAGGCAATTATCTACTGCCCTGCCCACATCCAGCTTGTTGCCCTCTCGGCCACCCTGGCCAACAGCGACCAGCTTACCGACTGGATGAACCAGGTGCATGGCCCCACGCGACTTGTCGATTCCAGCCATCGCCCAGTGCCGCTGCAATTTCACTTTGCCAATCGCAAAGGGCTGTTCCCCCTGCTGGAGCAAACCGAGTCAGGCCAGTGGGTTTGCAATCGCCGCCTGAGAAGCAAGCCCTCCAAGTCAGGCCAGGCTCCCTACGGAGAAGTACCGGATATGGCCCAGGTGGTGGAAAACCTGCGCCGACGGGATATGCTGCCGGCCATCTATTTCATCTTCAGCCGCAGGGGCTGTGACCTGGCGGTGGCCAGTTTGGGAAACTTGGACTTAATTAGCTCTGAAGAAGAGCGGCGGCAGTTGGCCGAGCAGATCGACCGTTTCTGCCAGGAAATGCCAGAGGCAGTGCGCCGGGATCAACTGGATGCCCTCTACCGGGGCATTGCCGCCCACCATGCCGGCCTGTTGCCCGCCTGGAAGGGCCTGGTCGAGCACCTGTTTCAGCAGGGGCTGGTGAAGCTAGTTTTTGCCACCGAGACGCTGGCTGCCGGGATCAACATGCCCGCCCGCACGACAGTGATTTCCTCCCTCTCCAAGCGCACCGACAACGGCCATCGCCTTCTCACTGCCTCTGAGTTTATGCAAATGTCAGGGCGGGCTGGACGGCGGGGCAAAGATGTGATTGGGCATGTGGTGACCTTGCAATCTCCCTTTGAGGGGGCGCAGGAGGCAGCGCGGCTGGCCACGGCAGGAGCGGATCCCCTGGTGAGCCAGTTTACCCCCACCTATGGCATGGTGCTGAACTTGCTGCAGAAGCACTCTCTGGAGGCGGCCCGGGATCTCATCAACCGCAGCTTTGGCCAGTATTTGCTCTCGCTGCAAAGGTTGCCCGAACAACAGGAGCTCCAGCGCACTCGCGCCGAGCTGGAGGAAATTGACCGCCTCCTGGAGGGGATTTCCGACGAAGATATCGCCCGCTACGAGAAAATGCAGGCGCAACGGCGGGAAGAGCGGCGCCTTTTGCGCTATCTGCTCAAACAGCAGGAAGCAGAACCGGATCCCACCCTGCGCCTATTGGCCTTTCCCCACATCCAAGCCCAAGAGGAGAAAATCCGCGCCCTAGAAGCCCGCATCCGCGCCAACCCTGCCCACAGGGTCGGGAAAAAGCTGCTGGGTTTACAGGAAAAGCGCCAGCGCCTGCTCAAGCGCCTCCAGCACTTGGAGCGCCAGAGTGAGTCTGTGCAGGAGTTGCGCTGGCAGCAATTTATGGCCCTGGTGGGCGTGCTGCAGGAGTTCGACTGTCTGCAAGGGTATCAGCCAACAGTTAGTGGGGAAGTGGTGGCTGCTCTGCGAGGGGATAACGAGCTCTGGCTGGGTCTAGCTCTGCTCTCTGGCGAATGTCTAGGCTGTGCCCCCCATCACTTGGCTGGGGTCATTGCTGCTCTGGTGGCCGAGCCTCCCCGTTCAGGTACCTACAGCCGGCTGCGGACTTCTGGGCTAGTTGAGGATGTGCTGCATGGCTTGCGAGGCCTGCGGCGGCAACTGTTCCGCAGCCAACGTCAACACCAGGTGTTTCATGTGCCAATTGGGTTTGAGCCCGATCTGGCCGGGATCGTGGAACACTGGGCCCAAGGGATCCCCTGGGAAAAGCTGGAGGCCAGCACCAACCTGGATGCTGGGGATATTGTGCGCCTGATTCGCCGCACCTTGGATTTGCTCTCTCAGATCCCCCACATTCCTCATTTGCCAGCGGAGCTGCGGGAAAATGCCCGCGAAGCCCAAAAAATGCTGGATCGCTTCCCGGTGAGCGAGCTGATCTAGCAGCGCTTTGGCGAGGGTGGGATCATAAGCCCTTGCGCGGCAGTGACTTTCACTACCACCCTGTCCGGGTTAAGGCCTAAGCGAATGGCCTCTTCCCAGTGGCAGGCTAGAATCCAGCTAGCCTCTCCCCTCCGATGAGCACCTGTATCAAACAGGCTGAGCGCGATGGCCGCCTAGCCTCCACCCAGTCAAGTCCGTCCACTTGCGCGTAGTAGCCAATATGCACTTCGACTCAGTTGAAGACTTTGAGCGCTGGATAGAGGATCTGGTAGCTGGCAAGATTGAGCCGCCCAACTACCACGACATTCGCCACGCCAGCCGCGAAGACGCAGAAGAGTGTTTGCGGCTGCAGCAGGAGGAAGCCCGCAAGCTGGGGCTAGATCCGGAAGAGGTAGTGCTGCTGCAGGATCCCTTCAGCGGGGAGTGGCTAGTCCTTGTCCCCTGGAAGCAAATAGAAGCCGGCCTGGCTCAGTTTTGGTAGGTGGACTCAGCTTGAGTGAGAGCAACAACCAACAGCCAACTCTGGCCGACGTTTTGGCAGCGGTGGAGCGGCTTGATAAGGAGCTGCAAGAGATCCGCTCAGACCTCGCTGCCACCCGGCAAGAACTGAGGGATGAGGTGCGACGGTGGGATGAGCGCTTCTTCGAGTTCGCCAAAGACACCGCCAACCGCGCCAACACGCTCATCGCCAGCGCTGCTGTTACGGTCATTGCTGGTACTTTGCTGTTGATTCTGAGGGAGGGGAGGTAGCTGCGGACACTCAAAGCCTCAGGATCCCGACTGGGTTCGCTTCCCAGTCCCCGACATGGAAACAGCTTTGACCCGCCTATTAGGCAAATAAACGGCAAGGGGGT
>Ga0079995_1067121_pt1 | contig 14352 bp, 11 predicted proteins | sample FaiFalFF_MnMetaG_2_FD_69198 | JGI IMG/M metagenome (GOLD analysis project Ga0079995, IMG submission 69198) | Freshwater microbial communities from Yellowstone National Park, Wyoming, USA - Fairy Falls C (FF_Mn_C) (SPADES assembly) (version 4) | ecosystem: Environmental > Aquatic > Freshwater >...
TGCAGACGGAGGTCCGGGAACTGCGGGACCACTACGAACGGAAGTTTGAGCGACAGATCAGTTCTCTCTTGAACTTCCTGACCTTCGTCGGACTCCCGGCCGGACTGCTGGTCGAACTGTTTAGCAACGCCTTGATTCGGCAAGCCACATGGGGGGAGTTTCTTTTGACGGCGCTCCTTATGTATGCCGTCCTGGGAGGCCTATGGCTCCTGTGGCGCTTCTTCCGCCGATGAGGGATGCCTGACGACCCATCGGTTTAGGCAGGGATGCCCGTTGGCCATCCAGACCATCGGACAGTCAGACCCTGGGGCGGTCCGGTGGCCAGGCTCGGTCTTCGGTACTCGGTGTTCGGCCCTCGGTGTCGATTCGGTACCAGGTACTGGGTCCCAGGTGCCGGGTACCCGGGACCTGGCACCCGATACCTGGCGGAATGCCTGGCTCATGCTTCGAAAACCCGCACATGGGGTTAGCTTAGTCTTTTGGGGAATCATCGGACTCCCAAAAGGCATCTTGCATGTAGAGTAAGGTTGCTTAGTTTCAACCCGAGGTCACGAAGACATGCTCTTACAGCTATTGGCCAACGGTCTCTGTGCAGGCGCGCTCTACGCCATCGTGGCGCTCGGGTTCGGTCTCATCTACCGTACGACCGGGGTCTTCCATTTTGCCCACGGTGCGGTCTATACCGTCGCCGCATACCTCCTCTACCTTTTCGGTGCGACGATGGGAGTGCCGACAATCGGCGCTGTGGTGATTGCACTAATCGGAGCAGCAGTCGCCGGCGTGTTGTCCGAAGTGGTGGTGTACCGCCCGATTGCACGACGTATCTCTTCTCCCTTGGCGACCCTGATCGGCTCGTTTGGCATCTACCTCTTCACCGTGAACACGATTGCCCTTATCTTCGGCAACGAAACTAAGGTCCTCAGGCCCGGAGTGGACATTACCTTCTCATTCGGCCCGATCGTCTTGACTCGCTTTCAATTACTGGCTTTCCTGGCGTTTGTGGCCGTTTTCGTGGGCTTCTTGCTCTTCAAACGTACCCAGCTGGGTCGGTTGCTATTAGCCTTTGCCGACAATCCGATGCTCGTGGAAGTGCTTGGCTGGAATACCTCGACCCTCCGGATAGGCGTCTTCGCGGCCGGTTCCATACTGGCGGGCATTGCCGCTTCGCTCTCGGCCCTGGACGTAGGCATGGATCCGTATGTGGGAATGAGCGCGCTGTTGATGTCGGCCGTGGCGGTCATCGTGGGCGGGGTGAAGGTGTTTGAAGGCGCCATCGTGGGCGGAATCTTGCTGGGGATCGTTCAAAGTCTTGTCGTCTGGCGACTCTCTGCCCGCTGGATGGATGTGTTCACCTTCATCATCCTGGTGCTCTTTCTCCTGTTGCGGCCGGAGGGCCTGCTTGGGAAAGCAGTGCGTTTGGAAGAGGCACGATGAATTACCTGTTCCACATACTGGTGATGATCGGTATCTACGTGATCCTGACGCAGTCGTTGAACCTGGTCATGGGATACACGGGTCTCCTTTCGGTGTGCCATGCTGCTTTCTATGGCATCGGAGCGTATGCCTCGACGCTCCTGATGACAGGCTGGGGTGTGAACTTCTTCGTTGCACTCCCTGTAGCGGTCATCGTGTCGGTGTTGCTCAGCTTTGTCGTTTCGATCCCGTCGCTACGTCTCAAAGGGGACTACTTTGTCCTTGCGACGCTGGGATTTCAGGCAATCATCTTCGGCATCATGTACAACTGGGTGTCCTTTACCCGCGGGCCCTATGGGATACCCGGCATCCCGATCCCTACGTTGTTCGGCTTTGCATTTGACAGCCCCGCTTCGTACACATTGCTCTCCCTCGGTCTGGCCGCTCTCGTGGTTACTTTCATCTATCTGATTACCTCGTCCCAGTTCGGTCGCGTACTGAAAGCCATCCGTGAGGATGAAATCGCCACGCAGGCGCTCGGCAGGAACACCGTCTTATTCAAGACGACTGCGTTTGCTCTCGGCGCCGGCATCGCCGCAATCGCCGGCTCACTCTACGCCGGCTATGTCCGCTACATCGACCCCACGAGTTTCACCGTTGCGGAATCCCTTTTCCTGGTGACCATACTTGCCATCGGGGGCAGTGGGAACATCCAGGGGCCCGTCGTGGGAACCATCATCCTGGTCTTGCTACCCGAGGTCTTGCGGTTCTTGCGAATCCCCGATACCATCGCACCGAATATCCGAATGATGCTCTATGCCCTGGCGCTAATCCTTGTCGTAATCTACAGGCCAAGGGGGATTGCGGGAGAGTATGGATTTGAGTAAGCGCTGTGAGGACGTACCCACCCTCGAGGTGAGGAATCTGACACGGTTCTTCGGCGGTGTCGCCGCCGTGAAGGACGTGAGCATTGCCTTCCCACCGAAGAGGATCACTGCACTCATCGGACCGAATGGTGCAGGGAAGACGACCCTTTTCAATCTGATATGCGGCTACATTGCCCCCACGAGGGGCGAGATTCTCCTCGGCCATCGAAGCCTGAGGGGACTCAAGCCGTGGCAGATCGCGCGGCTGGGAATTGGGAGACTTTTCCAGGATGTCCGTGTGTTTGGGAAACTGACCGCTCTGGAGAACGTCCTTGTCGCTTTCCCGAACCAGGTCGGCGAGAGGTTTTGGGAGCCGGTCGTCCGAAGGGCGCAGACGCTCAAGATGCAGAGGCAGAATGTCGAACGAGCGATGGCACTCCTGGAACTCGTCTGCCTTGCCGATAGGGCAAATACGACGGCCGAGAACCTTTCGTACGGCCAGCAGAAACTTCTGGCCATCGCCCGGCTGTTGGCGATGGACGCCAAGATACTTTTGCTCGACGAACCTGCTTCCGGGGTGCATCCGGCCGTTCTCGAGACGGTGATGAACCTGATGACTTCGCTCGCAAAGCAGGGAAGAACCGTCGTCTTCATCGAGCACAACATAAGCGTTGTGCTCGAAGTGGCCCATTGGGTTTATGTCCTGGACGACGGCGAAGTCGTCGCCTTTGGATTGCCCGATGAGGTCATTCACGACAGAGTGACCCGAGAGGTTTACCTTGGGGTATAATATTGACCTTCGTTTTGAAGTTTTGGGGTTCTCCACGGTAGAACCCACCCTTGGCATCCGAAGCTCCTCATCGTCACTCCGTCACTTCGTCACTCCGTCACTTCTATCATGGGTGGCCGGTGGATGTCGTCTGACGTCTTCGAGCAGACCCCTACGAACTTTGACAACAGGAAGTCCAGTACAATGACGGACTCTTTGCTCAGAGTGGAAAACGTCGTCGCATCCTACGGGAAGAAGGAGATCCTCAAGGGGGTCTCGATCCGCGTGGAGAAAGGAGAGATCGTTTCAATTATTGGACCCAATGGCGCCGGCAAGTCCACGCTGTTGAAGACGATCATGGGCCTCCTCCTACCCATCGGAGGCCGAGTCCTCTTGAACGGGATGGACATTACGCGACTGGCACCGCACGAACGGGCCGAACTCGGTATCGGCTACCTGCACCAGGGTGGCTCCATCTTCCCGAGCCTGAGCGTTCTGGACAATCTCAGGCTGGCGGCCGTGCGTTCGGTGAGGGGCAACGGCGCAGCGGTCCGCGAGCGCATCGAAGAGGTCTTTACCCTGTTTCCGGAACTCGCCGAGGTCAAGGAGAGCCGCGCGGGTATACTCAGTGGAGGACAGAGGCAGATGTTGTCGCTGGCCATGGTCACGTTGAGGAGGCCGGTATTGCTTCTTCTTGACGAGCCTTCGGCGGGTCTTGCGCCGAAGCTTGTGGACCGACTCATGGCCAAAATTGAGGAGTTGAACCGGGAGCACGGGATGACCATGCTTCTCGTGGAGCAAAACATCCGCCGTGCGCTCGCCATTTCCCGACGGGCATATAGCCTGAGGGCCGGCGTGATCGCGAACGAGCACCGGGAGCCCTCCCGGCTCACGGAACAAGAAAGCTTTGAAGCCATTCTGCAGGCATAAAAGGAGGTAAGTCCATGAAGCATCGAAAGGCATTGCTGGCAATCATTGGAATTGTCGGAATAGAACCCCTTGTGGGCATCTTTGTCAAATATGCCATAATAAATATGGAGGTGTTGAAGCAATGAGCAAGAGAAATCTGTTACTTATCATCGGAGCGGTCATCGTCATCGCTGCCATCATTATTGGCATTCGGCTCACTCAAGAACCCAGTCAACAGCGAGGGCGGGTTTACAAAATCGGTGCGATTTTGCCATTGACTGGAAACATCGCATGGCTTGGGACGAATACCAAGAATGGTCTGAGCCTGGCTGTAGAGCATATCAATGCACAAGGAGGGGTAAAAGGAAGTAAGATTCAAATCTTATATGGAGATTCAAAAGGGGACCCAAAGGAAGCAGTTGCACTGGCGAATAAATTCGTCAGCGTAGACAAAGTAAATTGCCTAATGGTGCTGGGAACCGCTATGGTCAATGCTGTCTTGCCCATCGCCGATGCGCAGAACGTCCTGATGTTCGGCTTCACCATCCACCCTGGCATCACCAAGAAATCCAAAAACCTTTTTAGGATATACGTGAGCGACGACCAGGAGTGGAAGCTTTTAGCCGACTACATTAACAGGTCTGGGATGAAAACAATCGGAATCCTTCACATCAATGCAGAGTATGGCCTCGACTCTAAAAAGGCTCTCGAGGATCATCTTAACCCGGATGTGCGGGTCGTTTATGCCGAATCCTACAAGATTGGTGAATCAGATTTCCGACCCATCCTTACAAAAGTTCGAGGCAAGAAGGTGGACGGCATTGTGCTCATGGGATATGGGACGGAGTATATCCCTCTTCTTCGACAAATGAAGGAGATGGGCATTCAAGCCACCATACTAGGGAATGTGGATTTCGTCTACGACTTCGTTCGAAAAGAGGAAACGGCTGAGGGAGCTATCTTTACCGCTCCCGCCTTTTCGTTTGGCGAGTACACTTCTCAAGGAAGGAAGTTCATCGAGACATTCCAGGCGAAGTTTGGAAGGGAACCGGCTTGGGATGAGGCTTACTCCTACGATAACATCCTAATCTTGGCTGAGGCTCTAAAAAGAGCGCAATCTTTTTCTACTGAGGATGTTAGAACGGCCCTCTTGAGCATCAAAGACTTCGAAGGGGTTTCCGGAAAAATAAGCATACAAAATGACGGTGATAGTTTAACGACGATCCACTTAGCGACGTTAAGAAACGGATCTATCGTAAGGATGCAAGAATAGAACAGCTTCGGGGAGGCAACTACTTATGACAACAGTTCGCGTTCAAATCAGCGGGATTACCAATCTGAACAACGCGCTAGCAGCCATAGAGGCAGGTGCAGATGCGCTCGGTTTTGTCTTCTACGAGAAGAGCCCTCGGTACGTAGATAAAAATACGGTTTTCGATATCGTTTGTAAGCTTCCGCCATTCGTTGCAACGGTAAGCATCTTCGTAGATGAGTCGGCAACGCTGGTTGCTGATATCGCGCGCTTCTGTCGTCTAACAGCGGTTCAGTTACATGGTAAAGTAGACGCCAGTGCATATACCGGCCATCCTCTTGCGGCCAAGGTGATCAGGGCATTCAGGGTTAGGAGCGAAGAAGAGCTAAACTCACTGAGAGACTGCTTTGCCGGAAACAGACTTCACGAAATTGGAATGTGCATTCCTTGGACAAATGCTGTGCTACTTGATTTTTCCACTGGCTGGGCTTGGGAAAATAAGGGAGAAATGACCATAGATTTTAGGGAGTCCGTTTGCAAGACGCTTCAGCAGATCAAGAGCTTTTATCCGTTGATCTTGGCAGGCGGGTTGACACCCCAAAATGTAGGTCAAGTTGTCACTCATGTCAGGCCCTACGCTGTAGACGTAATTAGGGGCATAGAGCAGAAAGAGGGCGAGACGGATCCAGAATTGGTCAAACAGTTCATCGCTGCAGCAAAAGGGGGTGGTCTCAGATCTTAATACTCTTAATACACCGTACGTTTGATACCTTCATCGCGGAGTCGAGAGTTCTAAAATGTCTTTGCCGGGGGCAAAATGATGGAGGCTGAAACTAACATCAAGATGCGTACTGAAGTCGAGGTACTGCAGCAACCTCGTCTCCCTGCTTGGGAGGAGGAGCTGTGGACGAACAAAAGTAAGATAATCTATGGTCCGGTTGCCTCCCGCCGACTTGGTGAGTCTTTGGGGATCAACTTGTTCCCTAAAACAAAGATCTGTTCCTTTAACTGTCGGTATTGTGATGTAGGGCTGACCCCGCCCAGTGCAATGCAAGAGGAGTTCCTTCGAGGGAACATCTTGCCACCAGAAACCATCATGAAAGAGATAGAGAAGGGAATCCGCTACCACCTGACAAAGGGTACGCACATAGACTACGTCACTATATGTGGGAACGGAGAAGCTACCGATTATCCCTACTTCGTGGAAGTAGCCAACTTTGTGCTATCTCTTAAAACCAGCCTATTCCCAGCGATTCCTGTGGCCATCCTCACTAACTCGGCAAATGTTCACAGGAAGGAAGTGGTAGACGTCATTAATAAATTCGATGTGAACTTCTTTAAACTAGATGCTGGCGATGAGGAAACATTCAATGCCATCGGCCGCCCACTTACTGGAGTTATTGGATTCCACGAAATCATTGAAGGTTTAAGAAGCGTGCAAAGGCTAAACATCCAAACGGCCATTGTGGATTCGCCCCGAGTTAGCAACATCCCTTCTTTAAAAGGTCCTTTTATAGAACTGCTCAAAGAATTGCAACCGGTAGCTGTTTACATCCATAATATAGATTATCCAACCCCGGATAGCACTATAAGGCGACTGGAATTAGAAGAAATGGTCGAGTTGGGTCAATTCATTGCTGAGCGATCCGGAATTCCGGTTAAGGTCCTTCACAGCCTGATTGATCTAAGACGCCAGCCGCGCAGGGGGAGAACTCATGAGCCAAGCGCCTGATCAAACCAATATGAGTGTTCCAGCCAGTATCTATGACATGGAAGCATTTTCCGCTGAAGAATACGATAAGTTCCTTGCCATTCCCGAGTACGTCCAAACACAGATCGCGCAAAATCTTTATAATAACTTAGAGCTGAAGAGGTATTCGAAGCTATCCATCCTCTCCGTTGGCGTTGGCACGGGCAGACTCGACATCCCATTCCTTAAGCACCTAGTGCAGATGAATAAGAATATCTACTTTGTCGCTGTCGAGCCGAGTGATAAAATGCGTAAAGTCTTTGAGGAAAAGCTAAGGAAAGCAGGATTTCAACCTAGCAACTCTAAGAGTAATGAGTATAACCAAGGTCAGCTAAGAGTTAAAATACTGTCACAACCATTTTCATCAGAGCTTTGTAATGCGTTGCTGAATAGGCATTCAAGCTTCGATGTAATCTTGGCTCTGTTTGTACTTCATACTATCCCTAATTGGCAGGATGCCTTCTTGGGGATGTTTAAGCTACTGAAGCCCGGTGGTGCCATTGTGCTTGCAGAGGAGTGCGGAGATATTCAGTGGCTAGACAATCGCCTTGTAAATATGGAGAGGGTAAGCCTAATTTGGCAAAATATGATGGACGATGACGAAGAAGCCAAGCATCGCTGGTTTCACTACAAATTTTGGCAGGAGTACCACCGGCTACGCCGGGATATGTTGGGCAAAGGCTGGGACCCAGAAATTTCGGCAACTGACCTAGGGCCGATTAAGGCTACTTTATCCGAGCTAGCCCGATTGAGGTATGGAAAGTGGAATCCGTTGGAGTCTATAGAGTGGGATGGTGAGCCGATCACAATTGACACTTTACTTGACTGGATAGAGGGAAAGCAGGTCCTCTTCACGCCTTTGTTGCTATGGGGGCTTACAAAACAAGATTTAACGGAACTGAAACGGTGGATGGAGGAGTGGATCAAACGGCAACTACAACTACGTGCTGTTAATATTTCAATTCCCAGGAAAGAGGGGCACAAATTCTACATTTACCAAAAGCCTGATCCAGAACCCGATGAGTTTCAAAAGATGCTTGGTTACCTGTTACAGAGGAGCCGCCTTGCTATCCCAAGATTGGTCGAGAGGATTGACTATAACAAGATAGATATTGATAGAGAAGAAAAGACTATATACCACCATGCGTGCAATCGTTTGAGCTTGTTATATCAGCAGCATTTTCGTGGTCAAGAACCGATTGCGTTGGCCTATATATCATGGGACCTTGTGAGGGGAAAATGGCGGACTCCACTTCCGATCCTTGTTGCTGGCATTCCAGGTGATAAGATCATCGAATTCGTAGCGTCTTACGCACTCTATCCGTGGCTCCAATCTGCAGAGCAAGAATCTCTAAGTCTCAATCAATTGATGCTTCGCGAGATGCCCGAAATGTTCATTTTTCGCGTCAAGCGGGTAAACCCAAGTGGTCGTTCTCATGTTGAGGTTAAGGTGGCTTCATATCGTAAATCTGGTCGCCCCATCTCTGTGGAAATCAAAGTTCCAATGGATCTTGGGTATGGAATAAATAAAAATCTTGAAGCGTTGAAGAACGAGCTGGCTAACGCGCTAGCTTTTAAGATCAGCTGCAAACTGCCTGTGGTTGGTACTGTAGCTATCATAAATTATGAGGATTTCCAAAAGGAGGCGGAATCCAAAGCTGTAGCCTATCCAGACCTGGCCAAGAGTTTGGGCATTGCCTTTAAGCCCATAGAACAAACACTCGAGGGAGAATTGGAAAAGTTATTCAAATTTTTTAGAGATGCTTACGCCTGGACCGTAGAGGCAAAGTTTGCGAAACAACTTGCCCGCTTGTTGCCGCGTGTGTTCCTGATCGGAGCGACTACAGAGTACTGGCTCCATGAGATTCAGTGGATCCCGGGAAAAGGGATCTCCAAAGATAATCGAGAACAAGCCTTCGGAGGTACCATAATCCTCAAGCTAGCCGGTCAAGCGGGAGATGATAAGGCTGAGGAGGAACTGCTGGATGAGCTAACCCTGGTTCAGACCTTGGAGGGTAGCCTCGATGGAATTCGCGAACATAGCCATGCTGTTAGGTATCAAGTCCTTTCTGGCGGTACAAGAGCAGCGGTGACCGCCTTAGGTGCACGAAATTTGTCTCACCACTCAGGCTCTCACATCCTTCACTGGTTAGAGCAGGAGGCTCGTGAGCTGGCAGACGAATTTGAGCAGATGGGACGAAAAACAAAAAACCACAAGCTGCGAAGGCATTATCAACTACTAACCCAACACTTCAAATCAAAGGCGCTCTTTTACGCCTACCTGCGGGAGCGAATGGACTTGGTCGCCGGGATGGCAGTGTATCTTCCAACTTGGACGGCTACGACATCCCTGGATGACCTTATAGCAGGATTAAAGCCCAGCCGACGTGAGGACAGTATTGTGCTGAGACACATTGGTCAGTCTGAAGGCGTATACTGTGTCGATGTAGTGACTCGCAGCGAGGACGGCCAGAAGGAACTGGCGATTCCTGGTTCGGTTATGGGAAAGCAAGCCTTCTATGGCCTTCTTGAAAATATAATTCGTGACGCCGCTAAGTATGGTGATATTCAGTCTGACGCTGTAGTGATCATCACGAAAATCAAGAGCAATGGTCAGTGGAGGCAACTGAGCCCAAATGATACCTCATTCAAATGCTATCATTTGGACTCGGACACAATGGGCAACCTTGGCCAAATTATCCCAAAAGACAGTAATCGCTGTCTTGTGCTTCTCATAAGGGAAGATTCGCAAGAATGCTATGCTTCACGCCAGCTGGGGGAAGAAAAGTCATTGAGCGATAAATTCGGCAATAAATTCATCGTGTGGAAGGTGAATATATTCCAAGATTGTCAGCATCGCCTTTGTGAGGTCATCCACGAGCTACTGGAGCAACTAAAAAACAACAACGAGGCAGATGTGTGTGAAAAAGCGAAGGAACTTGACCGTGCTCTGCTCAGCGTACGAATCGAATGCTCTGATTTGGAAGATGATGATTTTCAGATCGAGGACGAAGAGTGGAAAGGACTTGACGAGCGGCAACGACAGCAAAGAGTGCAAGAGGCCAAGGAGAATCTATATCGTATCGTTATCTACGACGATAGGAGTTCATTTTCGCAAAATGAGAAAAGTATTAGTGAAGTGTTGAATGGTTTAGAGGAAATTGGGCTATGTGACGAATCGGGAAGGTTGCGTCCGGGCGATTGGGGTATCAAGGAGCGGTGTATCTTCGCGGCTTACCTAAAGGGTGAGAAGCCTGAAGATTGGCTGCTACCTAAAAATATGCGTGCTCAAAGGTCCGCTATCCCGCCTATCTTGCGCGTAAAAGACTGCTCTGGGAAACTTGGCTGGGTCTTTTACATGCTCAGGCCGAAGGACATCCTCATTGTCAGTGACACTTATAGTCAAGAAGCGGTCCCGCACGAGAAAAGAGAGCGAATCAATGTTTGGAGTTGGGATACTCTCCGGCAAAGAATTAATTCCTCTTTAGTAAGGCATAAGTTTGTGATTTTGTGCCCAAACAAACAGGACCAAGCCACACAGATTGATGAACTCCTTGATTATCTTCCTTATCGTGTCTTCATCTGCAATGAGAAGAATCTAGCCCTTCCAAATGGCATAGCACGGCATTGTGCCCTTTTGGGTCATTTGGATCTGCAAAACCTTGACTTGTGGTCTCTTTATCAGCAGTGGGTTAACTTCGTGGCTCAACATTTCGGTAACAAGGTGCCCGAGGTGTTGTCGGTGACAAGAGGCAATGGTTATGCGGGTGATAATATTCTAAATACAAAAAATTGGATAAACAAAAAAGGGGCTAACTGTATAGCATTGTTTGATAGGCATGGAGTTTATGCGAAACAGGCGAAGACAGGCACAAGGTTCTTTCACTATGAGCCATTTGGAGGCGGCTGGCCAGTAGAGCGAAGGGCAAATTTTGCAGCAAGCAATTCGTGGTATACAAATAGCAAGTTGTGGAATGAAAGGAAAAGTCTGGGCCTAAATGATTCTGACGTTATGCGAATAATGTATCATCGCCTTAAATTACCTCTCCAAGAAGCTGCATTAATTCGTATCCTTGTGGTCGATGAGCGAATCGATGGCTCCCTTGATGGAATCAGAGAGCACTTCAATAATGTAGAATTCACACATCGTGAATTATGGGAACTGAAGGGCGTTGATGTGATGGGACAACAGTATAGGGGGCGAGCAGAGGAGATTCCGGATGAAAAGCCTATAGTGGAACGTGTTAAAAAAGCAAAGCAATCCGGGCGTCCCTATGGCTTTGTCCTTCTACACCAGGGCATTCTGGACAAACTTTACGAAAGACTCCCTGACGATCAAAAGAGTAGCAAGACCAAGCAGGAGTATTTGAAGCAATTCATCCAGCGAATCCAAAGTGAAGGCGCAGTATGGCATATTTTGATCCACTCGGGCCGTGGTGGCGTCCCAGGCCTCCCCCAAGGGGTCAAGTTCATTCATCTTTCTAGTCTGGAAGCGTGGTTTGGCTCGAACCTTAGCAAAGCAGATGTGGTTGATGAACTAATGGGTCTCAGGAGGCAAGACCAATGAACTACTTGGTGGTGATTTGTGACAATACTTTTAGGAACCTTAGTCACTTGAACTCTACGGATATTGAGATAGCTGGTTACTCGGTACAACGACGTGAAACACAAGTCGAAGGTTGGTTTGTCATCGTCTACTCAGAACCACGACAACGTGGAAATCTCGTAGACCACTATCTGAAGATGATTATTATAGACATCCTAAACCATTCGCGACAGCGAGATGTGCGGGTAGATCAAATTCGTGTCTACTTCCATTTCAGCAATATATTTCCCAATCACCATCCAGAGTGCAGGTGCGATAATCCCACAATCCACGGGGCACAATATTCTAACTACGCGGAGCGTCTGCGAGAGGGAACTGGAGCAGCAGGAGAAATCCAAGTTTGGGGGTTCCACAGAACTGGGAAAATATGGAAGGTTCTGAATAAATTGCCCAAATGGCTGAGTGGAAGAGGGACCTTATTTTCGAATCCACAGCCTCATTCATTTTCTGAATTTATTAAGGAACTTGACAAAGCAACTCACGAAGAGAAAGTTAGATTTGCCTCCATCCTCAAACATCGCATCGCCCATCTCTTCACACCCGTTGATATCGACCTTCAAGGCCTGCTGGCGAGTAACTTCCGACCCGACTACTGGGGAGAAGTGGTTGCAGCTTACCGAGAAACCAAACCAACCAGGGTGATAAATGAGGCCAGAAGGATTAAGGAAGAACTCTTGGGTGTTGTGAACGAGGATCAAAAGAAGGTGATTGAGATAAGATGGGGAGAAGCAGAGAAAGCGCTTGCGAAAATGGTTCCGCTCCTTTGTGCTCTCGAAACAGGAAAGTTGGATTGGTGTAAAGAAGAATCCGAAAATTTCCGCAAAGCGTTTCGTGAACTTCTCCGTATACTCGACGAACTGGACGACGAACTAGCAAAATCATCGCCGGAGACGAAATAGTGCCTCGACCCCGAATCTTGATCGTGGACGACATCGTAGAGTATCTGCATGCCCTCCAGCGGGCACTCATGGACATCTGTGACGTAGACATAGCCCAGTCGTTGGAGGAAGCCAAGAAGGTTCTTTCGGAGAATACATCCCTGCTTCTCGTTGACATCTGTCTGGACGAATCTAAGCCCGGTGTTGATAGAGGCGGTGTCGAGGTCCTGAAATGGGCTAAGGCTCATTATCCCAAGATTCCCGTGGTCATGATGTCTGCCTACCGCGATTTTGATGCGGCGGTGGAGTGCCTGAATCTCGGTGCAACCAAGTTTCTGAAGAAGCCGATTGACATTGCAGAGTTGAAATCCCTTGTGAAGGAACTGGTCAAGTAGGGGTGTCCGTATGCGGGCATACCTGATAACAGGGGACCTTCGGCTGTTCGAAAGCATGGAGCGATATTTCAAGTTCGTAGCGGGCGAGAAGCTGAAGCACATCCCCGTGCCGTACCTTACCTCAGCTCAGGACTATGTCGCGGCCTTCCACACGATGGCAGACTCACTTGAAGAAGAACTTTCCAAAAACTCGTCTACCCGCGCCCCACTCGTCATCGTGGATACCTGCTTCTTTGGATCACCCCAGCAGAGTTCCTGGGCCGGTCACTTCAGACTTTCGGATTGGCACCCCTTACACAACGACCCGTCTTCTCTCTTCGCAATGTTGGTACTGGCGTATCCCGAAGTCCACTGGATTTTCTACACACACGAGAAGCCGGAGAAGTTCGTTGGGCTGGATGCTACCCCACAGGCAAACCAGACCGATCAACGGAGGATCCGGGAATGGCAAACCCTCAGTTTTTGTGAAGCGATGTCAGCTCAGCAATCTCAACCGGTTTCCTCAAATTCCTTGGCGGCCTGTGGAGACGCTCCACCACAAGAGCAAGGTCGAGGCTCAAACGAATCAGAGAACCGGCCTCTTAAGAGGTTGCTTGAATACGGTAGATTGGATCCGTGCTTCTTGTTCGATGCCACGGGCCTGCGAAATTACTTTCACGGCAAGATTAGCGACGAGAACAAGAGTCATGTTGTGCGTCAAAGAGAGGGTTGTGCCGCCGCCATTGACGAAGAGGAACCCTACGCATTCCTCCATGGCTACCTCGCTTACAAGCTCGGCTATCGGGTTCATCTTGTCACCACCGAGAAGATGATGGCTGAACTGTTTAAAGATGACGGCCAGGGCGCATTAGTAGAGCTGACATTTCAGGACATCTTCCTGAATTTCCCTGATGAGCGTGAACCGGAGGGTCGATCGGATCTTCAAAAGCGATTTAAAGAGCGGTATAAGGGCTTGAACCGCGTTAACAAGCACATTTTGGTGACTGTCGGGCACAAGCACAGCGAGTCGTACGAGAGTAACCTTGAATTCATTCGCGAGCAGGGGGAGAAAATCAAGGAAGTATTCAAACTCAGCGGGGGGATGTACAATCTGCTCAAGGATGCCGGCCTTCTCAACCGGTACTGGAAGAACCTGAAGGAATGGATCAAACGAACGGCGCCACCTAAGGAACCGGAACCAGAGGGCGGAACCCACAGCGCTCCGGGCAGATTGGTGGTGATCGCCGAGAGGCTGAACAATCGGGCCGAGAAGATTCTCCAGGAAGCCCAGACGGTTCAGGAGTGCATTCTCGGTGCTACCCTGGCGCTCGAGGCAAGCGAACTCTTGGGCTATCGGACGCCCACCACGGCTCTCGAAGCCATTGCCCTCCGCCACCAACTGGAGGTGAAAGCAGAGTGCATGTTCTACGGCGTCGGCTACACCATCGACGTGAAGAGCCGATTGAAAGAGATCGAGATGGAGGTCAAGGCGGTGGCACGTTGGTTTCACGGGAGTGTCAAGAAACGTTCCCTGC
>Ga0079995_1054189_pt1 | contig 14343 bp, 14 predicted proteins | sample FaiFalFF_MnMetaG_2_FD_69198 | JGI IMG/M metagenome (GOLD analysis project Ga0079995, IMG submission 69198) | Freshwater microbial communities from Yellowstone National Park, Wyoming, USA - Fairy Falls C (FF_Mn_C) (SPADES assembly) (version 4) | ecosystem: Environmental > Aquatic > Freshwater >...
TCGAGGTGCCGAGCTGGGCCGTAGATGTGGACTCTCGGGCCCAACCAGCCTGTTCATCTCGTCTTTTAAGACGGATAGACTATATCTTCATCCAGCACCAAATTGGTACTGGAGTCGGCGTCTTAGCTCTGATCAAAATCAGAACTCCATTCGCAAAAGCGAATGAGTCGTTACGGGGTTAAGAAGGAATCTTGTAAGCCATTATCGGAATGTAATATCTCTGCAGTATCTTTTTAATTTTTTCTTTTTCTGAGGAAGGAAAGTATAAAGCAAAACCTTTATCTTTTTTGTTAACAACATAACTTTTTAAGCCAAAATTTACCAACAATGTTTTTCGAGCTATTTCTGCTTCTTTTTTGGTTATTTTTCCTAGATAAAGGTAAGTAGCATAAGCTTTTTTAGAATAATAACCATTATCATAGTACCAAATAGCAAAAGCAATGTCATCTTTCATCAAATTCGGCAAATTTTCAGGTATATGCTTTTTACCATCTGGGTAAAAGATCTTTCGCAGTTTACCCAGAATTGGTGATGAATTAGATTGATGTCTGACATATCTATATTTCTTTAAAGTTGTAGGATGAATTCTCTCCATCATTTTCGGTTTTCCTTGAAAAAGTTGTGGTAAAAGACTTGTTTTCCATACCACATACTCTTTATGATCTTCTTTATGCTCTAATCTTAATCTTGCATTTCTCTTACCTGTCTTTTGCAAATAACCATCACCAAGAATCATTCCGATAATGGCTGATTTTTGCTTTTTTGTTAGTTTCATCCTTCTTAACTTCCCACGGTGTTCTATGCTTTTGCATAGTCCACCGTTATAAGCCGATTTTTATCATCTACCTTACGGTAGAAGGGGACAACAGTCTTATTTCAGACTTTATCCCTAGGGTAACTTTTATCCGTTGTCTCCGGCCTTTCCCTAAAGAGCCGTCGGGTCACTAAGTCCGGCTTTCGCCTCTGCTCGGCCTGTCAGCCTCGCAGTCAGGCTGGCTTATGCCTTTACACTTTCATCCTGGTTTCCATCCAGGACAAGCCAACCTTTGAACGCCTCCGTTACCTTTTAGGAGGCTGCTGCCCCAGCAAAACTGGCCCCCACTCACTGTTCCCGAGGTTTTTCCTCAGGTTAGACCTTAACTTAATGATGGCGGGTGTTCCATTGACGGCTCCACTTTGCCCGAAAGCAAAGCTTCATCGCCTCCCCACTACGCTATGCACCATTAAGCCAAGGTCAATGAGTGAGCCCAGTAAAGCTCCTAGGGTCTTTTCGTCCCGCTGCCAGCACCCCGCATCTTCACGGGGATTGCATTTTCACCGAGCACCTCCTCGAGACAGTCCCCCAGTCGTTACGCCTTTCATGCGCTCCGGAACTTACCCGGAAAGGAATTGCGCTACCTTTGGACGGTCAGGGTTACCGCCGACATTTACCGGTGCTTAGTCCCGTGAGCCTTGAGAAAAAGAATTTTCTCAAAACCCCGAGACTTTAACATTCCGGCATAGGTCAGGCGTCGCCCCCTATACATCCTGTTGCCAGTTCAGCAGGGAGCTGTGTTTTAGGTAAACAGTCGCCAGGGGAACTTTCGCTGCGGCCTGCCTTACGGCAGGCAGGGCTTCTTCCGAAGTTACGCCCGCTTTTTTGCCGAGTTCCTTGAGGAGGGCTCACTCGTTCGCCTTAGGCTACTCGCCTCGGCCACCTGTGTCGGTTTTCCGGTACAGGCACCTTAGTCATAAGCTTAGAGGCTTTTCCTGGAAGGCTCTTCGGAGAAGTTGTCTGCAAAAGCAGACTTCTCTCTTTGGTCGACTGCTCCTGTTTAAGGCAGAGAAGGGGATTTTCCTCCTTCTCCAGTCTAGCCCAAAGAGAAAGGATAACCATTACTCCTCTTCTCCTTATTTCCTTCGTCACCCCATCGCTGACTAAGGTGGGGCCGGAATATTAACCGGCTTTCCATCGGCTTCGCCTTTCGGCTACACCTTAGGTCCTGCCTAACCCTTGGCTGATTTTCATTGCCAAGGAAACCTTGGCCTTACGGCGATCAGCCATCTCAGCTGATTTGCGGTTACTCATGCCGGCATTCTCTCTTCCATTCGCTCCAGTCCTCCTCGCGGATAGACCTTCAATGCGAATGGAATGCTTCCCTACCACTCGTCAAAGACGAGTCCATGGCTTCGGTGCCTGGCTTAGCCCCGTTTATTTTTCGGCGCAGCCTTTCTCAGATAGTGAGCTGTTACGCACTCTTTAAAGGATGGCTGCTTCTAAGCCAACCTCCTATCTGTCTTAGAAAGGCCACTACCTTTCCCACTTAGCCAGAACTTAGGGACCTTAGCCGATGGTCTGGGTTGTTCCCCTCTTGTCTATGGAGCTTATCCCCCATAGACTGACTAGCCGGAACACCTCTTGGCATTCGGAGTTTGACGAATTGGCTGACCTTTCGGCCTTTACCAATTCATCAGTAGCTCTACCTCCAAGAGGCTATTGACGGCCGCTAGCCCTAAAGCTATTTCGGGAAGAACCAGCTATTCCCAGACGCGATAAGCTTTTCACTCCTACCCACAGCTCATCCCATGGTTTTGAGCCACCAACGGGTTCGGGCCTCCCTCTGTATTTCTACAGAGTTCACCCTGGCCATGGGTAGATCGTCTGGCTTCGGGTCTCAGACCGACCACAAAGTGGCCCTCTTCAGACCACTCGGTTTCCCTTTGGCTTCGACCTTGACTGGTCTTAACCACGCGGTCGATCTGAACTCGCCGGCTCATTCTTCAATAGGCACGCACTCACCCTTACGGGCTTGTGCTCTTTGTAGGCTAAGGGTTTCAGGTTCTATTTCACCGGCCTCACCGGCCTGCTTTTCACCTTTCCCTCGCGGTACTAGTTCACTATCGGTGAGGTGAAGTATTTAGCCTTACCAGAGGGTCCTGGTAGCTTCCTCCGAGGCTTTCGTTCCTCGAAGTACTTAGGAGATAGGGCAGTGAGGAAAGGTTTCTTTCGCCTACGGGGCTATCACCCTCTATGGCTGTCCATTCCAGGATCATTCGGCTAGAAACCTTTTTTGTAACCTCACCTCTCCTTAAAGGAGAACGCCCTATTCCTACAACCCCCAACTGCAGCAAAGCTGCAATTGAGTTTAGGCTCCTCCCCTTTCGCTCGCCGCTACTCAGGGAATGCCTTTTGGTCTCTTTTCCTCCGGGTACTGAGATGTTTCACTTCCCCGGGTTCGCCTCCAGCAACAAAAATTGCTGGATGCTGGTGGTTCATCACCAGCAGGTTACCCCATTCGGAGATCCTGGGATCAACGGCTGCTCGGCGCCTCCCCCAGGCTTATCGCAGCCTAGCCACGTCCTTCATCGCCTTCACCTCCCAAGGCATCCACCCTTAGCCTTTAAACTTCTTTTGGAACTTAACTTTATCACCTCAGCACTCCATCCTAAAAAATTTTTAGCGAACAATAAAAAACATCACAACAACATTTTCTTTCGGAAAATTTCCAGATCCTCTTTCTTAATTAAAATTATATAATACAAGAACCACTTTTGTCAAGACTAAGAACGAAAATGTCTTTTAACGCTTTCAAGAATTTCTCTGGCTGTTTCCTGACCACCAAGTCCAAAAGCCAAACCACCTGCTAAAGCAAAGAACAAAACAACTCCTAGGGCTAAAGTGTTAACGAGTTCAACAGCAACTCCCCAAGTATTTAAAGCAGCTAGAAAAGAAAAAATAATAATTGCCCATTTAATAAAAACACCAACACCATTAGCGCTTTTCTTTTCTAAACCACGCAAAACACCAACAACTGCTTTACGTGTTAGTTCTCCAAACAAAAATCCGGCAAGCAAAATTAAACCACCGGCAATTGCTTTAGGAATATAACTAACAACATCCCGAATAAAAGAAGTAACTGTAGAAAGCCCTAAAATATCAAAAGCTGTCATTAGAAAGATAACTAAGACAATCCAAAAACCAATCTCGGCAAGAATTTTATCTAGTTTTTCCTCCCAGGTAAAATCTTCGACATATTTTTCTAAGCCAGCTTTAGCTAACCAATCTCTAATTTGAATTTTAGACAAAACAAATTCCAACGCCCATTTCACAATAAAAGCAATTACCCAACCAACAAGAAAAACAACTAAAGCAGCTACAACAGTCAAAATAGCGTTGACTATTGAAGGGTACAAAGAAAGAAGATAATTATTTAAGACATCAATAGGTGTTAAACCTGGTTGGTTATACATTGAAAAATAAAATAACTTTATTAATAACGACCTTTTTAAATTTTACCATAAATTATTTTTAGGACAAAATTTTTATGTGGAAAACTTAAACTTGACATTTAAAATTTTTTGAGGTAAAATTATAAAATAACAATGAAAGATAAATCGAAAATATCAAAATTGACATTTGTCATTTCCTACCCAAAGATCCCAAAAAAGCGGGGGCCTTCTTTTTATTTTTAAATAAACAAAACAATTGAATATAAAAAGAGGCCCCCGCAGAAGGGGGCTTTTTAAAAAATGGATAAAACTTTGCAGGAAATGAAATTAATTTTAGAAAGCAGCGAATCAGAAAGCACCTATTGGGATTTAAAATGTCTACCTCAAGATGAGGCGAAAGTATTTTTAGCTTCAGTTAATAATTTAGAACAATATTTAAACAAAATTGATAATAATATTTTGGACAAAAATTCTGTTAAAAGATGGTCATTAATCTATTTAGCTCTTCACAATTTACTTCATAGTGAAACAGAAAATCCTGACATCACTAAATTAGAAGTTTTTACGACCGCACCAATTTTTGATTTAACAAAAAATATATTAAATGAAGAGGATTTTGAAAAACTAAGCTTAGCTTATTTTCTTTTAGGTCTTTCCTCATTAAAAATCAATCATTCTTTAGAATATCTTATTAGTGAAAAATTAATTTTAGGAGAATTTGTGGCTATTGGCGGTGTTGAAAAAGGAATTTGGGGCTTGAAATTTAAATATCAATTTTTACCACAAGCAGCTTCAAATATTTTTAATAAAGTAAAAAATGATAGACACAACTTTCTCTTAAAAAAATATAAAAACTTAATTTTTGATTTCTTATAATTTAAACCAGACAAGAAAAACCAAAATTAAAATTATTATTAACCCTCCTAAAATATAAAAAATCTCTGTTTTTCCTTCAATTTTTTGCGAGGGTAAAGCTTTTATTTTAGCCAATTTTTCAGATATTTCTGGTGTCTTATCAATATCTTTCTCAACAAATTCTTGTCTAAATCTGCGCCTATCTGAATTAGATTTGAATGAATCCTCGCTTTTATTAATAAAAATGTTTTCTTTTCCAGGAGTCGGTTCAGTAAATTCCCATTTTCCATCTTCTTTTCGAGAAAAACTTTTTCCTTCAGGAGCTTTACCTTCATAACTTACAGAAAAAATCTCTTGCTTATCAAAATAAAGTTTTAGGGTTTCTCCATGATTACGAATATAAAAATTATTCTCTTTATTAGAAATAACAAAATATTCCTTAGGCTCGATTCTGCCTTTAAGATCAATTTTCTTTTTACCAATTTCTAAAATAAAATTATCAAGATCGACAGCCTCATCGCCATAATTAAAAATTTCCACAAATTCTTTGCCTTCATCATTGCCTTCAGGGTTAGGTAAAAATTCTGAAATTATCAAAGTTGGCTTAAAGGTTTTAGGTGTTTCTTTAATTATTAGGGAGATATTCTCTGATGTTGTAGGTGTGGATACTGGAATCGAAGAAGTTTGTGGTGTTACTTATGTGGATGTTATTGTAGATGTTATAACCAATATCTGTTTGCTCTCAGATTTTTTTATTTCTTCATCTTTAACCAGTAAATTTCCCGGTGTCCCTCCTTTGACTTTATTTTCTTTGCAAACATTATTTTCAAAAAATATTGAATAACCATTGCCATCACCTCCACAAGAATTTTGATAACTGATTTCAGCTCTTAATCTTTTTTGTTCATCAAAAATCTGGATTTTTCCAGATTCATTTTTTAAAGAAAAATTAGCTTGAATCATTTTTCCTTGAAAATTTGGGTAATCTTTTAAAAACAAATTTTTATCTTGAACAATAACAAAAACTTCTTGAGGATAAACAGTTAAATTTTCTTCAAAAAGGTGGTTATTACCATCATTAATTCTCCAACCATTTTTACCTGATAAAATATTTATTGTTTCTGAAGAATTATTAAAAACTTCTATCCATTCTCGACCACTATCATTACCTTCAGGATTATACATTATTTCTGTAATCGTCAAAGCAAAGACAAACTGAAAAGATAGAAGCAAAGATAACAAAATTAATTTTTTCATTTTTTTAAAATCTAATATTATACATTCTATCAAGACTTAAAAAACCTGGTCCAACAAATAAAAAAACAATAGCTAAAGCTATTCTCAAAAATCTATACTGAAGATCATGAAATCTTTGTTTTTGCAAAAATATTTCTTTAATTAAAAAAACTGATTCGAGAAAAATTAAAAACAAAAAAGCAAAAGAGGAAAAGTAGCCTAAAAAGATAAAAATTGATAAAATTAAATAAATTGGGGAAATAAATTTTTCTTTTTTTCTAAAATCCAAAAAAAGAAAAAATGACAATATTAATCTTCCTAAAAATAAACCAAGAAAATCAATAAACCAAAAAGCTTGAATCATGGAAGAAAAAATTTATTTTCAAGGAATAATAACTAATTTTAAACCACCTAACAAAAGAGTTTTTACTCTCTATAAAAAATATAAATCATTTAAGAAAATTTTTGAAATTTTAGAAAAAGAATTCAAAATCAAAAAGGATTGGGAAAAAGAATATAAAAAATTAAAAGATTTAGGAGGTGAGATAATCTTAAGAAAAGAAAAAGAATTTCCTCAAAAATTAAGAAAAATCAAAGAGCCTGTTTTAGGAATCTTTACTATGGGCAGTTTAGACTTAAATTCTCCTTTAACTATGGCTATTGTTGGCACAAGAAAAGCATCAAAAATTGGTCAAAAAACTGCTTTTGATTTTTCAAAAAATTTAGCTGAAATAGGAGTTTTGATTATAAGTGGTTTAGCTTACGGAATTGATTTAAGCGCTCATCAAGGAGCTATTTTTGCTAAAAAGAAAAATATTGCTGTTATTGGTTGTGGCTTAGATTTAATTTTGAAAGATCCTAGGAAAAAATTTGTTGAGCAAATTTTAGAATTTGGTGGAGCTATTATTTCTGAATATTCCTTAGGAACCCCTGCTTTAAAAGATCATTTTCCTTTAAGAAATAGAATTATTGCTGGTTTAAGTGATGGTATTTTAATTATTGAAGCACCGATTGATTCTGGAGCCTTAATTACAGCAAGATATGGTTTAGAATATGGCAAAGAAATTTTTGTTATTCCAGGTTCCATTTATGATAGAAATTATTTAGGAAGTTTGAGACTTATTCAGCAAGGAGCAAATTTAGTTATTGACATTGAAGACATTTTAAGAGCTTTTGATTTTAAAATTCCTCAAAAAATTAAAAATTTATCATTGTCTCCAAAAGAAAAAGAAATTGTTGAAATTTTAAAAAATGGAGGTTTAACTATTTCAGAAATAAGCGAAAAAAGCAACTTAGAAATTGGTCAACTTTTAGCAATGCTTTCCCATCTAGAAATTAAAGGTGTAATTTTTAATCAAGGAGGAAAATTTTATTTATCAAAATGAAAGTCTTAATTGTTGAATCACCAACTAAAGCAAAGACAATTAGAAAATTTTTAAAAGATTATTTTGTTTTGGCTACCTATGGACATCTTTTAGATTTACCTTCAAATTCTTTTGGCCTTTATTTAAAAAATAATCAAATATCCGCTAAATATGTTCCTTTAAAAGGAAAAAATAAAATTATTAAAAAAATTAAAGAAATCGGGAGTAAGGCTCAAGAAATAATTTTAGCTACTGATCCTGATCGAGAAGGAGAAATGATTGCCAAAGAAGTACAAATGATTTTGTCTCAAAAAGAACATAAAAAAATAAAAAGAATTTTTCTTCATGAAATTGTTCCTTCAGCTATTTTTCAAGCTTTAAAAAATTTATCTGAAATCAAAGAAAGTTTAGTTAATGCTCAAAAGGGAAGAAGATATTTAGATAGAATTTTTGGCTACAGTATTTCTCCATTATTATGGAAAATAGAAAAAAATCTTTCTGCTGGCAGAGTACAGTCGGCTGCTTTAAGAATTATTATTGAAAGAGAAGAAGAAATCAAAAATTTTCAAAAGAAAGAATATTTTCAAGTCTATCTTATTTTAGAAAATTTTCCTTTAAAAGCAGTTTTGGTTGATAAAAATTTTAAAACTTTGAATTTGCCAAAAGAAGAATTAGAAAAAATTAAAAAAGAAATTTTTAAAGTTAAAGAGGTTATTTTAGAAAAAATTGTTGAAGAAAAAAAGAAAATTTATCCACCTTTGCCTTTAGATACTGAAAATTTGCAGAGATTGACTTTTCAATTTTTAAAATTCCCTCCAAAAAAAACGATGTTTCTGGCTCAAAAATTATTTGAATCTGGTTTTATTACTTATCATCGAACTGATAGCCATCATATTAATAAAAATTTCTCTTTAAAAATTAAAGATTTTATTAGTAAAAATTATGGAGAAAATTATTTTGATTTTCCAAGATATAAAAAAGAAAAAATTAGTTTTGAGGCTCATGAAGCTATAAGACCAACATTTTTAGAAAAGCCAAAATTAGCTGGAGATTTTCTAAAGCTCTGGCAATTAATTTTAATGATAACTCTTGCAAGTCATTTTAAACCTTTAGAATATTTGGAAACAAAATATATCTTTTATACTAACAATTTTTATTTTCTTTCCGTAAATAAAAGTTTAATTTTTGATGGTTTTAGTAAAATTTATCCAGTCAAAGAAAAATTTTTGCCAAAAATTAAAACTCAAGAAGGAGACAAATTTTCTGTTTTAGATTTTGAAATTAAAAAAATTGAAACCAAACCACCATCAAGATTTACTGAAGCAAGTTTAATTAAAAAAATGAAGGAATTAGGAATTGGTAGACCTTCAACTTATGTTCCAACAATAGAAATTTTGAAAAAAAGAAAATATGTTATTAAAGAAAAAGGTTTTTTAAAACCAACGGAATTAGGATATAAGGTTTATCAATTTTTAAAAGAAAATTATCCTGAATTGATTGATTTAAAATTTACAGCTTTGATGGAGGAAAAATTAGATGAAATTGCTTTAAATAAATTAGATTATCAAAAATTTGTTATTGATTTTTGGCAAAAATTAGGAATTTCTTCTTAATTGCCTTTTTAACTTTTTTAAGCCATCATTAAGAGCTTGGAAAATACTTTTACCAACTCCCTTAGCTACAATTAAAGATTTTCTAGGAAGATCTAAAATTATCTTTGTTTTATAAGCTCCTTCTTTATTTTTAATTTCTTTATCTTTAGCTAATTCAACCTCAACTAAAGCCTCTTTTTCTCTCTTAAGAATCCTTTTGATTTTTTCTGTCTGTTTTTTAACAAACAAAATTCCTGCTTGCGAAAACCTAAGATTTTTTAAAAAATAAATTATTTTCATTTTGCGCGGGGGGAGACTCGAACTCCCACGGGTTTTAACCCACAGTCCCCTCAAGACTGCGCGTCTACCAATTCCGCCACCCGCGCTTAAATTATATTTTACCAAAATTTTTTATTTTTCGTAGACATAAAATTTATTTAGATAAACTTCTTTAGGCTTTCTCTTTTTAAATTCAAAACAAAAACTTATAACTCTAGCACCATTTTTAATTTTTGAAAATAAATCATCTTCTATCTCCTCCAGGAATTTAGGCAAAAGATAAAGATAAATATAGTCTGCCTTTTCAATCTCTGCTTTTCTTAAATCTTGCCTTATAAAAACAGCTTTGCTTTTATGTATTTTTTTCAAAAAATTTGAGAAAAAATAAAGAACAGGATTGTTTTCTATTCCATAGGCTTTTAATCCTTTCTTTTCTGCTAAAAAAACCACTCTGCCATCTCCTGAACCTAAATCAAAGAATATTTTATTTTCCTCAAAAGAATAAATCTTAAAAAATTCTTCAAGGAGTTTTCTTTGCGAAGGAACAAAAGGAATTTTATTTTTTATATTATAAAAAAGAAAAATAATAAGTGTCACAAAGTAAAACAATGATAAAATTATAAAAATAAACAAAAAAATGAGTAAAAGCAGATACATAAGAGAATTTTACAATAAGTCGTAAATTAAAAATAAAATTTAAAGATGGATTTAAGAAAAAGAGCTTTAGAATTGATTGAAGAGTATATTCAAAATCAAAATTTAAAAAAGCATCTTTTAGCAACAGAAAATTTAATGAGGCATCTGGCAAAAAGATTTGACGAAAATGAAGAAATTTGGGCTTTAGCTGGACTTTTACATGATTTAGATTGGGAAATAACAAAAGAAACTCCAGAAAAGCATCCATTAATTGCTGTGGAAATTTTAGAAAAGGAGGGTTTCCCAAAAGAAGTCATCTCTGCTATAAAAAAACATAATCATCTTCAAGGCTTGACTCCAGAAACAAACTTAGAAAAAGCTTTATATACTTGTGAAGAGATAACTGGTTTTATTGTGGCAGTGGCCTTAGTGATGCCCAATAAAAAATTAAGCGAAGTGACAGTCGAAAGGATTTTAAATAAATTTAAAGAGCCATCTTTTGCTAAAGGAGTCAATCGAGAAATAATTTTAAAAGCAGAAGAAATGCTAGGGTTAAAACTAGAAGAACTTGCTGAAATAGCCTTAAAAGCAATGCAAGAAATTAGCGAAGAGTTAGGTCTTTAGCGGGGGAGGCAGGATTCGAACCTGCAACCTGCGGTTTTGGAGACCGCCGCTCTACCAATTGGAGCTACTCCCCCTTATTTTCTTACCTCTTTATGTTCTGTATGTTTTCGGCAATGCTTACAAAATTTTTTCAAATTTAATTTATATTCAGCCCCTTTCTTTTTCCAATAATAATAATTTATTTTCTCACATCCACTACATTTTAATTTAACTAAATTTCTTGTTTTTACTGCCATGATTAAATACCTTGACTTCTAATAAAATTTTTAATTAAATTAGGGATAAAAAATGAAGTAATTAATAAAACAATTCCTAAAACTATGTATAAAATTGCTTTACTGGTTGTTTCTTCTCCAATCTTGGTTTTGCCGAGAATATACAAAATTCCCAAATAAATAAAAAGAGCGCTTCCAGCAAGCATCAGAATTGAAAAAAGAAATTTGATAATATTTCCTAAAATTGCGTAAATTTTTCCTTCAACTACACTGATACTATCTTGTGCAAAAGTAAAAAGAAAAGCAAAAAAAGAAACTAAAATAATAATTTTTCTCATCTCAGCAGCAACACTTATTCATCGGCCTTTTGCAATTAGGACAAGTTTTTGGCTTTCTCTTTGCCATTTTTCAAATTTATTTAAATTCGACCTTTTAAAGCTCTTTCTTTTTGTCTTTGAAACTCTCTTTTTTTAATTTTCTCTCTTTTTTCGTATTTTTTCAGACCTTTCACCAAAGCAATCTCCACTTTTATAAGTCTATTTTGATTATAAATCTTTAAAGGTACAATTGTCAAGCCCGGCTGTTTTATTTTATTTAAAAGATAGTTAATTTCTTTTCGATGCAAAAGCAATTTTCTGTCTCTTGAAGGATTATAATCTTTAGGGGTATTTTTCTCCTGATAAGGAGGAAGATAAAAATTTTTTAAGAATAATTCTTTTCCTTTATAAGAGACATAGCTTCCTTTTAAACTTCCTTTGCCAGAAAAAATAGCTTTAACTTCAAAACCTTTAAGCTCAATGCCTGCAGTAAATCTTTCTAAAATTTCATAACTTCGATAAATGTCTCTATTTTGAATTAGAACCATTATTTTTTATAATTTTAACAGGATGGCCAGGAAAAATAATAATTCTTTTTGGAAGAAAATATTAACTGAAGATTCGGCCAAACAAATTTTGGCTTGGCTAAGCTTTATCTTAGCTGGTTTTTTCTTTGTCTCCCTTTTATCATCTCAAGGAATTTTAACTTCAAAAGTTAGAAATTTTTTATTTTATCTTTTTGGTTGGAATAGTTATCTTTTTATAAGTTTTTTGATTTTTATAGGTTATCTTCTTTTACCAAAACCATCTTGGTTTAAATTTCTCAAGGGATTCTTAGGCTTTTTAATTTTTTTTCTAATTTTTAATTTTTACTTTCATTTAATTTTTCGTGAAGGAGGACTTTTGGGCGCTTTAATTTTTTCTTTAAATTCTTATTTTGGTCTCTATGGCTTAATTTTTCTTTCTTTTATTTTTCTTTCATTTTCTTTGTGGCTAATTTTTGAAGAAAAATTTTTTGAATTTTTAAAGAAAATTTTTGAAAAAACTCAGGAAAAAATTGAAGAATTAGAAAAAACAACGAAAGTTGTTACTGTTGAAGAACCAGTTAAACAGGTTAGAAAAGAAATTACTCCGCCAAATAAAATCAAAGAAAAAATAAAAATTAAAACAAGAAAAGTTCTTCCTAAAAGTATTTGGAAATTACCTCCTTTAGAGCTCTTATCTCAAGGCAAAGAAGAGGTTTTAGCTCCTGATATTAAAACAACATCACAGATCATTGAAAAAACCCTGGAAAATTTTGGTATAAAAATTGAAGTCGTTGATGTTGAAGTTGGTCCTGCCATTACTCGTTTTAGTATTAAACCTGGAGAGGGAGTTAAATTATCAAAAATATTAAGCTATCAATCTGATTTAGCTTTAGCTTTGGGAACACCAAATTTAATTATTGAAACACCAATTCCCGGAAAAGCAGTTTTAGGCATTCAAGTGCCAAATAAAAAATCAGCCATTGTTAGACTTGGTAATCTTTTAAGAGAAAAAGAGTTTCTTGAAGGAGGTCTCTTATATTTTCCTGTAGGAAGAAAAATCAATGGGGAAGTTTTATTTGCTGATTTAGCTAAAATGCCCCATCTTTTAATTGCAGGAACAACTGGCTCAGGAAAATCAATTTTTATTCATAATCTTTTAATTTCTCTATTAATGAAAAATACACCAGAAACTTTAAATTTAATTTTAATTGATCCAAAAAGAGTTGAACTCATAAATTATTCTGATTTGCCTCATTTGATTATGGATCCAGTTGTGGAAACTAAAAAAACATTGGGAGTTTTTAATTGGTTAATTGAAGAAATGGAAGAAAGATATAAGCTTTTGCAGGAAACAAAATCAAGGGACATTGATTCTTATAATCAAAAACAAATAAATAGAAAGGAAAAAATTATGCCAAGAATTGTTTTAGCTATTGATGAATTAGCTGATTTAATGGTTACTTATGGTTCAAATATTGAAGCTATGATTATAAGACTAACACAAATGGCAAGAGCTACAGGTATTCATTTAATTTTAGCTACACAAAGACCATCTGTTGATGTTGTTACTGGCTTAATTAAGGCTAATATTCCTAACAGAATTTGTTTTAAGGTTGCTTCTTATGTTGATTCCAGAACTGTTTTAGATACTGGTGGTGCTGAAAAACTAATTGGTGCTGGTGATGGCCTTTTCATTTCAACAACTTTACATCGACCTATAAGAGTAAAAGCTCCATTTTTAACTGAAAGTGAGATTCATAAAGTTATTGATTTTTGGAAGGATCAGGCTGAAGAACTTCCTTTTGAAAGACAAACTATTCCTTTAGAAGAAATTGAAAGCAAAATCATTACTTTATATGAAGAAGCAGAAGATGAAGAATTATTTAAATCAGCAGTAAAAATTGTCTTAGAAGCTGGTAAGGCTTCAACCTCTTTGCTTCAAAGAAGATTAAAAATTGGTTATGCCAGAGCAGCTAGACTTTTAGATCTAATGGAAGAAAAAGGTATTGTTGGTCCCCAAGAAGGTTCCAAACCAAGAAAAGTCCTAATCTCTCCCGAAGACCTTGAAAATTTAAATTTCTAAATTGATTTGCAACAATCTGCTTACGTACGACGTCTGCAAGTTGAATGTACGTTTAAGGTGCTATAGCATTTTTAATGTACATTGATTTAATTTAATGACATACGATGTCATTAATATTTATTTCTTCTACTAAAATTGACGATCCCTGCCTCGCCGGCAAGACAGGGTAAAAGTTTGTAGAAGTGAAAAATTTACTTATAATTTTTAGGATTTAGTATTTTTATTTTATTTGGTGGCTTCGTAGAGGGTCCCGAACCAGAGTGAAGCACGGTTCGGGATCCTGTACCGTGCGCTCATTGAGTGCTCTGGTACAGGACTTTGATTTCTGAATCAGAAAGGGCGCGGTTGTAAAAATTATTTAGTTGCATCGTATAGTGCTTTAATTTCTGCGTCAGATAATGCTCTG
>Ga0079995_1062881_pt1 | contig 14343 bp, 10 predicted proteins | sample FaiFalFF_MnMetaG_2_FD_69198 | JGI IMG/M metagenome (GOLD analysis project Ga0079995, IMG submission 69198) | Freshwater microbial communities from Yellowstone National Park, Wyoming, USA - Fairy Falls C (FF_Mn_C) (SPADES assembly) (version 4) | ecosystem: Environmental > Aquatic > Freshwater >...
GTGGGCCCGCCGCCCGCCTTCGGCGGGCGGCAGGCCCATACGGAGGCGGCGGCCAGCCCTGCGGGCTGTCCGCCGCCCAAAAATTATAAGCCCAAAAAGAAGCTCCTCCGACTAAACTCTCAGCCTTCTATGAGGGCGCCGGTCCTAGCTCATTTATCAGACCCTCTGAAACAGAGCGCACCGGAGGCGGAGTAAGAGGGGGCTTGCAGGGGAAGAGATTTTGTACCTTTGCTGCATGGCGCGGATATGTGAAGTTACGGGACGGCGTCCCCGCACCGGCTATAAAGTCTCCCATTCTAACCGCCACACGAAGCGCCGCTTTGACATCAATCTGCAATATAAGCGTATTCCTTTGGGGACGGGGGCTGGTTCGGAAGGCCTAGTCCGATTGAAGCTTACCACCCGAGCGCTGAAAACCCTCTACCGCAAAGGCTACCTCGCCTAAACCTCCCTTGCATTTGCGCTTTTCAAGGAGCTCGCGGTATCTTACTTTCCAGCGAGCTTCTTGTAGGCTATTCCCATGTATCGGAGTAGGGTAGCGGCCGTAAAGGCGGGAGCCGCTATCTTTTTTCGGGCTAAGCGAGCGGTCCGATAATGCAGGTAAAGGCTCACGATAGCAGCGGATAAGGGAGATAGCCCTTGCGCTAAGAATCCCCCTATCATGCCTGCCAGCACATCGCCGGTGCCAGCCGTAGCCAAAGCCGGCTCTGCTACCGGTAAAAAGTAGTTTTCGCCTTTGGGGGAGGCCACAATGGGATAAGCACCCTTCAAAATCACGATGGCCTGATACTTTTGCGCTAAGTGCAAGGCGGACTCTAACCGATACGCTTGAATCCGTTCCGTTGTAGTCCCTAAAAGGCGAGCTGCTTCCCCCGGATGCGGCGTAAGAATGATGGTCTGAGGGAGGATTTCGGCTAAGTCTTTGTAGCTGGCTAAGAGGTTGAGCGCATCGGCATCTAAGACGGTAGGGAGATTTTGCACTTGGGGGAGGAAGGCCTTGAGGAAGCCGTAAGTGTCGGCGTTAGCTCCTAAACCCGGTCCTATGACGAGGGCCTTTTTGCCTTCTATGTGGGGGGTGGCCCAGAGGGCGGAGATTTCGTTGAGGTATTTGACGTGGGCATCTCCATAGGGAAGGCTCATGCCACTGAGGACTTTTCGGTGGAAGGCGGGTGCGCAACTGCCCGGAATGAGGGCCGTAGCAAGCCCTGCCCCACTGCGCAAAGCCGCTAAGGTCGCCAAAGCCGGGGCCCCCGCTTTTCCCTCCGAACCCCCCACCACCAAAACATGCCCAAAACTCCCCTTGTGGGCTTCCGCTGGCCGCTCAGGCAAAAGTTTCTGAACTTGCCGCCCCTCAATCAAAAAACTCGTCGCTCCAATCCGATCCAGCACCTCAGGGTAAATCCCAATATCTAATACCTCTACCTTTCCGCAGTAGCGCGCCGCCGGCGTTACAACATGACAAATCTTCGGCACCTGAAAAGTGAAGGTATAACTGCATGAAAGCGGCTCCGAAAGAACCTGACCCGTGTCTCCACTGAGACCTGAGGGTACATCCACTGCCACTGCCGGCAGCCGCAGCTCCTTCAAAAATTCTATAAGGGCGGCCTCTCTTTCCCTTAGAGCCTTTTCCAGCCCCAGCCCTACCAGCGCATCTATCACCAAAGGTTTCTCCGGACTCCGCTCTACAAAGGCAGAAAGCAAACGCAAGCTATCTGGCGAAAGAACATGCACAGGTATGCCCAGCCGCTGGAGCATGTCATACTGAATGCGGGGCAGGGCCGATAGCTTTTCGGGCGGGCGAGTGATAAGAATAAATAGGGTCTTCTTGTGGCGGTAGAGGTAGCGGGCAATCACGAGTCCATCCCCGCCATTATTACCGGAACCGGCAATGATGATAAAGTGCTGCTGCTGAGGATAGTAGTGGAGAATGCGCTTAGCGGTGCGGCGCCCAGCATTTTCCATCAGGAGGATGCTCAGGTAGCCGTACTCAATCTGCATGATTTCATCGGCTCGGCGCATCTGAGCCGAATTGAAGACCGGCCGCACGGCACAAAGCTACGATGCAGAGAGGACGGCTCCCTCTCCTTGCATGAGCAAACGATACTTCCGAGAAGGCGAGGTAAGTAACGGCCCCAGCCCATAAGTAGGCCATTTCTCATCTACCTTTTGGATGGTGGCCTCGTCCATAACGGTTACATTTGGCCAGGGCCGCTGAAAATCATCCAGCGCTAAACTCTTCACCGACGCATCCACCACTAAGTGCAATAAACCCGCCTCATCTGTCACCACCACCGTATCCCGCCGCATATCTACATTGCTGGTAAACCGCCAAAACACATCCCCCAGATCATCCACAGGCATTTCTCCATCCAATAGAAGTATCACCTTAACTCCCCGAAAAGCCGGGTGGTGGGCTAACTTTTCGCCGAGACGCCGACCATGGTACTTTTGCGTTTTTCTAAAACTACCTATCCATATGGGAATGCCCCGCTCAAGGAGTCGGAGATTCACGTGGAGAATTTCTGGAAAATCGGGGCGAAGCGATTCGGCGGTGAGGAGGTTGGGTATAGGCTCGGGATAGGATAGGGGCGGGAAAAGGCGCTCTTCGGGGCTCTTGGGCGTAGCGTCAATGGCCAGCTTCCCCCCGAAGGCCATCTGCGAACAGGCATGGTCCAGCACATCTAAAGGCCCCTGCGAATACACAATATCCGTCCGCAAATCCACATGAGCACAGGCCGCCCGCGCCACCGCCTCATAATCATGCACCGAAACCGACTTATCCACCACCACCACAATCTTCGTAAGCATGAGCTGACCAGCCCCCCACAAAGCATGCGCTACCTTAAGCCCTTGACCCGGATAGGTTTTCTCAATGCTCACAATGGCCATGTTGTGAAAGACCCCATGGATGGGTAGGTCCATATCGTGGATTTCGGGCATCATCGTGAGCCGGATTGGCGTAAGGAATATCCGTTCGGTGGCTTTCCCAATCCAGGCATCTTCTTGCGGGGGAATCCCTACGAGGGTCGCGGGATAAATAGCGTCTTTGCGATGAGTGATGGCCGTTACATGAAAAGCAGGATAATAATCGGGCAGGGAGTAATACCCGGTGTGGTCTCCAAAGGGCCCTTCTAAAACGAGGGGTTCGTTGGGGTCTACATATCCTTCAATCACGATGTCGGCGTCTGCGGGTACTTCTATGGGCTGGGTGAGGCAGGGGACGAGCGGCACGGGCCGACCCCGCAAAAAACCCGCCAGAATGTACTCATCTACCCCTTCCGGTAAAGGCGCCGTAGCTACATACGCATACACCGGGTCTCCTCCCAAAACTATCGCCACAGGCATCTTTTGGCCTATACTCTTCCATGCCTCATAATGCCGCCGCGATACCTTATGCAGCTGCCAATGGATAGCCGTGGTCTTCTCATCCAGTACTTGCACTCGGTACATGCCTACATTGCGCTGACGAGTCTGGGGATGGTAAGTATGGATCACAGGCAGCGTAATGTACCGGCCTCCATCCGCAGGCCAGCACTGGAGAATAGGAAGCTGGTAAAGATTGACGGCATCGCCTGTGTACACTACCTCTTGGCAAGGGGCTTTGCCTCGATGGCGCTTAGGGAGGTACCCCGCTACCTGCGCCAGTGTTGGAAGCATCTGAAGCTTTTCCAGGAGGGATGCCTTTGGGCTAAGGAGCTTTCCAAAAAGCGCTTCCATGCGAGCACTGACTGCATCCAGTAAGGATGCCCCTTGAGAGTGAGAGTAAGAGTTGTGATCTATGGAGAGGCCCAGAGCCAGCGCCATGCGCCGCTCCGAACCGTAGGCATTGATAAGCACAGGAAACGCCGTTCCCGTCTCCTCAAAAAGAAGCGCTGGCCCTCCCGCCTTCACCACCCGGTCCGTGATCTCCGAAATTTCTAAAATGGGACTTACCGGCGTACGAATGCGCCTTAGCTCCCCATGCGCTTCTAATTTTTCTACGAAGGCCCGTAGGCCCGCGAGCTTACTCATCCCCCTTCTAAACACAAATCTTCCCTACGATAGCCGCTCTAAGACCAGTGCGGAGGCTCCTCCGCCCCCATTACATATGCCAATGGCGCCATACCGTCCTCCAATATGCGCAAGTACATTCAGGAGCGTAACTACGATACGGGCGCCACTGGCTCCCAGGGGATGCCCTAAGGCCACAGCTCCACCAAAGATATTCAGTTTCTCATGGGGTATACCTAAGAGTTTTTGATTAGCCAGAGCCACAGCTGCAAAGGCCTCATTGATTTCAAAAGCATCTATTTGGTCTATGGAGAGGTTAGCTTTGCGGAGGGCTTTTTGGATGGCGTCGGTGGGGGCGATGGTGAACCACTCGGGTTCTCGGGCGGCATCGGCCCAGCTTAGGATGCGGGCTAAGGGTTGGAGGTTGTAGGTTTGGAGGGCTTTTTCGCTGGCCACAATGACCGCAGCAGCGCCGTCGTTGATTTTGGAAGCGTTAGCAGCGGTGATGGTGCCGTCGGGCTTAAAAGCAGGTTTGAGAGTAGGTATCTTCTCAAAGCGAGCTCGCCCAGGCTCTTCGTCTTCGCTGACTAAGCCTTGACTGGTCTGTACAGGCACAATTTCCTTAGCGAAGAGTCCCTCTCTTTGGGCTTTCTGGGCCCTTTGATACGAGGCTATGGCATAGGCATCCTGCATCTCGCGAGTTAGATGGTAAGTGGATGCGCAAGTTTCTGTGATAGTGCCCATCGTCAGCCCGCAAAAAGCATCTTCCAGGCCATCGCGCAAGATCGCATCTACGATGGAGGCATGCCCGAATCTCTGCCCGCTTCGGTGCGTGGGTAAATAAAAGGGCGCTTGGCTCATGCTTTCCATGCCACCTGCGGCAATCAGGTCTGCCTCGCCTAAGGCAATCGTTTGTGCCGCCAGCATAATGGCTTTTAGGCCTGAGGCACAGACTTTATTGATGGTGGTGGCCGGCACGGTCGGGGGAAGCCCTGCCTTAAGCGCCACTTGGGTGGCCGGAGCCTGGCCCAGATTGGCAGAAAGTACATTTCCAAAATAGACCTCCTCTATAGCCTCAGCCGGCACCCGAGCCTCTTCCAGAGCCGCCTTGAGCGCAAGAGCCCCTAAATCCGTGGCTTTCACTTCCGCCAGCTTCCCATGAAAACTTCCAATGGGTGTGCGCTTAGCAGCAACGATATACGCCTTCTGCATGAGACAAAGGTAGCCTAATCTGAGCAGAAGTGGGAGAATGAAAGCGCGGTGGGCTGATGGGGGCTTTTCAGAATCAGGGCTTATCTTTGCATAGTGCGGATAGAGGCTTGGCGGTATGCGCGAGAGGAGCTCTTCAATGTGCATTTTTACTCTTGGCTGGCGGCGCAAGTGCGGGTTCCGGCTCTGAAAGAGATTTTGCAGGCTTTTGCGGAAGAAGAGCGGAGACATTATGATTTTTGGCGGTCATATGTGGGGGAAGAGACGGGTTATAGCCGATTTCGGTTATGGTGGTATAAGATTTTAGTTTGGCTTTTGGGTCCGACATTTGTGATAAAGCTTTTAGAGCGGGGGGAGCATAAGACGATAGAGTCCTACAAGCGGCTGGCTGAAAGCTTACCTGCTTCCCAGCGAGAAGCGCTCTTAGCCCTGGTAGAAGATGAAGAAAAGCATGAGGAGGCCTTTATGGCGGCCATAGGGCAGTCGGAGCCGCGGGTACGGTATGTGGGGTTTATTGTTCTGGGCCTGTCCGATGCGATTATTGAGGTTACGGGGGTGCATGCGGGATTTTTGGGGGTGTCGCATCGGCCCTTAATGGCGGGCATTGCAGGGCTGATTGTGGGGTTTGCGGCGTCCATCTCCATGGCTTCGGCAGCCTACCTCCAGGCCAAACAAAACGACTCCGTATCTGCCTTGCGCTCTGCTCTGTATACGGGAGTTTCTTATCTTTTAGCCGTGGTCGCCTTGGCCCTGCCCTACTTTTTTACTCAAAAGATGGCTTGGGCTTTCTGGCTATCCGTGGGAGTAGCCATAGGGCTCATCATGGCCTTTGTTTATTATAGTTGTGTGCTGTTTGAGCGCAATTTCCGAGCAGAAGTTATAGAAAGTGTTGCTGTTTTGGGAGGAACGACCGCCTTATCGTATGGATTTGGGGAGCTTTTGCGTTGGCTTTTTCCCGAGGCGGCTATCGGGTAGGTAGAATCAAAAACGAAGTTTGGAATATGGGGGAGATAGGGGCAGTGTATTTTACCTTTGCACGGATATGCGTCAATGGCTATGGCTGCTTTTGGGGCTGGGCGTGGCCCAGCAGTATTATCCCTATGCGACGGGCCTATCGGCTGGGGTATTAGGGGCTCAGGTAAACCCCGCTTTTATCGCGGATAGTCGGTATCGGTTTGACCTGCTATTCGGGGGCCTCAGCCTCAATCTGACTAATAACTATGTAGGCCTTAAGCGAAGATTCCTGACAGACTTTTTGCAGGGTCAAGTGGATGACACTTCCGACTTTCGGCGGGTGTATTTGGAGGACGATTACCTCAATCCCAGCCTCAAGCAGGTACGTTTCGAGCAGCAGGTCCTTCTGCCGAGCTTTTTGCTTACATTGGGGCGCCGTTCGGCTATTGCCTTTAATTTCCGTATGCGGAACCGCCTTAGCCTCAATAATGTAGATTACCGCTTGGCTAAGCTTTCTTACGAAGAGCTGGTCTATCCGCCTTACTGGCATACTTGGATTGAGGGCCAAGACCTGAGTTTTCAGTATGCAACCTACTATGATATTGCTCTGACTTACGCGCGGGTTCTGCTTAATCGGGGTCCTCACTTCTTGAAGGCGGGGCTGACCCTGAAGTATCTACATGGCGTTTATGGGGCGTACTTTTATGTAGATAAGGAGCGGTTTCGCTATCAGTTTTACAATGACGACTCTTTGGCTATTGAGCCGGGGTCCCGTTTTTATTGGGGGCATGCCGCGAATGTGGACTATGATATCTACAATAAGATTATAGAGCGCCCTTTTGATCACCAGACCCGATTTTCTCTGGGTGGGGATATTGGGGTGGTATATGAGTATCGGCCCCAGTTTCAGAAGTATTTGTATGACATGGATGGGGAGGTGGGCTTAGAGCGGCGAGACCGGGAGAAGTATTTGATTCGGGTGGCGGCGGCCGTGGTGGATATTCGCTCTCGGATGCGCTTCGTAAAGGGCCCCCTCAGCAACGCCATAGAGATAGCGCCGAATAATCTCAGTAATGCCCTTCACGAGTGGGACCTCCGACCTGTAAAGTTTTCTTCCATTCGCCACTTCAATGACACGCTTCGTCGGCGGTTTGGCATTGCAGACTCTAATCCGGACTTTGTGCTGATTATGCCTGCGATGCTGAACCTGAACTTAGACTGGCGGATAGCGGGGCCGTTGTATCTGGGAGGCATGGCGACATTTCCCTTTGGCAAGAAAATAGAGCACTTGCGGGCGCCACGCACGTATACGATTTATCCTCGGATTGAGACGCCGTATGCGGGGATTGGGGTACCCTTCACGGTCAATGATTTAGGGGAGCGGCTGTGGGGCCTGGCTCTAAAACTGGGTCCGTTTGTAGTCGGAACCAATAGCTTAGGATGGATTTTGGGGCAGAAAGTGACCCGAACATTAGACTTCTACTTCATGATCAAGAGCGGCATTCCGTATCGTCATCCGAGGGACCGAGATAAGGATGGGGTTTCGGATCGGCGGGATTTATGTCGGGACGTGCCGGGGGTTTGGGCATTTCAGGGGTGTCCCGATACAGATGGGGACCACATTCCAGACAAGGAGGATCAATGTCCATTAGATCCCGGGGTGGCTAAGTTTGGTGGATGTCCCGATACCGATAACGACGATATCCCTGATAAGGAGGACCAATGCCCTACGGAGGCTGGTTTAGCTAAGTTTAGGGGCTGTCCGGACCGGGATGGCGATGACATTCCTGATAAGGAGGATAGCTGCCCTGACGAAGCGGGCTTGGCTCAATACAGGGGATGTCCAGACCGAGATGGAGACGGCATCATAGATAAGGAAGACGCCTGCCCGGATCAGAAGGGGCTGCCGCAGTTTGCGGGATGCCCGGATACGGATGGGGATGGCGTGCAGGATAAAGAAGACGAATGCCCTACTCAGGCGGGGCTTATTGCCTTCAAAGGTTGTCCGGACAGCGACGGCGATGGCATTCCCGATAAGGAGGATGCTTGTCCTACCAAGCCCGGCCCTATGGCTTATCAAGGTTGTCCGGACAGCGATGGCGATGGCTTAGCTGACCATGTAGACCGATGCCCTGACCGCCCCGGCCCCGCCGAAAATAAAGGCTGCCCCTACGAAGACCAAGATAACGACGGCGTGCCAGACAAAGAAGACGACTGCCCCTTCACGCCAGGCCCCAAAGCCAATCGCGGCTGCCCAGAAATCCCCAAAGAACAAAAACGTATCTTGGACCTCGCCTTCAGAAACCTCGAGTTTGAGACCGCCAAGGCGACCATCCGCCCGAAATCCTTCCCCTATCTGGATACCTTGGCTCAGCTCCTCATAGATAACCCTACCTACAAGCTCAAAATCTCCGGCCATACGGACAATCAAGGCACCCTGGAATTCAACATGAGACTCTCCAAAGAGCGGGCCGAAGCTGTACGAAACTACTTAGTTTCTCGAGGGGTCTCAGCAGATCGGTTTATTGTGGAATACTTTGGTCCCTTGCGTCCCATAGCCTCTAATGCTACGCCCGAAGGACGAGCCCGTAATCGTCGCGTGGAAATGAAAGTAGTCTTTGAGTAGAGCTTACCCCCATTTGTGTAACCTTAGCCCCCCGCCCAAAGGCGGTGGGCTTTTTCTATGGGCGAACTGCCGTCCGTTATCTTTGTACCATCTGGACTCCGACTTATACCAATTTGGATGCAAAGAGTTTCTGAATGCGGGCGGTGGTATTTTGTTGGGCCGGCGGCCAGCCCTGTGGGCTGGCCGCCGGCCCAAAACATCTCTCTCCATTCACAAGGTTTTTGATTGCAAATGGTATTCCTTTTGAGCCGATTGTCATGAAGCCTCTCAGGGGAAAAACTGCTTTTCAAGGATTGTACTTACTTATCCCCTTTCGGTATGAGGCCTATTCTAAGAAGAAAATGGATGCAGGGCCGAGCTGACCTTACATACAGGACGTTTCGCTTAGCTGTCGGATGCTAATGATTTTAGCCGATTGTACGGAAATTTGGATATTTTTCGTTTTGCATATTGTTTGCGAAGGGATGAGTTTGGTCTCATTATAGGTTTCATACCTTCCCCAGAGCTTATTGTAACGTTTTTTAGATTCAATCATCCTTCTGGGTTTTGTGGTATAGAGATAGTATAAGGTGCCGCTTATGATCCAGCTGCCTTCATGCCGGGTAGCGGTTAGCTTATCCAGCCAGGCTACGGAATCGCTTTGAATGGATTGCCAGAAATCCATGTAGTCTTTCTGGATTTCAGGCAAAGTCTTCTGAGGCTTGTCAAAAAAATATTCCAAAGTATCTGCTAAATAACTTGATAGTAAATCTGCATTGTGTTGTCTCAAAGCTTTTTCTACAAAATCGTGGGCTATTTGAAGGGCCTCTTTCTTAGACTGGTAGTGGCGCCAGGTTATTATGCTAAAAACCAGGATGGCAAGCCCCGCTATCAAGAGCCCTACCCACAAGAGAGTTTTTCGGGCGGAGGGTTGATTGGTAAGGGAGAGGGAGTTGCGAAGTTTGATAAGAGTGTTGCGGAAGGAGTTGCGGGCATTGTTAGAGGGAGCTATAGTGGGGCTGGTGAGGGCGGGATTGATGGAGGGGGTGGGATTAGGATCGGAGAGTCTTTGTTCATACTGAGCCTTTGCATGGAGTAGGTCGGTCATAAACTCATGACACCTTTGGTACCTGTCTTTGGGGTCTTTGGCCAGGGCCTTGTTAATGATGGGCTCCAGCTCGGGGGGGAGGTTGGGATTAATGCTGAGAAGCTTAGGAGGCGGCTCAGTAGCAATCTTAAGAAGCAAATCAAACTCCGAGAGTTCGTTTCTATCGTAGGCTGGCTGACCTGTGAGCATTTCAAAAAACACCAGACCCAGTGAATAAATATCAGAACGATGATCAATATCGCTGGGAGATTTGGCTTTGATTTGCTCAGGGCTCATGTAAGCGACAGTTCCCAACGTCGTCCCTGTGCGTGTGAGATCTTTTTGTTTGTCGTTCTGGTTGTCGTCTCCCGCTAAAATACGCGCAATTCCAAAGTCCAGAATCTTAACGATATTATCATTGCGAATGAGGATGTTGCTGGGTTTTATATCGCGATGAATTATACCCTGTTGATGCGCATATTCAAAAGCATCCAAGACCTGCAAAAAAAGTTCAGTAGCTAACTTGACTGGCAAAGGCCCCCGAACTACCCGGTGGATGTACCTATCCAGAGAAATCCCATTGACATACTCCATAATGAGAAAGAGTCCCTCCGGTCGGTCCCAAAAATCATAAAGTTGAACGATATTTGGATGGTTAAGCTTAGAGAGGATCAGGGCTTCCCGCCTAAACCGTTCCCGAATCCGCTCATCCTGCGCTAAATGGGGGCTGATCACCTTAATAGCCACTTTTCGCTCTATTTCCGTATGGACACCTAAATAGACCTCGCCCATGCCCCCCTGCCCCAGAAGCTTCTCAATCCGATAGTTAAGCAGCTTCTTCCCTAAAAGATCCCCCATGGCAGTTATTCCAAGATAGGGATTTTGAGCTTTTGTCCAGCTTTGATTTCGTCCTTATCATGCAGGTTATTAGCTCGGCGGATAGCCTCAATGGAGCTATGATACTCACGGGCCAGCTTGGAAAGATTTTCACCTTTTTGGACGGTATGGATTTGGATGCCTTTGACGGGGATAGAGAGCTTTTGGCCGGCGCGGATGTTTTCGCTGGTGAGGTGATTGGCACTTTGGATAGCGGAGCGGGTTGTACGAAAGGCTTTAGCGATTTGGGTGAGGTTATCTCCTTTTTGGACGGTGATTTCGATGGCAGTCGTTTTACTTGCGGAGGGGGAGGAGGGCTTAGAGGAAGTGGTAGAAGTTTTGGTGGAGGTTTTGGTGGGGGGGGTGGTTTCGGTGGGGGGTTGAGGGGTTTCGGAGGAGGAAGCGAGGGCGGGGGTGGCTTCATTAGGAGGAGGGGGTAGGGGTTCTGTCTCTGGAGGGGCGGAGTGGCTGCTCCCAAAGCTCGTGGAAAGCGTTTCCCCTGCCTCTGTGGAGTCCGTCAGGAGAATTACACCGTTGGAATCGGTGGGAGTAGGCGAGCTACCTCGAGAGAAGGCCACCACCAGCAAGATAATTACAACGAGACCGATACCGCCGGCAATGAGATACTTAGGGGGGGGGAGCTTCATAGATAGGGCAAAGGTAGGGGTTTTAGAGGGCGCGCGTAAAAGAAGTACCGTGATATTATCGTATCCCCCTTGGCGATTGGCTTGGGCGACGAGGTTTTCGGCGGCCGCGGAGAGCGTAGCATGCTGGGTTAGCTGGGAAACCAGCTCATCTTGAGAAAGCAGGTTAGAAAGCCCGTCGGTACATAGGAGTACGATGTCGTTGGGTCGGAGTTTTGTTTGGCCGATGTGTGGGGTTGGGTTCTGATGAGGACCCAAACATTGACTAAGGATGTTTTTTTGGGGGTGATGGAGGGCCTGTTCGGGGGTGATGAGTCCCTCCCGCAGCATTTGCTGAACCAGAGAGTCATCTTCGGTGAGGAGGGTGAGGGTATGGCGCCTAAAAAGGTAGATTCGGCTATCTCCCACATGGGCATAGGAGAGGAGATGATCCCTGATGAGGGCGATAGCAATGGTAGTGCCAAACTTTTGATACTGGGGGTTTTGTTGGGCGACTTGGATGAGGCGGTCTTGGGCGGCTTGGATGGCTTCTTTGAGCAGTTGGGTAGGATCACCTGCTGGAGCCTGCAAAAGGTACTGGAAAACCGTCTCAGCAGCTAAACGAGCGGCGACCTCTCCCGCCGCCTCCCCCCCCATGCCATCACATACAATCCCCACATACCCATGCGGCGTTTCTCCATGATAAGCATAGTCTTCGTTTTCGGTGCGAACCCGACCCGGATGAGAAACCAGCGCTGCCTCTACCATTCCCTTAGGAAAGGATAGTCCTTTTGCACATACACATCCTCGTAAAGGGCTTCTGCAGGGGGGAAAGGACTTTGCTCCGCAAAAGCTACAGCATCCGCTACCTCCTCCGCCACCGAAGCCTCTATCGCATCTAACTCCTCATTCGTAACCAGATTATGCTCATACAAGTAACTCTGAAGCTGAAGAATGGGATCACGTGCTTTGTACTTTTCCACTTCCTCACGGGTGCGGTACTTAGCGGGATCAGCCATAGAGTGTCCGCGGTAGCGGTAAGTGAGAATCTCTAAGAAATAAGGCCCTTGACCGCTTCGGCAGTGCTCGGCTGCTTGGCGAACCGCCTCATACACGGAAAAGACATTCATGCCATCCACCCTTTTGGAGGGCATGTCATAAGCGCAGGCTATGCGGTAGATTTCGGTAACATTAGAAGATCGGCTGACCGCAGTGCCCATGGCATACTGGTTGTTTTCGCAGATGTAGAGCACGGGGAGCTTCCAAAGCATGGCCATATTGAAGCACTCGTGCAGTATGCCTTGACGGGCCGCCCCATCCCCAAACATCGTAACGCTAATGAGATCTTCTCCCCGATACTTGATAGCAAAGGCTACTCCCGTCCCAAGCCCAATCTGCCCCCCTACAATACCATGCCCCCCTAAGAAACGATGTTCCCAAGAGAACATATGCATGGAGCCTCCCTTCCCCTTACAACATCCGGTCACTTTCCCCATCAGCTCCGCCATGATTTGCCGCATGGGAATACCCCGCAGATAGGCATTACCATGCTCACGATAACCCGTGATAAGATAATCTTCCTTTCGGATAGCTGCTTCTATCCCTACACCTGTTGCTTCTTGACCAATGTAAAGGTGCAAAAAGCCCCGAATTTTTTGCTGGGTATAGAGCTGGGCGGCTTTTTCTTCCATGCGGCGTATAGCCAGCATTTGGCGGTACCAGGTAAGCAGGGTCTGGCGGTCATATTGGGTGGCGGATGTGGGATTAGCCTCTACCTTTGCCATTACACAAAGATACAGGGAGCTGGTGATTGTACGGGGCATAGAGGTTTTTAGTTTTCGTTGTTATGAGCGGGGGTTGTGGCATTTTTCGGAGGGGGGGGCGATATTGGTGGGGCCGAATGGGGCCGGCAAAACCACGCTATTAGAGGCGATGGCGAAGATAGCTTTGTTGAGGGGTTTTGGGAGTGAAGCGGAGATGGTGCGGTGGGGGGCGCGGGGGTATCGGTTACGGGGGCTTTTGACGGAGGGGATAGTGGAGGTGCGGTATGAGAAGGGGCAAGGGACGGAGGTTTTTTGGCAGGGGGAGCCGGTGCGACCGCTTCGGCTATGGGTGGGGCGCCTACCCTTAGTCGTTTTTCGGCCTGGCGATACGGAGTGGATAGAAGGTTCAAGTGCTATTCGCCGCCGATGGGCGGATAGAGTGCTCTCGCAGCTTTTCCCGGAGTATTTGGAGGCGCTTATGCAGTATGAGCGGGCTCTGGCCCAGCGTAATGCCCTTCTCTCGGCCGAAGAGCCGCCTTCCTTAGAGCAGGTTCAGCTCTGGGAACGCCCCTTGACCGAAGCCGGTCTACTTATTCAAAACAAACGTCTCTGGCTGGTAGAAGTCCTGAAGCCTCTCCTTCAAGCCACCCACGCTATTGAAGGCCTACCTGCCGAACTGGATTATCGGTACAAACTCTCCACGGAAGCGGCCTCCCAAGAGGCTTGGCAGGCTAAATGGGCCTCCCTCCGCAAAGAAGAAATCCGCCGAGGGCGAACCCTGATTGGCCCCCACACCGAAGACTTTGAAATCCTCTTTGAGGGGCGCCCAGCCCGAGGCCACACCTCCGAAGGCCAAAAAAAATGGCTCCTCATCGCCCTGCGGTGGGCCGAAGTCCGACTCTTCCAGCACTTCTCCGGACGCCAACCGCTCCTCCTCTTAGACGATCTGGGAGAAAAGTTAGACGCCTTGCACCTATCCGCCTTGAGCCGAATCGGCACCGAAGCCGCCCAAATCTTCATCACCGACGTGGAGGAAGCCCGAGCCCACAAACTCTTCCCCCACCTCCCCATCATCCGCATAGGATAAGCGAAACCCAAATCGCCCCCAACCGCTATAAAGATTTCTGGTTTTGGCGGCGGGTTATGCCAACTTGATGCAAAGAGTTTTTGAATGCAGGTCGGTGGTATTTTGTGGGGCCGCCGCCCGCCCTGCGGGCGGCGGCCCCATGCTGAGGC
>Ga0079995_1056618_pt1 | contig 14318 bp, 14 predicted proteins | sample FaiFalFF_MnMetaG_2_FD_69198 | JGI IMG/M metagenome (GOLD analysis project Ga0079995, IMG submission 69198) | Freshwater microbial communities from Yellowstone National Park, Wyoming, USA - Fairy Falls C (FF_Mn_C) (SPADES assembly) (version 4) | ecosystem: Environmental > Aquatic > Freshwater >...
AGACATATTGGCGGCTCGTCCCGCTGCGCGGCAGGTGGGTGAGCTGATGCTGGGCACACTGATTGGGCAGGCAATTTTGGTGGTCAGCGCCCCGATTCTGACTCGCCTTTACACCCCTGCCGATTACGGCGTGCTGGGAACCTATAGCGCGTTGGTCGTTGTGCTCAGTGTCGTCGCCACATTACGGTATGAACCAGCGATTCTGCTCCCCCAGGCGGATGAGGAAGCCGATTCGTTAGCCGCCATGGTGCTCCATCTCACCGTTATACTGTCTCTCCTTATAGGCATAGCGATTTGGGTGATCGGCTCATGGCTGAACCCTGCTTGGCTCCAGCCGATTCGTCCCTATATCGGGCTACTGGTCTTGGGGGTGCTGTTCTATGCGGTGGCGCAGGTGTTGACCTATCGGCTGATACGGCTCCAACGATTTCGTCCGCAGATGCACAGTCGCTGGGCACAGTCGCTGTTTTATGTTCTCACTCAGCTAAGCGGCGGCGTTTTACAGGTAGGCGCAGTCGGGCTGCTGGTGGGGCAGGTAGTGGGTCAGTTGGTCAGCGTGTTGCTACTGGGTGTGGCGGGACGATTTCGGGGGTACGGATACAGGCGCCTTTGGGCACTGGCGGTGCGATACAGACAGTTCTCACTCTACAGCTTGCCGACGGCTTTAATCAGCGCGCTGGGGGTGCAGCTTCCCATCCTGTTGGCAGCGGGGCTTTATTCCGTGAAGGAAGCCGGTTGGCTCATGTTGGGATTGCGTCTAATTGGGATGCCGGTGGATTTGCTGGTGTCTTCACTGGGGCAGGTCTATTTGGGACGGGCGGCGGAGCTGGCGCGCCACTCGCCCGAGGCGCTCCGAGCGTTTGTAAGGCGCACGCTCAAACAGCTGATGGGGCTGGCTCTCGTGCCCACCGTGCTGCTGGTGAGCGCGGCGCCACCGCTTTTTGCTTGGCTATTTGGGGCGGATTGGCGCACCAGTGGCGAGTACCTGCAGATTCTGGCGCCCGTGCTGCTGGCGCGTCTGGTAGCAGCCCCCATCGACCAAACCCTGCTCATTACGAGGCGGTTGAGCCTGTATCTGGGCTGGGAGAGCCTCCGCCTGATAGGGGTTGCCCTCAGTTTCTGGTTGCCTGCTACCCTCCATCAGCCCTTTCGGATAGCGTTATGGATATATAGCGGGGTTTACATGCTGAGCTTGTTCCTGTTAATAGGGCTCATCTTGCGGAGCGTGCATCGTCTGTCCCCCGAAATGGGGAACGGTAAAAATCTCGGTCCGTCATGAAGCGGATTACTCTGGTGAATGTGTGGCACGATGATAACAAAGGCGATAGCGCCATCGTTATTGCCACGATAGGGGTGCTGCGCGCACAGCTGGGCGATTCCGTCCGCTTCGGTCTGTTGCCCATGACCATTGCCGACGAGCGGGAATTTGCTTATGCCTATCGCCATGTGCGGGCTGCCGTGGGGGAGGTGAAGATAGCCCCTTGCCTGCTGCCGACCATGCGTGCCGCTTCGAGCCGCGCCGGTCTTTTTCTTTCCGATGCGATTTATCTGTGCCGTTTGCGGGCGGCGTCCCTTACCCTTCGGCATCGGATGACGCCCGGCGCCCGCTTGATTGCTGAATCGGAGCTGGTCATCTGTACGGGGGGGCATAAATTTCACGCACGACGGGCGAACCCACTCCACCTTGCGAACCTCTACAGCCATCTGGCTCCTCTTCTGGTTGCCGATTGGCATGGAGTGCCCTTCTTCTTGTGGGGGCATTCGCTGGGTCCTTTCCATAACACCCTGGCGCAGCGGCTCACGCGTGCTGTGCTGAACCGAGCGCAGGTGATCGGGGTGCGGGAAAGCCTTTCCTACGAGCAGGCGCAGCGGCTCGGCTTGCCAACCCAGAAGGTGCAGCGAATCCCCGACCCCGCTTTCGCCCTTGAGCCGACATTGACCGAACGGGTGCAGCGCGTGATGGCACAGCATGGGCTTGAACCCGAAAAGTTCCTTGCTGTGACCGTTCGGCAATGGAGATATGCTCAAGGCGCGCTCTATGCGCGCTACCTGGACAATATGGCGAGCCTTGTTCGCGCCTTGCTGCAGGCGGGCTTCGCTTCACAGGCGGCTATCGTGGTGCATGCGATGGGTCCCATCCCTCATGAGAACGACACCATCGCCTCCCAGTCGTTATGGGCACGCCTGCAGGATATACCTGTTCACCTCATTACGGAAGACTTTTCCCCCGCCGAGCTGAGCGCGTTCTACGGTCAAAGCCGTTTTCTGATTGGGACACGCTTCCACTCCGTGATTCTGGCGATGGTGGCGGGCACGCCCGCTTACGCTATCTCCTACTTCGGACCAAAATCGGCGGGCATCATGCAGGATATGGGGCTGTCCGAGTGGGTCGTTCCTTTGGAGCAGTGGGAACCTGCCCAGGTGCAGGAACGGATTCTGAACGCCGACATAAAGCAGCTGCGTCAGCACATTGCGTCACAGGTTAAGCATGCCCAACAGACCACTCACACAGCCGTTAGCCAACTCTTGACAAGCCTATGCAGGAGGATAAAATAAAAGCACGGCGAAACTTTGTTCGCTAAGGGAGGATACGCTTATGCAAAAGCAACCCTCTAAACAGGGAGGCTCCCGCCTATCTGGCGGTCGAGCGCAGGTGAAGGTGTCTTGTGGTCTCCTGGGAAGTGAAAGCCATCCGCAACGACCTGTGGGTGCAACGCTACGGCTACCAGACCGAGCAGGAGAAGGAAGACGCCATCAAGGGCAAGTACCTGCACCCTGAACTGTACGGGCAGCCGAAGGAGCTGGGTATCCATTACCGGCCGGAACCCGAGTCGACACCCCCTCAGGAAAAAGTTGCTAAGCCGTAGGGTGTGCTTGCAGGGGTGCGGCGCTGCCGCCCACCCCTGCTCTCCCCCTCGGGAGGCAAGCGCAGATTAGCACCCCGTAGAAGCATCCATCCACTGCAGGAATCGGCGGAATTCGGGTAAACCTTTTACGGGGCGATATGGCACGGATAGCGCTTTTTCTACCCTCTTTGCAAGGGGGAGGGGTAGAACGCGTGATGCTTCACTTGGTGCGAGGCTTCGCGGCGCGAGGCTTCGCGGTCGATATGGTGCTGGCGCGCGCCGAAGGACCCTATCTCAAGCATGTGCCCCCACAAGTGCGAGTGGTGGATCTGGGTGTCCAACGGGCCCTGTTTAGCCTACCGAGACTGATTCGCTATGTACGGCACACCCAGCCATGCGCGCTGCTCTCAGCAAAGGATTATGTGAACTTGGTGGCGATTTGGGCTTGTCGGTGGGCACGCGTTCCCACCCGGCTTGTGGTGAGCGTTCACATTCCGCTAAGCGTCGACATGCAATACGCTTCGCAACTCAAGGCTCGGTTAATTCCTGTACTGGCGCGACAGCTTTATCCCGATGCATATCGGGTTGTAGCCGTTTCACAAGGGGTTGCGGCGGACATACTTTCGCTCTATCAGCTAATGCCCGACAAGGTGGAGGTCATCTATAACCCTGTGGTCACGCCTGAGCTGATCACCCAATCGTGGGAACCCGTCGAGCATCCTTGGCTGGCAGCAGGAGAGCTGCCTGTTATCCTTGGGGCGGGACGCCTGACGGTACAGAAGGATTTCGTTACCTTGATTCGTGCCTTTGCCCGTGTGCGGCAGCATCATGAGGCGCGACTGATTATCTTAGGCGAGGGGGAAGATCGCCCGATTCTGGAGCGTCTTGTCAGGGAGTTAGGCTTGCAAGAGTGGGTGGCTCTGCCCGGCTTTGTGGAGAATCCTTATGCATGGATGCGCCGTGCCGCAGTGTTCGTGCTTTCATCCCGATGGGAGGGGCTGCCAACAGTGCTGGTGGAGGCGATGGCGTGTGGCACGCCTGTAGTGTCTACCGATTGCCCCAGCGGACCGCGCGAGATTTTGGAAGGGAGCAAATGGGGTAAACTGGTACCGGTTGGGGACGAAGCGGCGCTGGCGGAAGCGATTTGTGAAACGCTGCGAAATGGCTCACCGCACGACCCGACCATTCGAGCCAACCACTTTTCGCTGGATAGGGCAGTGGAGTCTTATCTGAAGATATTGGTTGGGAGCTAATTACGGGCGATGCAGGTCGTAGTGGATAGGTCGCGCGCTATGCACGGCGTGCTTGGCTGGGGAGTGGGCATCGGGCTAACTCTTCTTTTGGGGGCACTCTTTAGCTTAGCCGAGCCGTCTCTTGCGATGAGGTCGGTCAGCGGGCTGCTGCTTATCGGCTGGGCTATCTGGGGGTGGTTCTATCCCCAACTGGCACTGGCGTGTCTACTGCTAACCTGGCTTACCCTCTATCAGCGTGCCAACCTTCCGCTCTTTCAGGTGGAAGGTGGGTGGAATCGGGGCGGTTTGAGCCTGGGCGACCTAATCTGGTTGATCTTCATGCTGGTGTGGCTGCTGCGATGGATCATAGCCAAAAAAGGCGTTCGGCTCGTCGTGAGTCGTTGCATGGACCCACTTCTCTTGCTGCTGGTGCCGTACTTGGGGCTTGCGATACTGTTGCCCATCCTCGGTGTGCTAATAAGGGGTTGGCAGCTTTCTTACGCCATGCCAGGAGCGTTACGCCCTTTGCAATGGGTGAGCTTCACCCTGTTCGGCTATTGGCTCATCCGTCGGTACGGATCCCGATATGCATGGCATCTCCTGCTTAAGGTGTTTGCACTGGCTAGCGTACTCCATGCACTCCACGCGTTTATTCAAGCGCTGGTACTCCTGCACATCCTACCAGGGGAGTGGCTTGCTCTGGATTATATATTTGCACAGCGGTTCCCTTTCAATTGGATAGATGACCTGCGCGCAACAGGATTGTTCGTGAATCCGAACAACTACGGTTTGTTTGGCGCAATAGTGCTTCTGCTGTTGGGTGCCTCCATCTTAGCGCGCGCTTTGCCGAGCAGGGGTGTTGGATTTGTGTTGGGCATTACAGGCGCGTGGGCGATAGCAAGTTCCGCGTCCCGCACCGCCGCCGCTGGACTAATAGCTGGCTGGCTTGTCATGGGCATCATGGCTGGGTTACAGGCATTTTTAAAAAGGGACGAAAAAAGCATTCCGCGTGTGATGGGCTTCGCTCTGTGGTTGCTACTGATAACATTTCTCACGGCAATGCTTCTCTGGCTGTTGTTGCCCGACTACTTGCTGGAGCGGATTAATCGGGTGCTGGATATAGCGTTTATGGGTTCACAGCAGGACACGAGCGCCTCGGGGCGTTTGCAGGCATGGAAGCTGGGGGTGCAGGCATTCGAGGAACGCTTCCCCTTCGGCACATGGGTGCCTTCTGAATTTGCGCTCGGCATTGCCTTAGATAATCATTATATGAGTTTGATGGTGGAAGGTACCCCATTCTATCTGGGGCTGTTCATTATGCTGCTGGGTGGTATAATAGGGCACACTTGGCGAACGATGCTCGTCTATAAGCATCCTGCCGATGTAGCGGCTGTTGCTCTTGCGGGCTGTGTGGCTCTGGTAGCAGTGGGATCGTTCACCCTGGCACCGCTGCGGGAAATTCAAGTGCTTGTGCCCTTCTGGTTCTTGTTAGGGCTTAACTGGCGAGGTGCAACACCGAAAACAGATAGATTAGGAGTTGAACCATGAAAATCTCGGTCTTAGTTGGTTCGCGAAATCGGGCTGATGTACTCCAGCAATGCCTGGAAAGCGTTCTGGCACAGGAGTATGAGCCGTTCGAGGTCGTCGTACTGGATGACGCATCGGAGGATGCAACTCGCTATGCCGATTGCCTTCGGCAGCTGAATGACCCGCGCATCCGACTCATTCGCTCAGATAAACAGCTGGGAGTAGCCGGCGGGCGGAATCACCTGTTTCAACATGCATCAGGTGATATTTTCTTTGTCTTAGACGATGATGCTGTCATTGCAGAGAGCGATGCTATAACACGCCTTTGCCATGTTTTTACAACTTGTCCTGAGATTGGTATTGTAGCGTGCCAAATCGTCGAGTTTTGCAATGACGGTAAAATATCGAGGAAATTACCTTTTCCTCGGAGAATGCTTTCGCGTTTTCCTTATCTGATTGAAAAGCCCCAGTTTGTCAGCTATTTTTTGGGGGGCGCTCATGGTATAAGAAGACAGGTCATCGAAACCTGTGGTGGCTATCATTCCGATCTAATGTTTGGTGAGGAGGAGCTAGATCTCGCCTACCGAACGATAGAAAATGGTTGGAAAATTTACTATGAACCGTCCATCACCGTCCATCACCGACCACAGCCCTCGGTAGTGGCTAATCGCAAACAGAAGTTTACAGAGTTAGTTCATCACATTAAAAATCGCATCTATTTGACATATCGCTATCTCCCTTTGCCGTACGCATTCACACACCTCCTGTTCTGGTTTTGCGTCTATTCAGCAATGGCATTACAAGCAAAAGCGCCTTATGCCTTGCTACAGGGAATTCGTGCCGGAGTTCGGATGATACGGCATGTGCGAAGGCAACCATTGAGCCGCTCAACACTTGCCTACCTGCACGCCCATTATGGACGCCTATGGTATTAACAACACCCTTAAGATGGATGGAAGTTGCTGAGATAACCTTTTGGATAGCAATAGGCTTTTCCATATATATCCAAGTCGGTTATCTAATTATTTTAAAATTTTTATATTTTTTTAAATCAAGATATTTGCATAAAATTGATGATAATTACACGCCAAAGGTATCGATTATCATTGCGTCATACAATGAAGAGAATACAATAGATCAAAAGATAGAGAACACAATTCAGATTAAATATCCGCGTGAGAAACTGGAAATTATTGTTTTCTCCGATGCATCCACTGACCGCACTGATGAAATCGTCCGTAGTTACGAGCCCCAAGGGGTTCGCCTCGTTCGTGTGGAGGGACGAAAAGGTAAAACTTACTGCCAGAATGTTGCCGTTCAGCACACAACGGGCGATATTCTGATTTTCACTGATGCGGATGCGATGTTAGAACCTGAAGCGGTGCGCAAGTTGGTGCGCCACTTTGCTGACCCGTCAGTGGGCTGTGTTTCGGGACACATGCGTTATATTGACCGTGGGGGGGAGTCTTGGTATCAGCAGTATGAGACCCTCTTGTTCCGATTGGAAAGCCTTGTCAGTTCCCCAGTGGGAGCCTTTGGACCGCTGTATGCTATCCGACGCAATCTCCATGTGCCAATACCCGCAGAAATGCAGGAAGATCTGGTTCGCCCCCTATTGGTGGTCTATTATGGGCACCGAATCGTTTTTGAACCTGAGGCTGTAGCGTGGCTCTGCGCAGCTCCTACTGTTGAGGGGGAATGGCGGCGGCGTGTTCGGATGGTAGCGCGCGCCGTTTACAGCCTGCTTTATTATGCCCCCATGCGTGCGCTGTTTAATCCATTTCGGTACGGTTTTTTTGCGCTTCAAATGTGGTCACACCGCATGCTGCGCTGGTTGCATGGGGTTTTTCTGGCTCTTATGTTAGCGAGCAATTTGGTGCTTGTTGGAGAAAATATGCTATATTTAGCTTTGGGAGTGATGCAGCTAACGGGATACACGGCTGCGCTGGTGGGCTACCTCATAGAAAAACATGGTCAGCGGCGTGCTTGTTTCCCGTTCCATTTTGCTTACTACTATTTATCAGCGCAAATTGCCATGCTCCAAGGTTTCTGGAAGGGGTTGCGGGGAAGCCCGTTTACTACATGGAAACCTATCCGCTAACCTTGCGATAGGTACAATATCTCCCATAGGAGGAGGATTGCATGGAGTCATCGGAGGTCGAGCGTATCCGAACCGTTTATAAAAAGCGTGAGGCGATGAGAAAACATCGCTATAACCCGCTTGATCTGGGCGCGTTCTATCTAACGACCAGCCGTGATAGAAGCTTGGTGCAGACACTGCGCCTTTATCTGGAGCAATCCGCCCTCTCACTAACTGAACTGCGCATCTTGGACATCGGCTGTGGAACAGGAGATGTTCTGAGACGCTTGGTCTTATGGGGAGCGCGCCCCACGAATTTGGCTGGTATCGATGTACTGGAAGAAAGCATTCAGAAAGCGAAGATGCTTAGTCCTAACATCTGCTTTGCGATAGCCGACGCGCAGAACCTTCCCTTTCAGGATGAAACCTGGGATCTGGTGCTGCTTTTTATGGTTATCAGCTCGGTGCTGAACCCCGATATTCAGGCTCGTATCGCATCGGAAGCGTTGCGTGTGCTCAAACCGCATGGCGCCATTCTCTGGTATGATTTTTGGACTAATCCCATCAATCCTGACACAGTGGGGATTACGCCCACGCGTGTGCGGGAGCTTTTCCCCGGATGCCGTCTGTTGCTGAAGCGTACCACCTTAGTTCCTCCATTGGCACGCCGCTTGGCTCGGATTTCATGGACGCTTTGTTGGATGCTGGAATCGCTTCCGTTTCTGCGTACCCATTACATGGGGTTAATTTACAAGGGAAGGGAGGCGCACTGAAGCCATGCAAATCGCTCGACGCGCTCACTTTCTGCCCTACTCGCTGCCCCTGCTCGATGAGCAGGAGGAGCAGGCGGTGTTGGAGGTGCTGCGTAGCGGCTGGCTGACCACCGGACCCAAGGTGCGGCAGTTCGAAGAGGCGTTCGCGGCTTACACGGGCGCCTCCCATGCCGTCGCTGTCAACTCCTGTACGGCGGCGATGCATCTGGTGCTTGCCGCTTGGGGCGTTGGACAGGGCGATGAGGTCATCACCACGCCGCTCACCTTCTGCGCCACCCTCGAAGCCATCGAGTATGTGGGGGCAACACCCGTGCTGGTCGATATCGACCCCGATACCGCCAACATCGATCCGAACCGCATCGAAGCGGCTATCACCCCGCGCACGCGCGTCGTGCTGCCCGTGCATTACGGCGGGCTGCCATGCGAGATGGACGCCATTATGGAGATCGCGGCGCGCTACCAGCTGCTGGTGCTGGAAGATGCAGCGCACGCCGTCGGTGCCGAATACAAGGGGCGCAAAATCGGCACAATCGGACACGCCACCGCCTTCTCTTTCTACGCCACCAAGAACCTGACCACAGGCGAGGGCGGGATGATAACCACTCACGATGCCGATTTAGCCGACCAGTGCCGCATCCTGAGCTTGCACGGTATCAGCCGTGATGCGTGGAAGCGCTACATGGCAGCAGGCACATGGTACTACGAGGTGCAATCGCTGGGCTATAAGTATAACATGACCGATTTACAGGCGGCGTTGGGCATCTGTCAGCTACACAAGCTGGATGCGATGAACACCCGCCGCCAGCAAATTGCGACCCAGTATCATCGCGCGTTCGCCGAGATGGATTTCCTGACCCCGTTCCCCCCGAACCTGCCCAGCGATCGCACCCATGTGTGGCATCTCTACACCATCTTGCTCAATCTTGAATCGCTGCGCATCGATCGGGCACAATTTATTGACGAACTGAAGGTGCGCAATATCGGCACCAGCGTCCATTTCATCCCCATTCACTACCATCCCCACTATGCTCGTTATGGCTGGCAGCGGGGTCAGTTCCCGAACACCGAGCATTACTACGAGCGCACCCTCTCTTTGCCGCTCTATCCCGCTATGAGCGACCAAGATGTCGCCGATGTGATTGAGGCTGTGTACGATGTCGGCAAGCAATGGCGAAGATGATATTTTCAGGTATCCTCATTTGGGATGGTCGGCACCAAAAGCAGAGTGGATGTGCAGCCAATCCTTGACCAGATTAAAGCGTATCTGCAGCAGCGATTCGGCGATAGCATCGAGTCGATCCTGCTGTATGGCTCTTACGCACGCGGTAGCGCCAAGCCAGAGTCAGATATTGATCTGCTGGTGCTGGTGCGCAACTCGCTTAACCCCTCTGAAGTGCGGCAAAGCCTGAGCGAAATCCTCTATGACATTCTATTAGAGCATAATGAACTGGTCTCTGTCATTGTACTGCCGAAATCTTTCTATGAAGCAAGCGACTCGATGTTCCTTCACCATGTTCGTCAGGAGGCTGTTCCGATATGAACACCATAGCAGAGCTGGTAGAAAAGGCAAAGCGGTTCCTGCTAACAGCGGAAAAGGCTCTTGAGATGGGTGATTATGATTCCTGCGCCTCAAGATGCTACTATGCGATGTTCTTTGTTGCAGAGGCAGCCCTGCTTACTAAAGGCTTGTCTGGCTCATCGCATAAGGGGGTACTTTCTCTTTTTAGTCAGCATTTTGTCAAGACAGGTATCTTCCCAAGAAGCATGGGTAGGCTTTTGAACGACGCTTATGACAAGCGGATTGTTGGCGATTATGGTATCGGTTTTGTGCTTGAAGAGCAAGAGGTGCGCCAGCTCTTGATGGATGCCCATTCCTTCGTTCAAACCGTGTCGGAATATCTCGCAAATTGGCAGCAAACAAATGAGCCGTCTTAGACTCTACGAATCAATCAAGCGGATATCCGATTGCCTCTTGGCAGCGGTGGGGCTGATTCTGTTACTGCCGTTGATGGCGGTGATAGCCCTGCTGATTAAACTCGACTCACCAGGCAGTGCCCTCTTCGCCCATGAGCGAGTGGGGCGGCATGGGCGCAAATTCAAGCTGCTGAAGTTTCGCACGATGGTTCAGGACGCGCCGAAATTGGGCGGCGCCATCACCGCTGGGCATGATCCCCGCATCACCCGAATCGGACGCTTGCTGCGCCTGACCAAACTGGACGAGCTGCCCCAACTCTGGAATGTTCTCAAGGGGGAGATGAGCCTCGTCGGACCACGCCCCGAAGTGGAGCGCTATGTGCAGTTGTGGGAGCCTGAGCTGCGCGAATTGGTGCTAAGCGTGCGCCCTGGTATCACAGGGCTAACGCAGATTCGCTATCGCCACGAGGAACGCCTCCTCACGCAGCAGCCTGACCCAGAGAAATACTATCGCGAGGTGTTGCTGCCCCTCAAGCTGGCGTCGGATGCCGAGTATGTGCGTCGTCGCTCGCTCCTGTTCGATTTTTACCTCCTGCTGCGCACTTTTCTTGCCCTCTTCCAGCGGGAGTGAGCCGCTCCGAAACGAATAGAAAAAGCATGGTACGCTGCGAAGCGATTGCCTATGGTGGTTGGCAACGGTGTGTGCGCCTCACGGATGGGGAGCAGGAACTCATCGCCACCACGCAGGTCGGACCGCGAATCATTCGGCTAAGTTTTGTGGGGGAGCCGAACCTGTTCTGGGAACATCCCCTGCAACTTGGCAAGACGGGTGGCGAGGAGTGGCGCATTTATGGCGGGCATCGGCTCTGGCACGCGCCCGAACATCCCATCCGCACCTATGTACCCGATAATGACCCCATCGAGTGGGAGTGGGACGGCACATGCCTGCTCCTGCGCCAACCCACGGAACCGCTCACGGGCATTCAGAAAGAGATGGTCATCCGCTGGCAGGATGGGCAGATCGAGGTGAAGCATCGGCTTCTCAACCGCAATCTATGGGCGGTGCGTTTGGCAGCGTGGGCGCTGAGCGTGATGCGTGCTGGCGGCGTCGCGCTCATCCCGCAGGAGCCATACCGTCCCCATCCTGACGCGCTGCTACCTGTGCGCCGAATCGCGCTGTGGGCATACACCGACATGAGCGACCCGCGCCTGCACTGGGGCAAACGGCTGATTCGAGTGCGTCAGGACCCCCATGCCACCGCACCACTCAAAATCGGGGTCAGCAATACGCTGGGCTGGATGGCGTACCGATTGGGCGAGACGGTGTTCGTCAAGCAGTTCGATTTTGACCCCGAAGCCGAGTATCCCGATGGGGGCTGCAACACGGAGGTGTTCACCAACGCAGAGATGCTGGAGCTGGAAACGCTCTCCCCGATGACCCTGCTGCCACCCGACGGCGTGCTGGAACACCGAGAGCGGTGGTCACTGCACCGAATCGGTAAACAAGCCGAGGACGAGGCACTGCTTCAAATGCTCCTTTAGGGGGTCATCCCACTTGCAGGGTGTGCCATGCGCCGTCTTGATAGAGGATATTGCCGTCCACCATCGTGAGGGCGACATCCTCGCTGCGGGCAATCAGCACCAACGCGGCATAGGGGTCGGGCATCTGGTTGAAGGCGAGGCGATTTGTGCGTACCGCCACGATATCGGCGCGTTTGCCCGGCTCCAGCGAGCCAATCTGGTCAGCCACACCCAGGCTGCGCGCTCCCTCCAGCGTCGCCATCGCCACCCAATCACGCCAACTGGGTTGTGCCGTGTAGGCGTGGGCGCGCTGCATCAGCGCACCAAAACGCATCTCCTCAAACAGATCGAAGCTGCCGCTGCTGACCACGCTATCGGTTCCCAGCCCGATTCGTACACCGCGACGGTGCAGCTCATAAATGGGAGCCACTCCTGTAAGCAGGCGCGCATTGGAGCGGGGGCAGTGTGCCACGGCGGCACCCGAATCGGCAATCAGACGAATCTCGTATGGCTCCACGCGCACACAATGCACCAGCTGAGTGGACTCGCCCAGCACCTTCGCCTGATGGAGGTACTCGACGGGTGGCACGCGCGGATGCAAGTAATCGATGCCGCGCTGGGCAAACATCTCCGCGAAGGGTCCCGAGCCGGAGCGGGTCAGGGCAACCTCTTCCGACGACTCGGCGGCATGGAGGCTAAGCGGCAGGTTCTCTTGCTGCGCGAACGACTTCACCGCCTGCAGCAAGCTGTCGCGCACGGTGTAGACCGCATGGGGTGCGACACCAAGTGAGAGGCGCGTCGCCGCCTCGTATCGTTGTATGGTCTGGCGCAGTGCATGCAGCTGCTCGCGCAAGCGGTTCAGCACGGTTTCGTCGTTGGGTTCTTTGCCGATGCCGAACACCTCTTGATAGATGCGCCCGCGCAAACCTGCCCGCGCAAGGGCTTCGGCACTCACGCCCGAATCGGTGTGATCAGCGACGAAGGTGATGCCACTGGCGATACATTCGGCAGCACCCAACATCGCTGAAGGCAGCCATTGCTCAGCAGGGGTCTGAGCTTTTAGCTCCACCAGCCCCCGAATCCACGCGAAAAAGGGCACGCGGTCATTCAGCCCACGCAAAGCGGTGTATTCCAGATGGCAGTGGGCATTCACCAGCCCCGGCATCAGAATCGCGTCGCCGAAGTCCAGCACATCGTTCGCTCTGCGCGCGCTGGTGCGCGCCCGCACCTCGACAATTTGCCCGTTCTCGATCACCACCTCGCCGTCTGGCAGAGGCTCTTGGCTAATCGGAAGCACCCAGTTTGCCCGCAGGATTAGAGAGGTGTGTTCCATGCCAGCCACATCTCGCCCAGCGTGATGTTTTTCACATGGAGGTCGGCAAACAGGCAGTTATAGCGGTAGCCCGGATCAGGTGGGTAGTCAGGCGAGAACCAGCTTTTACTGCCGTGCCACTTGCCGCTGCCATCGAAGAGCATGTTGATCTGAGCGCTATACTGAAAGCTGCCCACCCGCATCAAGCGGAAGGCAATCTCGGTACGAAAGAGGTAGCTGGTGCCGTAGCGCTCATAGGAGGAAGGGCGCGTGTCGAACGGCTCGCCCGTGAAATCCTGAATCGTGTAGCCAATATCGGCGGGGCAACGCCATATCTCCCGGCTCTTCTGATAGGGTTGCAGCACCTCGTGCAGCATCGGCATATAGGGGATCCACTGCTGCCATTCGGGGTACTCGTGCCAGATTTGCGGCGTGTATTTGTCCGTGGGGTCCACTGCGAAGGGGTAGAGGTCATCGTGGTCGGTGGCGTACATGTCGATGGACATCCCGATTTGGCGGAGGTTGGAGAGGCATTGGCTTTGGCGTGCTTTGGCGCGTGCGGTGGCAAAGACGGGAAAGAGCAGCGCCGCCAGAAGCGCGATAATCGCAATCACCACCAGCAACTCAATCAAGGTAAACCCTGCGCGTTTCACCGTTCAGCACCCCGCACCATGATACCCGATAAGGTAGAATCTCTCTGACCCGTCCGACAGGTCAGACGGGTCGGACGGTTTGAATGGTGGAGGTTTTCTCGATGCATCGGCATGCAGGCAGGGTTCACTGGCTGGTGTGGCTCTTTATCGGGATTGTGGTGATTTTTGCGGCGGTGGCGCTTGCACCGGTGATGGGCGAGCTGCGCCGACCGCCTTATCAGCGTCCCGCCGACGAGTTCATCCGCGCATTGGCACGGAACCGATTCAAAGAGGCGGAGCGCGTGGTCGACAAGGCGTCGCTCCCTAAAGAGAAAAAAGACATCAAGGAGCGCTGGCAGGAGCGTCAGCGGTATGGCTGGGGCACTGTGACCTCCGTGGAGTTGGTGGAGACCATTCGGTCGCCTGCGGAGCTGAAGCATCCACGCGCTGCCGAGAGCTGGCGCATCCAGTACCATGTGCA
>Ga0079995_1067219_pt1 | contig 14315 bp, 17 predicted proteins | sample FaiFalFF_MnMetaG_2_FD_69198 | JGI IMG/M metagenome (GOLD analysis project Ga0079995, IMG submission 69198) | Freshwater microbial communities from Yellowstone National Park, Wyoming, USA - Fairy Falls C (FF_Mn_C) (SPADES assembly) (version 4) | ecosystem: Environmental > Aquatic > Freshwater >...
CCGCTGCCGTATCAGCTCGGATTGGATCGCATATGCTTCGCTGATGCTCAGATCCGGCCACCTCTGGCTCAAGGGTGCGATCGCTCGGCGCTCCGCCGCTGCCTTCTCGAGCAAATCCTTCGCCTGGAAGATGCGTTGCTCTATCCTCGCCACTGCCCCTCTCCCAGGAAGTCCGAGACCAAACGGTGAAAGCGCTCCCGATATTCGATTTGAACCCAATGGCTACATCGCCCAAAGATGTGCAATTGAACATCCCCTCCAAGGTGACTCATCAGGTAAAGGCTGGTCTCAAGAGGCACGATGGGATCGTCTCGCCCATGAATGAGCAATACCGGATGCCGAATCCGCCGGAGGGCGGCATCCGCTACCACAACTTCATCCAAATGTCTCTGGCGTGGAGCCGGGAACATCGCCTCATACGACCGCCTCACTTCGGGGATCATCGCTGCTTCATATCGCACCTGAGCAATCTCCCTCAACCGCTCTTCATTGACTTCCTCTTCATATGTGAACCACCGGATCATCTGCATCATCCTCTGCGGCGAAGGCTCTTCGTAAAATCCCCAGATCAGATCCAGCTCACGTGTCAAGCGCAAGGGGACACCCACGGCTCCCATAAGGACCACTCGATCAAAACGATCCGGTCGTTCCACCAACAAATGGAGAGCTAGCCCCCCTCCTAGCGAGTTCCCCACTAAGTGAGCTTTCTCTATACCTAACCGATCGAGCACATCCACCACCTGTCGGATCCACATTCGCATCCACGAGCTAATGCCGATCGGAGGCGGATCCGGATGCATGCTTTGCCCAAATCCCACGAGGTCTGGCGCTAGACACTCGAATGAGTCTCCCAAAGCAGAAAGGGCATATTGCCAATTTGACCACCCCGTGGCCCCTGGTCCGGATCCGTGAAGAAAGAGGATAGGAGTTCCTTTCCCCGACCGATTGAGGAAGGTCGGATAGGATATATCGGCGATGACCTGGCGGCTTACCTCAGTCATCCGTCCTCCTCTCCGTGAAGGAGGGGCCACGCGCCCACTGGGGAAATCGCGTGGCCCTTAGGGGGGGCTTTGGCAAGTCGCAGCACTCCCTAAAATCGGAACAAGAACCCCGCCCGGAGACGGAACACGGTGGGATTCGTTCCCGGCAATTGATTGAACCCAAAGCTATTGGGCTGAGTCAGATCAGGAAAGCCCGCCCGCCTGAGACTATGGCCATCATACGTGGCCAGATCACTGAGTCCTGGCAATCTGGGATCATAGTCTTTGGAGACCAACAGGTGTACAAACTGCGTGACGTTCTTGTTGACCTGGTAGTTAAAACGCACCTGATGGCCGCGGATATTGGTCGCTAACTCCTCGCTGTTGACAAAATCGAGCGTTGCATTGCTCGCAATGGCAATGAAGCGGTATCCGACGTCAACACGCGACTTCGCTGCCTCTCCGATCTGGAACCCGAGGATATAGCCATCGCGGCGAGCTCCAATATCCGTCGGCATTGCGACACCTGTCTCGACATTGAGCTGGATGAGCCGATTGCGCGCTCCCAAGTTCCGCACCCAATCCCCAAAGAAGCTCACCGGCCACCTCTGGTCAGAACGTAGCCCTACTTTTCCGAAGATATTCAGCAAACGATACTTCTCACTATATCCGGTCCCCGCAAGGAAAAGCGAGTATAACCCGGAAGAGAGATCGGCTACTCCGTGACGATCAACAGGTAAGATCTTCGGCAGATTCGTATTGATCCCATCAGGGAAGGAGAACAACCTCACGCCGTTAACGCCAAACCCTGTGGCTCCAATCGCCAGAGCGGCATCGTCTATGTTCAAGAAGTTCACATAGGTGAGGTCGAATTTCACGTTCGTCTTGCCAGCGGTGAAGTTCCCTCCGAACTGAAGACCCAAGCCATTCGTCCGAGGCGAGCCGATGACAGAGATCTCATTGACGAGTCCCCCAGCATCAATCCCAGGAAGACTGGGAATCTCCGTGGGAGGGACCAGACGGCGGGCCTTCTTCCCATCATCGACACCCGTGAAGAGGGAAGTATTCGAAATGATGATCCAGAAGGGAACAAGCTTAAGGGTCCCCTTTCTCACGCGGAACATGCCGATATCCGCGATAGCACTTGCGCCCAAATCTTCCGAGAGTACCAACCCTGTCTCTAAGCCCAGAGGATTAGTCGCCTTACCAGCGAAAACGATGTTGTTGTAGTTCTCCCCCCGATAGGCATGATGGGTGATGAAAAGATGGTCGAGTCGAACTCCCCGCTTGAATACGGCATCCGCCATAGGGGTCCAGGCACTATTGCTGACACCGCTGCCCCCAGAGGAAAGCCGAAGCTCATAGCCGAGCCGATCCGTGATATTCCCCCGAATCCCCAATTTCAACCTCAGCTCCGGTGCGTTGAAGAAAGGCACAAAGCCCTTAAGCGATGGCGCACCTGGAGGCAGGTGACCGACGACCGAAGGCTGATCGTGCAAAAGAGCATGCCATCGAAATCCGATTTCTCCGAAGAACTGGAACTTCTTGAACTGCTCTTCGATCTGATTCGCAAGACCCTGCGAAGAGGCCGAAGCGGACTTCTCATGCACCTCAGAACCCGCGGAAGAAGCCGCCACAGCAGTACTCAAAGTTGATTCACCGGATCTCATCGAACTGTTCTTTTCAAGCTTCTCCACACGCTCTCGCAGTTCTTCATTCTCACGCTCCAGGGCATTCAGACGCTCTAGGAGCTGCCTCAGCATCTCAGCCGATACCGAAACAACGGTTTCTCCACTTCCCGAGGTCCGAATTGTAGACGCTCTCCCCGTCTCCGAATCAGAGGATTTCTCGTCCAGGCTGAAGAGTTTCGCAACATCTGTGGACTTCACCCCAGGACGCACCTGTTGAGCCGACGCCCAGATGCTTCCGCTCACGATGATCATCCCCCCGACGAGAAGCACCATCAACGTTTTCCCTCTCATTTTCCTCCCCTCCTTGGAATGAATTTTCTTCCATGAGGACCTATGGCCGGATGAGCATCTTCAACGCACCATCCGATCGCGTAGCGAAGGTCTTATAAGCCTTATCCACCTCTTCCAACGAGAAGGTATGACTCAGCAATCGGCTCGGATCAATCTTTCCCCGCTCGATCAATTGGGCGGCGCGCCACATTCGCGTCTTTGCATTGGCGAAACCATTGAGCCGAATGGTGAGATTTTTGAAGTACATATCGAACAACGAGACGCCGAAATCCTGCTCGACGTAGACGCCGATTCCAGAGATAGTGCCCCCCGGGCGAGCGAGACTGAGGGCCGTCTTGAATGCCGGTCCTTGACCAGCGACCTCGAGGACAACATCCGCCCATCTTCCTTCAGTCAGCTCCATCACGCGCTCGACGACATTCTCTTTCTCAAAATTCAACACATGGGTAGCTCCCAATTCCCGGGCTCGCTCGAGGCGGTGAGGGATCGCATCTATAGCGATCAGCTTAGCCGGAGAGAGTTGAGCAGCCAACTGGAGGACCAGCAAACCGGTTGGCCCGCAGCCCAAGACAACCACCTGGTCGCCAGGCTGGATCTGACCGCTCTCGATCGCGAAGAGAGCCGCCGGGAGATTGCAGCTGAGGAAGAGCCCCTGTTCATCGCTGATGCTCTCCGGCACATGCTCAAGATGCGCATCCGCCATCGGCACGCGCACATATTGAGCTTGACTTCCTCCCAGATCTCCGAAGGCGACCCCGTAACCATAGATGGCCTTCTGACTCGTTGAACAATGAGCTGTCTGACCTAAGCGGCAAAAGTAGCAGTATCCGCAGCTGACCGAATAAGGGAAGGTCACCCGATCGCCTTTCTTGAACCGCGTGACCTCTTTTCCAACTTCTTCGACGACGCCAACAATCTCATGTCCCAACGTGGTATGCCCTTTCTTAACAATGGTATCCATCTGCCCATTATAGATGTAGAGATCCGACCCACAAATAGACGTCGTCCTGGTCCGAAGGATCACATCGGTCGGTTCTTGGATCTTCGGATCAGGAACCTCTCCGCACCGCACATCACCGGCTCCGTAATAAATGGCTGCCTTCATAGCGACCTCCTCCATGTAGTGAAGTCCTTAGTGAACTCATCTTTCCTCCCCACCCCCCTTGCGCGAGGCAAGCACGGCAAGAGCAGCTTGAGCACAGGCGATGTCCTGCTCCAATGTGCCTCCGCTGACGCCGATGCCCCCAATAATCTCCCCATCAACGCGGATGGGATATCCGCCAGCGAAAATGACGAGTCGCGGAGTATGCGTAATCCCATAAAGCAGGGATGGTTCATCCTTAATCAGCCCATACCACTCCTGTGTGGGAAGTCCAAAAGCGACCGCTGTGTATGCTTTGTTGACAGCGATCTCAATGCTCAGGATCGGGGCTCCATCCATTCGGCTGAAGGCTTTCAGGTGGCCGCTTTCATCAACGATAGCGATGTTCACAGCGACCCCTAACTCGTGGGCCTTTGCTTCAGCCGCCGAGATCATCGCATGGGCCAAATCACTTGTGATGGACTTCCGAATCCGATACATAATGCCAAATCCCCGAGCGCTTCTCTAAACGATTGGCCGCCACAAGATGAATCTCCACATCGCTCAAAGGAATTGCTTGACACGATAGAAAATACCCCTGCTTTTCTTCTTCCTCCGAGAGCACAGCGCGAGAGCATCGTCCCCGCTCAACCACGCCTGAGATCAAACGCATCTTACACGTCCCGCACCCCCCTCCTCGGCATCCATAAAAGACCCGAAAGCCGCTTCTCAAAATAGCCTGAAGCACCGTCTCCCCCTCTCGAGCCTCGATCTCATAGCCATATGGGTTAAGGATGAGACGATGAGCCTTCATCAAAACCCCCTAACGCTGGAACGAAGTCCCTCCCGTCGTCAGCTCAATGAAATTCAACAGAAAGCTCAGCGTCAAAGGAACCCCTTTGTCCGGATAGACCAAACCATCGCCTGTCTCCGGTACTAGTATGTCCGGATGCCCTGCCTTGAACCACACATCACGCCATACCCCATCTTCAGTCCGCACAGTTTCAATCGGCTCGAACCCTTCTCGCTCCAACTCCTCAATGAGCTCCTCAATCTCCGTGCGGGTAAGCCTCAAGGATCGTCCAGAGAGCAACGTATCGAGAAACCCCATTCTCCCCCTCTCCTCATCCGAATTCGTCGTAATGAATGTCCTCCGCCCTCAGTTTCTTCTTGCCAATGAGCACCTTGAGCGCCGCCTTCGTCATTGGCGTGGGGCCCGCCATATAGACCTTCAGATCATCGTAATCGTGAAGATGTTTCGCTACGACATCCGTGATAAGTCCGACCTCCCCCGCCCAATGTTCCAAATCGCCTTCGGCCGGATGAGAAATCGCTGGAATGAACCTGAAATTGGGGCGCTCACGTTCCCATTGCTCCAGCTCCTCAGTATGGAATATATCTCTTGGCGTTCGCCCACCGTAGTAAATATGAATCCTACGATCTTGATCCATGCGGAGCTCGAGCGCCCGCCTTACGATGGCGAGGATAGGCGAGATGCCAGATCCACCGGCAATGCAGAGGATATCCCGCGGATCTTCCTCCCTCAAATACGCGAATCCATAAGGGCCCTCAATCTGAAACAGCTCGCCGAGGCGCGCTTTCTCAAAGAGATACGTCGTCGCCAATCCGTTAGGGATCCGCTTGATCACGAATTCGAACCGGTCCGCCTGCGAGGGACTATTCGACATGGAATAGGCGCGTTTTTGCGCCGTTCCTGGAACGGTGAGCAAGGCATACTGACCGGCCCTGAATCGGATCTCCTTCCCGTCCCGGATGAGGAACCGGAATATACTCATATCGTGAGTGAGCGGCTCGACGCCCACCAGTTCCGTTGTGTACTCGCAAACGGGGAGGAGCTCCCCCCGGGTCAGCGGGAGCTCCTCGATCTCGACAACGCAATCGCTTTGAGGGACAGCCTGACAGCATAAAATGAACCCCTCTTCCCTCTCGCTCTGGGTGAGTGCGAAAGGGGAACAGAACCGCAACTGCACATCGCCCTCGATGAGAAAGCCCTTACATGAAGAGCACAACCCCGAGTTGCAGGAATACGGAAGTCGCACTCCTGCCTTGAGGCCTGCCCGAAGAATCGTCTCTCCCTCCTGACAGGTGAAACGCTTACCAGATGGTTCAATGACGACCTGATACGGCATAGCCGCTCCTTCCCTTCATCCACAGTCGCGACGAAAGCAGACGCACTCGCGCGTGATCTCACGTATAGACGGTCAGGAATGTACTGATCAGCTCCCTCTCGTAATAGAAGACGCCGGTCCCCATTTGATCTTCTGTCCATTTGATAGTCCGGGCATCGGGATCCATTTGATACGCCGTGTATCCGCCAAAGGTCTCGAGCCGATTCCCCGAGGGGTCGAAGAAATAGATCGTCGTGCCGCGCGTGATCCCATGCCGCCCAGGTCCATAATCAATCTTCACCTTGTTCATAGAAAGGATATCCGCGGCCCGAAACAGGGATTCTGGCGTCTCTATAGCGAACGCGACATGATGAACACCTCCTTCGCGCCCGGGAATGATAGCCAGATCATGAGGGGTCGGACGTTGCCACAACCATGCCGCAATCGGCACACCCTCAGCGTTCACCACATACTCGCTCGCTCTGAATTCCAAGATCTCTTCGAAGAATCGAATCGCCGTTGTTGAGTCCGGTGCCGTGACGAGCGTGTGATCCAATCGCGGGGGAGCAATTCCTTTCAATCCTTGGGGCCAGGGATCCGGATTCACTTCAGGCAATAGATTCCCCGTATACTCCATCTCGTAATAGAGCTCGACCGTATGGCCAGAAGGAGCCGTGAATCTTAACGCGCGACCTCGCTTGTAATCCTCAGGGATGACATCAAACCGCACCCCGAGCTTCTTCAACCGATCCTCATAATACTCCAAGTCCTCAGGATCAACAGTGCGAAAAGCTAATCGGACCATTCCAGCTTTATCCGACTCGGTGAGGATGAACGAGTACGCGTGTTTTTCATCCCATCCCTTCAGGTACGCTGTTCTTCCCTCCACTGATTCGAGACGGAGGCCCACCACGTTCGTGTAGTAGTCAAGATCTCGGTCGAGATCGAGGCTTCGGATCTCGACATACCCTAATCGCGCGATTCTATACGGCATAGCCACCTCCTTGTTCAGGATTCTTCAGACGGGATGCCCGTGCGGTCCTCTCGAATCGCACGAGACGTCCCGTTCAGGTGATCGGTTCAAATTTCACAAAAGCCTTATGCGTGATCCCCAACTCCCTCAGCGTCTTCTCTGGTGCAGGCTTAAAGGGAACCCCATAGTTCGGATCCGCAACCTCTGAGGTATTCTCCCGCGTGATCAGGAACCATCTCCACTGTCGGTGCTTCACCTGCTGGAAATCCGGATCAACGCTATAGAACTGCTCGAGCATGTTCTGAAAGTCCTTCCACGACATGTCCGGATTCACTCGAAAGGCCGCCGGCGCGCAGAAGAATGGATTCCAAAGCCAGTGGACGTAGACGAGGATATCTGGGCTATAGACCGACTCCCCCTCGCGATGAGGAAACTGACACCCTCCTCCATAGCGACCTTTCCCATCATGGCACATCCTCATAGGCACCTCCTTGAAGCGTTCATCACCGCCCCACGCTTGTGATCGCATGGGGACACGTCAGGCCGTCACTTTCGCTTCCTTGTGCCACTCGCTCCAATTCCGATAGTCCTCCGACTCGAAGTAATCCATGTTATCGCCTTCAAATCCGTACCAGGAAAGGACATCTGGCACTGTCGGCCCACCACATCGCCCAGCGTAGATCTCATGGACCGGCAACCATGACTGAATATATTTCTCCGGCTCGCGATCGAAGATCCACTTGCAGAATTCGGAACAGAAGTGGTAGATCTCCCCGCGATAGACGCTGTAGCGAAAGACGAACCTTCGAGGATCTTCAGGATCGACGAACAGAACAGGGAACTGGCACACCGTGCACAATTGGGGTAATCCCGGGTAGTAAAACCGCACCCCCTCTTTCTCCTTCATCTGGCGCACCTTCTCCCATCGGGGTCGGTAATGTGTCGGGAACGCATCGGGATATTTCTCGCACAGCCAATCCAGGTGACTCTCCTCCGGAATCCACGTGTGAAATGCAGCTGCATGAGTGAAGCTGAACAGCGTCCAGTACACATCGTGAACGGCCGTGTTGACCTCCTTCAGTGCATATTCCGCAGATTTCAGCGGCTTCACACCATAGAGCTCGAGATCCTTCAGCAACCCGTTGACAACTTGCTGCTCAAAGTAGAGCTCCAACGCCTCTCTCCACGACATGAGCTTCTTAGGTAGGAAATAATCCATGAGCACGCCCGCCAGCAGTGTGACCCGATAACCGCGCCACATCCACTTTTCCAACCAGTCCTGAACGATCGGGAGGTTATCCTCATGTTGCTCCAAGACAAATCGGATGAAGGACGCCCCCAATGTCATATGCCGCGCTTCGTCCGATTGAGCGGAGAAGCCGAAGTTGACCGTGGGCTGGTCGTTGTTGTACCCGGCGCCGGACATAAAGGGAACGAAAAGCAGGTTGGTGAGCGCGTATTCGAACGAAAAGGAGATGGCCGTCATGTACTCGAATGGTCCACCGGTAACGGCGTCATCGAAGTACGATTTGGGCACAGAGAGATACCACACTCGATCGTGCATGCGCCGGATTGAGTGTAGCCCGTGGAAATACTTGTTGTAGAGGGAGGCCGTATGGAGTTGAGTCTGCGTATGTCGAAGCTCATCCAGGGACTGACAGAAGGCTGAAAACCCAATGCGAGAGGAGGGAAAGGCGCGACTGACAAACGCATGTCAGCGATGCGCCATATATTCGAGCAATGTCACCCCAGTGAAGAAGAGCTTGAGGGCATTCACATAGCGACCGTCACTCAGATTGAGAAAGCTCTGCGTCTGAGCAAAGGAGTCGAGCACCGAGTAGAAGATCTTATCCTTCTCCGCTTGCAGCTTGACATACGCGTCATGGGTCATGCGGAAGGGATCCTCCCACTTGCTCCAATCTCTGACCTTGATCCCCTCATACTCACAATACGGAAAGGCATCTTCTTTCCTCACATAGGTGGGTTCCCACTCGAGTTCATAAGTGGACGCTTGATAGAGTTCCTTAAGACTGAGCCTCCTCCTCATGATGTCCCTCCTTGTTGGAGTCTCTTCCACGAGATGACGATCTTCTCGTCATCCCATTCAATAATGTCTCCGAAGTAAGAGACGATGGAGAGGTTGAACTCCTCCGTATCCCAATCCCTTTTCATATGTTTCTCCACCGTCTTCCGATCAATGACCATCCGATTCGGAGATTTGATCTTCAACAGACCGGGAAGCCGCATGATCTCAGAACCCTGGTTGACCTCCATAATGGCCGCCGCGATGGCTTCGCCGACCAAGTCATCTTTCATGTCCACGCCGACCATGATCTTCCCTTCCATGTCAATACCTCCGAGACAAGATCCCACACGATCCGACCGAAAGACCGTATGGGAAACCTGGTTCAGGCGATCAAAGAAAGGAACTCGTCACGCTCACAGTGAGGAGACCCTCCTACGCCTTCGACGAGGCGGGCGAGTCCTTGAAAGGCCGCATCGGCCATAGGCTGCCATTTTGCCGCCCATGCGGCGAGCTGCTTTTTGTTCTCTCCACCGTGCTCGATGTCACCGAGGAACGTCCTGAACAGAGTTTGAATGAACACCTTCTTCTCGACATAGAACTCGTAGAAATGGCGATTTAAGAGCACAAGCCCCATCGCTCCGCTTCTCAGATAGAAATCATCGAGGCCCCTGAAGAGAAGCGGATACACGATCGCGTCCAAAAGCGCCAATCCGAAGACGGCTTCAGCCCAGTCCTCTCCTGTCACCACCCACAGGTGCTCGATCATCTTCCGCAGGGGCTGCAAGGGCTCGTCTCCCAACCATCGCTGTTTGCTCTCCGAGAGGAGATCGACCTGCTCGTTCTGCTTCCATCTCAAGAGCACTTTTCCTATTGTCTGAGCGTTGCCGTAGCGGTCGAAAGCTTCAAAGGCAAACCGCGATTCGATGGATGTCCCATAGGAGAACCTGGTCGCATGAGCCGCGACGATGGATGCCCCCCACTCGTAATGCCGAAGTTGCGGCAGGTAGGAAGCAATGACCTCTCGAACCTGATCGTTCGCGAGGCAAAAGAGCTGTCTCTCCTCAGCGAGTTCGAGATCTTTCTCCAAGATCTCGTAGCTCCTGGCTCGGGCGCTGCAGTAGGTGAAATAGTAGTACTGCTGAGGATCCAGGAAGGTGTAGTAAGCAGCGTAATCCCGCATCCTCAGCTTGGTATACGCGGGATCGTAGATCTCCTTATCCGGTGCATACGCCGGTCTGTAATGGAAGTTCTCCTTCTGCTGAACGAAGAGGACAGCCTCCTCGTATCGGTTGGGGGGACGCTTTAACGCTTCTTCGAGCTCTTTAAACGCCACCCTTTGAGGCGGGATCACATTCAATCGGATTTCATACGGCATATCGCTCACCTCCTTAATTTCTCGAAACTTCTTGATTTATCGGGCCTCACGGGGCCTTTAATCCAGCCGCTTGCAGGAACTCGGTGTAGGTGCGCCGGAGCGAGGTCAGCACGTTCTGAAACTTGATCTTATTGATGTTCTTATGCTCGAAGACAGGTTGGAAAGCCTCTACCCCGCGCCAAGCCAAGGGGAACCACTTTGCCACATGACCCTCCAGCAGCGGCTGATTAGCTGCGTTCCGCCCCACGGCGAATTGGACAAGCGCCGTGACCCACCGACGATGTCTCAAGGCATCCAAATAGAAGTTCCGTTGCATGTCCATCAAAAGGTGATCCCCATTGATGAGCGCCAGTTCCGCGAAATGCGTGAGGAAGAGCTCGTCCACGAGAGGCTTGAGCACCAGGTTCAAGACGGCGAACCCCTCGCCCCAATCGTAGGCGCACAGTCCTCGTTCGATCGCCTCTCGCAAGGGCTGAAAGACCCCGTTGTCTTCCCATGTCCGTTGATCCTCCTTCCCGAAGCCAAGGGTGGGATAGGCGATGTCAAGCATCTTCACCCGATAAGCGATGCGCTGTAACACACGCAAATTATCCATCCCACAGAACGCATGACAGTTGGAGATCGAACTGGCCGGGGCGAGCTGCATCAGATACATAGCCATCATTTGCAGCCCATGATAGGGATAGCGCATCGGGCCATAGTAATCCCGCAGGACCAAGAGCCACCTCTGCTCGAGCTTCCGATCGTAGTTGTCGATCTCCGCTTGCCGCAGCAAGTGATCGATGTATTCCTCGGCATCATCTTGCATGATGTTATATCGCCAGTAAGTGATCTCATCAGGATCTCGAAATTCATCCCAATCCTCCACGCGAAAAGGAGAACCTTCGCGATACCGCCTGTACCATTGGACAACAGGAGCGTTCGGATCTAACTCGAATCGGGGTGCGGCATCGTGGCCAGTGAAATGATAATGGAGCTTGTACGTTACAATATCATACTCTTTTGGCCGCACCGTCTTCAATCGCTCTTGCAAAAGCGGCCACGTGCGGTAGATCGCCTTCGTCATGATGTCACCTCCTATAGGGATTCATAATACCACTCGATCTCATCCGAAGACGTTCGGATGCGGCCTGCGAAAGCGGAGAGATTCACCTCCACCTCACCAGGAAATCGGACCGGTCGTCCCAGTTCCCTCTCTAGAGACTCCCGACGCAATTTCAATCGCCTCTCGCTTAAGATGCGAACATAAGAACCCCGATGGAAGAGTCTGATCTCCTTGCCCGGATTATCCGTCTTCAAGGCCTCGACAACAGCATCAGCAAATTCCCCGGCTTGAATGACCGGTCCGACCCAATTCTGGTGCAACAGAGCTTCGATCTCACTCGTCATATGACCCTCCTTTCGCGGCATCAAAGCGCAGGTTTCGTAACGCCCACTCCCGAGCGGGCATATCGGGCAATTCTACATAGACCTCCCCCTCTCGCACCTGTACGGGGAAGGCAGGGAGTTCCGCCCCACAAGGATTGATGCTCTTCCCGCTACAGGCATCGAACTCCCACAAATGGACTCCGCAGACGAGCCGTTCACCATCGAAGATTCCTTCCTCCGTAAGCCGGCCGAGGGCATGGGGGCACAGACCGTAATAAGCTCTCAGCTCACCTTTCACATTCAGGAGCACGAGCTCATAGCCATTGATCTTACATCCGAGCATCTCTCCTTCCCACAAGCCTTCGATATGACACACCTTATGCCAACCCATAGCCCTTTTCTCCGCCTGCGACTATATCCAAACCAACTTGAGAACGGACAACGGCTCGATGGTCTCACCGACCTTCCGGTGGGGATCCAACAGCGTCCCCTCGGAGGCGGAATCCTCCAATAAAGTAATCCCCACTCTTTTCCCCGGCCTTTCCTGAACCCGCAATCCGACCACATGCTGGGCAAGCTTTTGTGCAGCCTGCTCTACTGTATCTTCACTGTCAAGGATGCCGGGGATCCACACAAAATCTTCCTCGTGCAGAAAGTACACGGGAATAGCAGCCATCTGTCCTCCTCCCAATATAAGTTCTCCGTTGCTGGGGACGGCCCTAGCCGTCCCCATGTCGTATGTACCTCACACCGCCGCATGCGCATAGCGCTTAGCCCACTCGTGGTTCCAAGCGTCCACGCCCATCTCCTCGGGATAATCGAACCCCATATACTTGAGAACGCCTTCAGGTGTCGGCGGCTGAATCTCACCCATGAGGAGACGATCGAGAATGGTCTTTTGCCCAGCGAATTTCTCCTTCTCTTGCTCAAAAATCCACTTGCAGGGCTCAGAGCAGAAGACATACTTCCTTCCGTTGTGGACAGATACATAAAGCTGCGTCTTACCGGGGTGCGGGAAGCAACAAGGAAGCTGGCACGTGTTGCAGAGCACGACGAGGGAATTCGCCATAGTCTTTTCCGGATGCCCGTCGAGGACGTTCTTGATCATCGTGTCCCAGATGTGACCGTACTTCTCCTCCCAATCCGGATAGTGCCTGACGAGCCACTGCCGCTCTTCCGGTGTAGGACCACGATAATCGAACCACACGGTGAAGCGCCAATGGTACAGCCCTATCTGGAAGGAGTGATGGGCGTAATCGAGCTCGTAGATGAATTGATCCCACCACCACGGTCGAGTGATCCCCAGATCTTCAATGAGGCGCTCCAGCTGGAGGATGATCCACTCTTGCATGAACTGCTTGAAGGACATCCGCCGTGCTTCCAGGGGGATCTCATAATCCATCACTGTCCCGGTGATCGCTTGGATGAGTCGAAATGAAATCCACAGCTCTTTCGCGACGAGGTAATCGGCCTTCTCCCGCTCCCCATGTTTGATAAGGATGCTGACCAATGGCACTCCGATCTGCGCATGCCGGGCTTCATCGGTCTGGATGCTCTGCGTGAGCGTTCCAAATTCGTAGTCCCCAGCTCCATAAGCCTGAGCCGCCATGGCAACGAATTGAAGGTTGGTGAAACCGACCTCGAAGGCGAAGTTCAACATGAGTGGCGTCTCAAGCGCATCTGCAGCAAGGAATTGATCGTCGAAGAAGCGCCGACCCGCTACCGCCCCCCACTCTTCTGTCCAGAAGCATTTATGTGCCCAGGCATACTTCGGATCGTACTTGACGAATTCATGTGGGACAAGAAGCTGAATCTGGCCATGTCGGATCTCATCCATACAGCCGAAGGTCGCCAGGTGTCGCCATTCAGCAGCTCGCCCGAATCGAGCCATGCGCGCTTCAGCCACCGCTGCTCCATATTCGGCCAGCGGGATCAATCCAAAATGTACCTGCAGAAGCGCTCGGTAAGCGGGATCAAGCTTCTCGAAGAGTTTCCCACGAGACATGGCTTCCTTGACAGCCATCACCTTGAGATCCTTCTCCCGCTGGTTCTTCACGTACTCGCGATAAGTAACTTTGTACGGGGCATCGTACTCTCTCTCGTACACCTCACGAGGTATGGATGTCCGTCCAGCGATCTCCGGCGGGAAGACTTCCTCTTCTTTCACATACTTAAAGTTCCAACCGACGCGCGTCGCTAGGTCATACCAATCTTCTCGGTTCAACATCGCCATCCCTCCTTGTTTTTAAGATTAAGCCCCTTTTTAAGATTAAGCCCCTCACCACATCACTTCCGAGGCTTTGTGCATGTCTTCTGCTTTTCGGCGGGAGAGCTCCACCGCCACATCCACGATCATATCCTCTTGCCCCCCCACCACCTGACGCCGCCCCAACTCGATCAA
>Ga0079995_1041494_pt1 | contig 14243 bp, 10 predicted proteins | sample FaiFalFF_MnMetaG_2_FD_69198 | JGI IMG/M metagenome (GOLD analysis project Ga0079995, IMG submission 69198) | Freshwater microbial communities from Yellowstone National Park, Wyoming, USA - Fairy Falls C (FF_Mn_C) (SPADES assembly) (version 4) | ecosystem: Environmental > Aquatic > Freshwater >...
AAGCCACCCAAGCGGACGATTTTCGCCCGAAAGGGAGCGGCAGTGACCGTCACGCAGTCGTCGGGGGCAATCGGGTGCGTTTCCTGCCCGTCCACCGAAATCTCGCCCGCAACGGGACGGCGTTGAGGGAGCAACCGAACCTGCACCCTTGACTGCGAGGGCAACACCAAGGGGCGCAAGGTCAGGGTGTGGGCATACATCGGCATGAGCAACAACGCATCCACATCGGGGGCGAGGATAGGACCGCCAGCGGAAAGGGTGTAAGCGGTAGAACCCGTCGGCGTGGCGACGGCGACGCCATCGGCAGGATAGCGTGCCAGCAATTCGTCGTTCACCCAAACTTCCCACGAGGGCAACGGCGAAGCGGGCGTCTTGAGCAAGATGGCATCGTTCAAACCGATAGACGACCAATCGGTGCTGCTTTCTCGTTGATGCGTCACTTGCAACATGAGCCGTTCGTCCAAAACGAAATCGCCCTCCCAAAGGCGTCGCAATGCCGTTTCCATCTCGCTGGCTTCCACTTCGGCGAGGAAACCGAACCCACCCAATCGGATGCCCAAGATGGGGATGGCGAAAGGCGCAGCGAGGCGGGCAGCGGAAAGGACGCAACCGTCACCCCCTAAGGCGATGAGCAAATCGGCGGTGCGCAAGGTTTCCAAATCAACGGCTTGAGGACGCCCGACCCGTTGGGCGACTTCTTTTGGCATCAAGATTTCCGCCCCCCAACTTTCCAGCAAGGTAACGAGGGCATTTAAGGCGTTGTCCACGCCCACTTTGTGGGTAGCGACAAGGATGCCGACCCGCTTCACTGCCGTCACCCCAAGATTGCTTGCTTGACTGTTTCAACGGCGTTCTTTGGCTTGCTTGGCGATTTCCAAGTTTTGGCGGGCTTGGGGATGGTTGGGGTTGACTTTCAAGGCGCGCTCAAACCAAGCGATGGCGTCGTCGTAGCGACCCCGAAGGTAAGCGACAATGCCCAAACCTGTCATCGCATCGGCGTTTTGCGGTTGCACCTTCAAGGCTTGCTGATAGGCTTGCTCGGCATCGGCAAGGCGACTGGCGCTAACGCACAAATAGCCCATCAGCAACAAAGCGTCCACATTGCGCGGGTCACCCTTGAGGACTTCCCGACAAAGTTGCATCGCCTCGTCCCACCGCTTTTGGTCGCCGATGAGGCGGGCGAGTTCCAGCAAGAGTTGGGGATTATTTTCCCGCTTCAGTTGCTCCCGCAAGGTTCGTTCGGCTTCCTGCAAGGTGTCAAGGGCTTGTTTTTCCTGACCGAGGTTTCGTTGGGCTTTTGCCCACTGGCGCAAAGCGATGGCGAGGTTGAGGCGGGCGACGGAAAAGTTGCTGTCCAGTTGCAAGGCACGGCGAAGTCGCCCGACGGCTTGTTGGGCGGCATCCGCCAAAGCGTCCCATTGGTTAGTCGCTTCCGCCCGTTCGCCTTCCAACAAGTAAAGGCGGGCGAGGTTGTTGAGGACGGCGGGGTCTTCTTTGATGCCCAAAGCCGCCAAGTATTCCTGCATGGCTTTTTTGGTGTCGCCCAATTGCTCGTAAGCAGCCGCCAACCGAACATGGGCGACCCAATTTTGGGGCTCCCGCTCAACGGCTCGGTTTAAAACGCGGGCGGCTTCCTGCCATCGTCCCAATTCGCTGTAGGCGATGCCCAACGAGAGGAGGGCGAAGGCATTTTGGGCGTCCAAAGAAGTTGCCCGCTCCAACACCCTCGCCGCTGCTTCCCACTGCCCCATCTGCCCCAACGCCCAACCGAAGTTGGCGTGATACTGGGCGACCTGTGGGGCTAAGGCGGCGGCTTGCCCATAGCACAAAGCGGCGCGGCTGAATTGCTTGAGCCCTTCGTAGGCTTTGCCCATCAAGTCGTGGAATTCGGGGCGGGGCAGTTGCTGTTCGGCGAGGCTGCGCAAAACTTGCAAGGCACGGTCGTAATCGCGGGGCAAAAAAGTCAAGACCTGTTCAAAAGTCGCCTGCGTTTGTTCGGCGCGCAAAAGTTTTCCCATCGCTTTGAAGGCATTCTCGCTGGCTTTGAGGGCTTCGGAGAAGTTGTTTTGGGCAAGGTGGGCGAGGATGAGATTGAAGTGGGCTTCGGGCAAGTCAGGTTTGAGGCTGACGGCTTTGGTGTAAGCGGTGATGGCTTTCTCTAAGTCCCGTCGCCCGATTTGATAGGCGACCCCCAAGTTCACCCAACCAGGGGCGGCGACGGCAGGGGGTAACGATTGTGTCAAGCCCTTCTCCAGTGCGGGGATAGCGCCGTCGTAGTCGCGTTTGGTCAACAAAATCGTCCCGATATAGACCCACGCCTCGCCGTCGTCGGGATTGAGTTCCACGACCTTTCGGAAGGCGGCGAGGGCTTCGTCGTATTTGCCGTCCCGAAAGAGCCGTTCGCCTTCCCGAAACAGTTGCAAGATGTCTTGCGCCCCGATGAGGCTGACGAGGGCAACAAGGAGCAAGCCGACCCAAAGGCGCATCCTTGCCTTCCCCCTTCGCTGCGGTGACGGGTTAAAATTTGTGACGGCAAAAGCCCTTCATCAGTCTAACGCAAGGGACGGCGGTGACGCCCTGTGAAGGTGCATTTTCGCGGTCAGACCTTTGAGTTTGACCGACCCATGACCGTCCGAGAGTTGCTCAAGGAACTCAACCTCTCGCCCGAAAGCACTTTGGTGCTGCGGGGCGAGGAAGTGCTGACGGAAGACGAACGACTGCGCGAAGACGACGAAGTGCGCGTCATCAGCGCCATCTCAGGTGGCTTCTTCCCCCTGCGAGGTTGAAAGCGATGAAGCGTTGCCTTTGGTGCAAAGGGAAACCCGTCATTTACATGCGGGAGCATCGCTTGGCGTTGTGCAAGGCGTGTTATCCCAAGTGGTTTTTGCGGATGACGGAGCGGACGATCAAGGAGTTTCGGATGCTGACGCCCGACGACCGCATCTTGGTCGCCGTCTCAGGCGGCAAGGATAGTTTGGGCTTATGGTTTGCCTTGACACAACTGGGCTATGAAGCCGATGGGCTTTATGTGGACTTGGGGATTGCTGCCGACGAATACTCCCAGCGCTCCAAAGAGTTCGCCCAGCAACTTGCCCAGCGCCTTCAACGCCCCTTGCACATCGTTTCCGTCGCCGAGGAAGTGGGCAAGCCCGTCCCTGAGTTAGCCCGCGCCAGCGAACGGGTGCCTTGTTCGGCGTGCGGGGCTGTCAAGCGCTACCTGTTCAACCGTTTCGCCCTTGAGAACGGCTACACCGCTATCGCCACAGGGCACAACTTGGACGATGAAGCGGCGACTTTGCTGGGCAATGTCCTGCGTTGGCAAGTGGAGTATCTGGCGAGGCAAGCACCCGTTTTGCCTGCCAAAGACGGTTTGGTCAAGCGGGTAAAACCTTTCGTCCGCTTCACCGAAAAGCAGGTGGCGCTCTTCACGATCCTGAGTGGCATCCCTTACATTGAGCAAGAGTGCCCCTTTTCCGTCGGGGCAGCGTCGCTGTTTTACAAGGATTTGCTCAACCGCATTGAGGAGCGCTCGCCAGGGACGAAGTGGGCGTTTTATGCCCAATTTGTGGAGCGCCTTCAACCGTTGCTTGTGGCGTCCGTCACGGAACCGCCTTTGCGCCCGTGCGCCCAATGCGGGATGCCGACGACGGCAGAAATTTGCGCCGTGTGCCGAATGAAGACGGCAGCGATTAGCGAATGGCGAATAGCGACATAAACGGCAGCGAGTAGCGAATAGTGAGTAGCGAATGGTCAAACGGCAGAAATGTTGGAGTGGCTATTAGCCACGACGAAAACGGCAGCGAATGGCGAATAGCGACGGGCGACTGGTCAAACGAAGGTTGCCTGTTGGAGCGGCTATCAGCCGCGACAAAAACAGCCACGACAAAAACGGCAGCGAATGGCGAATAGCGACGGGCGAATAGTCGGGGCGAACGGCGGTTCGCCCTAAACAGCCACGACAAAAACGGCGGCGAATGGCGAATAGCGAGTGGCGACGGGCAGGTGGATAGGCATGACGCAGGAAATATGGCAGTTGATCGCTGACTTGCTGCGGGCGCGGGATTGGCGGGAGATGGGCTATCGCTTAGCCGAGCATTTGAAAACCCTCGTCCCTTTTGACCGCTTGACTTTTGCCCTCGTTGACCCGAAGGCAGGTCTGGCGGAAGTGTTGGTCACGGAAGGGGAAGTGGAAGGACTACCTCGCACGGGCAATTTCATCCCTTTGGAAGGGACGGCAACAGGTTGGGTCGTCCGCCATCATGCCCCCCTCTTTGAGACGGAAGGGCAATATCAGACGCCCCAGTTTGAGCAAGCCCTCAAGGCAGGTTTCCGCTCCCGCTTCGCCATGCCCATAGAAGTGGATGGGCAAATCTTAGCCGTCCTTGTCTTCCACAGCCGTCAACCCAACGCTTACAACCTTGACCATGTCCAATGGCTCAAGCCCTTCATCCCCCTCATTGCCCTCGCCCTTCAGCAGTTGCTGGAACGATGGGAACTGGAAAACGCCCTGAAGCGCTTGGAGTTGCTGCGCCATTTAGACAACTTGCTCCTTTCAGGTCAACCGATGGCGCAAGTCTTGCAAGGCTTCGCCCAAGCCCTTCGTCCCTTCGTCCCCTTTGACCGATTGAGTTTGAGCGTTTATGACCCAGCGACCAACCGCGAGTGGCTTTATGTCGTCTGGCACGACCAACCGACATGGGAAGCCCGCGAAGTGCTCCCGTTTGTCTCTTTCGGAATGGCGAAGAAGGTGATGGAAACGGGCGAGCCCCTTTTGCGTCCCCGCTTGGACGCTGCCGAGTTCCCTGCCGAAGCGTGGCTGATAGAGCAAGGCTTCCGCTCCAGTCTCGTTTTCCCCTTGCCGATGAAGGGCAACTTCAAAGCGACCCTCAATTTCACCTCGCGACAAGCCGACCGTTTTGACCAATCACACCTTGCCTTCCTTCAGGGCATCGCCGAACAAATCGCCTTAGCCTTGCATGCCCTCCTGACCGAACAAACACAGCAGGAGCGGGAACGAAGGTTGATCAACCTGCTGAGGATAAGCGCTTCATTGTTGTGGGCTCGTTCCGTTGACGAAATTGCCCGCACCCTTGACGAAGGCGTCCGAAAGTTGGAAGCCTTCCCTCACTTTTCCCTTTTCATCCGCTTCCCCGACGGCACTGTTCAGGAAGCCATCAACACGCCCGAAGGCGTTCAATGGCGGCAACCTTCGTGGCTTCCGCAGCCTTTGAAACCCAACGAGACGATTTTGGGCGACATCCTTTTGGGCTTGCAGGATGTTTTCGTCAGCAACGACCCCCTTCGCGAAGTCTCTGAACTTGAACGGCGTCAGTGGGAGCAAGTTTTGGGCGGTCAAGTTTTTCCCTTCGGCAACGCCGTCGTCCCCATGCAAGGGCACACAGGCGTCGTCGGGGCGATTGCCATTGACTTTCGGGAGACCCGCCGCTTTTTGAGTTTGCACGACGAAATCGTCCAATTGCTGATTATGCTGGGCAACCTTGCGGGCTTGGCGCTGGAAAATCTGTGGCTGCAAAAGCAGGTGGAGCAGCAACTCGCTGAGGTGCGATTACTCAATGACCTCATCCTGCAAGCCAGTGCGGGAGTAGATTGGCGGGAGATGGCTCAGAGCCTTGTGAACGCATTACCTCAGGTGTTGCCTTGCGATACTGTCAGCGTCTCGCTATTGAGCGATGACGGCAAGTTTTTAGAACTGGTCGCCGCTTATCCTGCCCCGCCTCCCCAAGTTCCTTTAGGCTTTCGCTTGCCGATAGAAAAGGGCATCATGGGCTATGTCGCCCGAACGGGCGAACCTGTTTTGGAACGGGATGTTCGGACGAACCCTTACTACTTTGCGGGTCGGGAAGAGACGCTCTCGGAACTTTGCGTCCCCATCAAACGGGGCGATTTAGTCATCGGCGTCATCAACTTGGAGTCCAACCGCTTAGGCGCTTTCCACGAAGGACACCTCGCCTTCCTTCAAACCCTCGCCGCCCAACTCAGCAGCGTCATGGAGCGGGCGCAACTTTTGCGCCGCCAAAGCGAACTCCTTCAGCAACTGACCGCCATCTTTGACAGCGTTCAGGAAGGCATCGTCCTCGTCCTCCCCGATGGGCGACTGGACGACATGAACCGACGCTTCGGTGACCTTTTGGGCATCCCCGCCGAGCAATTGCGTTATCAGCCCGTTGAAACCCTTCGGCAGGCGTTGATGCGCCGAGCCGCCGACCCGCCCGCCATGTTGGAAGCCATCAACGCCGCCCTCGCCGACCTGAACCAACCGCAATATGACTTGCTCACCCTCACCGATCCCGACCAACTTTTGGAGCGCTATTGCGTCCCCGTCCGATTGGAAGATGGGACTTTGATGGGACAACTTTGGGTGCTGCGGGATGTGACGGAAGAGTATCGGCGGCAACAAGAGTCGCTCCGCTTGGAGCGGTTGCGCACCCTCGGCGAACTCGCCAGTGGCATCGCCCACGACCTCAACAACGCCTTAGCGCCCTTGTTGGGCGGCGCCGAATTGCTTCGGGGACATCCCGACCCCGAAGTCAACAGCATCGCCGAGTCCATGCTCAACATGATTCACTACGCCGTCGGCGTCGTTCGTCGCTTGCAAGCCTTCTATCGCCAGACAACCGCCGTTGCCTTGACGACGACGGAAGTCAGCGCCCTCTTGCAAGATGCCATCGCCCTCACCCGTTCCCGTTGGCGGGATGAAGCCTTAGCCGAAGGGGTTCAAATTCGCCTTGACACCGAGTTCATAGAAGGGCTGCAAGTGCGGGGCGATGTCACCGCCCTGCGCCAAGCCTTCATCAACATCCTCCTCAACGCTGCCGACGCCATCATGGAGCGGGCAAAACTCACGGGTGACCGCCAAGGCACCATTGCCCTTCGGATGGAGCGCATCGGCAATCAAGTGTTGGTGCACATCACCGACGATGGCATCGGGATGCCCGAAGAAGTCCAGCGCCGTGTCTTTGAGACCTTCTTCACGACGAAGGGCGAACGGGGGAGTGGCTTGGGCATGAGTATAGCGTTGGCTGCCGTCGTCGCTCATGGCGGTCAAATCTCCCTGCAAAGCGAACCGATGAAAGGGACGACCGTCACCGTCACTTTGCCCCTTCACACCGCCCCGCCACCGACTCCAACTCAAGCCCCTACCCCGCCCCCCTTGCCTTCCCTGCGCATCTTGGTCGTGGAAGACCAACCGCCTGTCCTTCAAACCGTCGTCACCCAACTGGAACGCTTAGGGCAAAAAGTCCTGACGGCTTCCGACGGTTGGACGGCGTTGGACATCCTTCGGCGGGAACAAGTGGATTTGCTCATCACCGACCTCAGCATGCCGTCCATGAACGGCATAGAACTGGCGCGTCAGGTGCGGGAATTCCTCCCGACCTTGCCCATCGTCCTGATGACAGGTTGGGGCGAAATTATCCCCCGCGAAGATTTATCCGCCTATGGCATCCGCCGCGTCCTCACCAAACCTGTCACCCTGCAAACTTGGCGCGACACCTTGCTCCAAGTGGCAGGACTTCGCCCCGACGACCCCGAACCGCCCATCCGCTAACCGCTTGCCACTTTCCGACCTGCCGATTTGCCGACTGCCGACCTGCCCGCCGTTTTTGTCTTCCGTCGTGGCTGCCGTCCTCTGTCGTGGCTGATAGCCACTCCAACAGTCAACTTTCGTTTGACCAATCGCCATTGGCTGCCGTTTTTGTCGTGGCTGTTTTTGTCGCGGCTGATAGCCGCTCCAACAGGCAACCTTCGTTTGACCAGTCGCCCGTCGCCATTCGCTCCTCGCTGCCGTTTTTGTCGTGGCTGTTTTTGTCGCGGCTGATAGCCACTCCACCAGGCAACCTTCGTTTGACCAGTCGCCCGTCGCTATTCGCCATTCGCTGCCGTCTTCTGTCGTGGCTGATAGCCACTCCAACATCGCTGCCGTTTGACCAGTCGCCAGTCGCTATTCGCTATTCGCTAATTGCTGCCGTTCAACGATGGGCATCACATACGGACCGTCGGGCACGACGACGACTTTGGCGTTCGGTCCGTGCTTTTTCAACGCCGCTTCCACGCCCTCTTGCAAGGATGTCAAGGGCGTCACTTTCGCCAGTTCCAATTCTTCTGGCGGCACGCCGTCGCTGTAAACCCAAATGTCCGCCACCTCGGCGACTTTCATCTGTTCCTGCACCATCCATTGGTCTTCGCGGAAGTAATCGGGCGAGAAGAGAAGCCGACGGAATTCGTCCCAAGTGCGGAATTCGGTGTAGATGTCACGGAAGCGGGGCAAGCCCAACCCTTCGCTCAGCGACGCCGCCAAAATGACCGTGCTGCCTTTCTTCAGGATGGGCGAGATGCCCACCAACCCTTTGATGGCTTGATAGAAAGTCGTGTCCAACGGGTAGCCAGCGCTGGAAGTGATCACGATGTCGGCAGGCTCAGGCACGGGCACTTTCGCCACCTGATCCACCAACTTCACGCCCGCAAAGAAAGTTTCGTGGATGTCGCCCGCAAAGACACCCGTGATGCGCCGTCGCTCATCCAGCGTCACATGGACGGCGAAATCACAACCCGTTTTCTCAGCGACTTCCATCGCCGTGATGTGCACGGGATTGCCGTCCAAAACGCCCGTCACCGAGTTGGGATGCCCCATGAACTCAGCGCCGTGAAAAGTCCGCATGCACGGCATAGCGATGATGCCAGGGCAGATGATTTTCCGTCCGCCCGAATAACCCGCCATCAAATGCGGTTCAATCAACCCGACGACGATTTTCAAGTCGGCAGCGAGGTAGCGCCGATCCACCAAGATGGGCATCTTCGTGCTCGTCCAACCCAAATCGGCGTGGCTGTCTAAGTCGGTGGCGATGTGATTGTCAATGCGGAAGTTGTCCACGACGAATTCGCCCAACATCTCCACCAGTTCACCATCCACATTGGGTCGGTGCGTGCCCGTCGCAATCAGGATGGTGATGCGCTCGCGGGCAATGCCTGCTTCTTCCAACCGACGCAACAAGGGCGGAAGGATGAGGGCGTTGGGCACGGGGCGCGTCTTGTCGCAGACGACGATGCAAGCGCTCTCCCGCCCTTTCGCCAGTTCCCGCAACGGCGGCGTGCCCATCGGACGGTCTAACGCTTCCTCTATCGCCCCTTGCGGGTCATCCAACGGCGGGATGGGGTGAAGGTGGCAGACCGAAAGCAAGTTTTCGTCGGGCACTTCCACTTCCAACTCCGTCCGACCGTAACGGACGGACACTTTCATTGCGCTCACCTCCAAGAGGCGACTGGCGATTAGCGACTGGCGATTAGTGACGGCAGGGTGCAAGTTTAGGGCGAACTGCCGTTCGCCCCTACTATATGGCAGACACAAGGGTCTGCCCCTACTATTCGCTATTCGCCACTCACTGCCGTTTTCCGACCTGCCGATTTGCCGACTGCCGACCTGCCCGCCGTTTTTGTCGTGGCTGCCGTCTCCTGTCGTGGCTGATAGCCACTCCAACAGTCAACCTTCGTTTGACCAATCGCCATTCGCTAATCGCCATTCGCTGTCGTTATCCGTCGTGGCTGTTTAGGGCGAACCGCCGTTCGCCCCGACTATTCGCCCGTCGCCAGTCGCTCCTCGCTGCCGTTTGACCAGTCGCCAGTCGCTAATCGCCAGTCGCTACTCGCTGCCGTTCTCACATCACTTCAGGGGCGCTGATGCCCAGCAAGGTCAGGGCGTTACGAAGGACGATTTGAATTGCCTTGACCAATGCTAATCGTGCCGCACTCAACGGCACATCGTCACTGAGCACCCGATGACGCTCGTAAAAGTCGTGGAAGCGGTCGGCAAGTTGCAAGGCAAACTGCGGGACGAGATGGGGCAGGAACTTGGTGGCGGCTTCATGCACAATTTCGGGGAAGGTGGCGATGGACTTCATCAGCCGCCGCTCCGCATCTTGCGTCAGCAAGGTCAAGTCCGCCTCACGGTAACAAGCCAACGCAGGATGTTGGCGCTCTTGCGCTTGGCGGAAGATGCTACAGCAGCGGGCGTGGGCGTATTGCACATAGTAGACGGGGTTCTCCTTTGACTGCTTGACCGCCAAGTCCAAATCAATGTCCAGATGGGTGTCGGCGCTGCGGGAGAGGAGGAAAAATCTGGCAGCATCCTTGCCGATCCAATCCAGCAAGTCATCCAGCGAGACGATTTCCCCTGCCCGCTTGCTCATCCGCACCGTCTCGCCACCCTTGATCAAGCGGACGAGTTGGTAAAGGACAATTTTCAGCCACTCCTCACCTTCTCCTTCAATGCCCAGCGCTTTCAAGGCGGCGTGCATACGGGGGACATGCCCATGATGGTCAGCGCCCCAGACATTGACGACGAAGGCGTAACCCCGCTCGTGCTTGTAAAGGTGATAAGCGATGTCGGAGGCAAAGTAAGTCGGCGCACCCGTTCGGCGGACAAGCACTTCGTCCTTTTGGTCGCCAAATTCCGTCGTCCGCATCCACAAAGCGCCCTCAGATTCGTAAGTCAAGCCTTTCGCCTTCAGCAACTCAATAGCCTGCGCCACCCTGCCCGTGTCGTAAAGCCATTGCTCGCTGACCCAGTGGTCGTAGCGGATGCCGAAGCGCTCCAAAACAGCCTTGTGCTGGGCGACAATTTTCTCCCGCGCCAACGCGAAAAATTTCTGCCGCCGCTCCGTTGGCGGCAGGTGAACGAAGGCATCGCCGTGTTCGGCGACGATTTCTCGCGCCAATTCCGTCACATACTCGCCCTTGTAGCCGTCTTCGGGGAAGGCGACTTCGTAGCCCAAAAGTTGCAGATAGCGCACCTCCAAAGATTCACCGAACTTTTGCACCTGCGCGCTCATCGTCACATCGTTGATGTAGTATTCCCGCTCCACTTGATAGCCGATGGCGGCGAGTAAGTTGGCGATGGCGTCGCCGAGTGCCCCGCCCCGTGCGTTGCCGATTTGCAATGGTCCTGTCGGGTTGGCACTGACGAACTCCACCTGCACCCGTTTCCCTTGTCCGATGTCCCAATGCCCATAGCGCTCGTCTCGTTCCATTGCGTCCCGAACGGCTTCGTGAAGCCAATGGTCGGTCAGGTGAAAGTTGAGGAAGCCTGGGGGCGCAACTTCGGCGCGGCGAACCCAGTCAGCGGCGGGCAAGTGGCGCAGGATGGCGTTAGCGATCTCCATCGGGCTTTTGCGCATCGGGCGCGCCAACACCATCGCCAAGTTGGTGGCGAAATCGCCCAACTCGTCTTGCGGTGGCGGCTCTATCCCGAAGGACGGCAACTCACCGACTTCGGGCAACTCGCCCTTCGCAATCGCCGACCGAACGGCTTGTCGCAGCAAAGCAAAAAGTTCTTGGCGCACTCTCCGCATGGAAACTCACCCCGTTAATTTCTGGGCATCAGAGGGGCAAAGGGGGAAAACCCAACGCTTTGGCGACTTCCCGCAAGACGCCTAATGTTAGCCATGCCCCGACGAGCACCTGCAAAAAACCCATGTTCCAAACTTGCATGGGCAAAGGGACGAAGCGGGACGGTTGATGCTGGAAGCGTTCCAACAATTGCCGACCTGCCCTTATCCCGTTCAGCAATTGCTTGGGCGTGGGGCGTTTGACCGTGAACAGCCGCTGCAACAACATCCCTGCTTGCCGCCAAAAAAGCAAAGTGGCGATGACCAAAACAATCATCAACGGCGCAGGGGCACGGCTGACAGCGATCGTCGTTAGCAGCAAAACCAATGCCGCCAAATTCGTGCCGCAACGGGGATGTTCCAACGGCATGCGGCTGACGGCTTCAGGCAGCAAGTCTTCGCCCCGCTCAATGGCGTGGACGACCTGATGCTCCGCCCCGTGAAAACCTGTCAAGGGCAACATCCGCATGAGGGCGAAGAAAAGCAACATCTCCAGCCAAGGAAGCAAGTCCAACCAACTGCCACCCCAAGGCGCAGGCGGCATCGTGCCGATGCCCGATAAGTAGGCAGAAAACAAGCGAGTGCCTTGAAGGGCATCAATGGCGTAAAGGGCAAGGGCAGTAATGGCGCGGGCAGCCGCCAGACACAGTGCCATCACCACGCCTGTCGTCATCAACGCGAAATCGCCGACGCCACCCCGATGATTGCCTGTCGTCAGGTAAACGCCGAAGGGCGTCGCCATCCCGCCGATACGGGGTGGGCGCAAACCACGCAGCAACGCACTGGCGACATCGCTGCGGGTAACGACCCCTTTCAATTGCCCCGCCCCATCCACGACGGGCAAGGCGCGAGCGCCATATCGCTGCATCACCCATGCCGCTTGCTCAATCGGCATCTCCGTCATCAGGACGGCAGGCACAGGCATCATCAAGTCAATGACTTGCCGATGGTGATGGGAATTGAGGGAGATGGCGAAGAGCCGTTCCTCATCCACGACGCCGACGACTTGCCCATCGGCGACGACGGGCAACACCGCCACCCCCGATTGCCGAAGGGTTTCAGCGGCTTTGCCCACCGAGTCGTTGATGTGAAGGCTCGGACAGGGACGAACGATGTCGCCGACCCGCATAACTTTCGCTCCTTGATTTCTCCCGCTTTCGCTCAAAGCGACGCTACAATTTTGCGACACGGGAAAGGGTAAGGGCAACATGCGTTAAAATTTCGCTGCCGATTGTCTCCGACCCGCGTTGAGGGGATGAAAAAGGGGGAAAGCAACTATGTGGCGTTGCGACATTTGCGGCAAAAGCGGCATGAACAGTTACCGTGTCAGCCACTCCAACAAGCACACCAAAGTTTGGCTGCGGGCGAACATCCAAAAGGTGCGCGTCCGCATCAACGGTGGCGTCCGACGGATGAAGGTCTGCACATCTTGCTTGAAGAAAGGCAAGGTCGTCAAGGCGGCGTGAGCGAAGGCTGAGGCACGACGGACCATGAGCCGAAAAATCTTCCATCGCCACAGCGTCACGGTGCCGCCTTTGCCTTCGCCGCTTCCCAATCAGCGATGCCTTTGCGGACTTCTTCGGCGCTGGCGTGGAGCGCTTGAAGTTCTTCGTCCGTCAATGGCAACTCCACAATGCGTTCCACGCCACCTTTGCCCAAGATGACGGGGACGCCGATGAAGACATCCCGCAAGCCATACTCGCCTTGCAGCAACACGCTAACGGGCAATAGCCGCTTTTTGTCGCGGACAATGGCTTCCACCATTTCAGCGACCGCCGCTCCTGGCGCATAGTAGGCACTGCCTGTCTTGAGCAGGTTGACAATCTCGGCGCCGCCGTCACGGGTGCGCTGGTTGATGTGCTCAATCGTTTCAGCGTCCAGCAACTCGGTGATGGGCACACCTGCAACGGTCGTGTAGCGGGGCAGCGGCACCATCTGGTCGCCGTGCGACCCCAAAACCATCGCTTGCACATCCTTGACGGAAACGCCCAACGCCTGAGCGACGAAATAGCGCATGCGGATGGAATCCAAGACGCCCGCCTGTCCCATCACCCGCTCGCGCGAAAAACCCGTGACTTTCCAAGCGATGTAGGTCATGACATCCAACGGGTTGGTGACGACGATGACGATGGCGTCAGGGGCGTGTTGGCGAATTTGTTGGGCGATGCCCTCAACGATGCCCGCGTTAGTCATCAACAAGTCCATGCGGCTCATCCCAGGTTTTCGGGCGACGCCAGCGGTGATGACGACGACATCACTGCCAGCGATGACGCTGTAATCGTTCGTCTTGCCGACAAGGGCGACATCAAAACCGTCCAGCGGCGCTGACTCTGCCATGTCCAACGCTTTGCCTTCGGCGACGAATTCCACGACATCCACGAGCACGATGTCGCCCAACTCCTTTTGCGCCATCTTCAAGGCTGCCGACGAACCGACCATGCCCGCACCGATGACCGCAATTTTTGCCCGTCCCAACATCGTCACTTCCCCCCTTGCTCAACGGGTTTTGCGGGTCGCTGGCGAACGAACCGTCGCCGAAGTTTTCTCGGCGAGTTTGTCCAGAAACCACCACCAATGGCTTCTGGGGATTTTGTGCCGACGACGCCAACGAACCAAATCGTCGCCTAAAACCTTCACCATCTTTCGGGCGTTCGCCTTCAGCAACGCATCCAACTCCCTCAACCGCTTCCGTTGCCCTTTCGTCAAGCCTTGCGGGTCGGTCTTCAGGGCTTGCCACAAATCCTCCCTGGTCGCCAAGATGACATGGGCTTCTATCGGTTCGCACCGACGATGCCTTCGCATCCAATTCACCCACCAAAGAAGGTTGTGCTCATACCAATGCAA
>Ga0079995_1052202_pt1 | contig 14229 bp, 14 predicted proteins | sample FaiFalFF_MnMetaG_2_FD_69198 | JGI IMG/M metagenome (GOLD analysis project Ga0079995, IMG submission 69198) | Freshwater microbial communities from Yellowstone National Park, Wyoming, USA - Fairy Falls C (FF_Mn_C) (SPADES assembly) (version 4) | ecosystem: Environmental > Aquatic > Freshwater >...
TGCCTTCTTCACGCTCTTTACATGCCTCAGGGCAGAGACAAATCCCCTTGGGTCCTCTCCTTTGCTGATCAGAGTATTAAAAAAAGACTTATATTCTTCAAGCTTATCCCTCTCGTAGGCGTTAGCCATCTGCAAAAGTTCCTCCGTTTTCCGTGCCACTTCCTTGAGCTGGGAGCTAACAAAGGTCTTTGTGGATTGCAACAGAACTATGGAGGATGCCAAGTTCAGAAAAAGTATGGGCAGGAACATATACAAAAAGAGAAGGTTAGATAGCCTCCTCCTTAGGTTTCCCCTCTGGGCTTGCAGGTAAGTTTTTATGAACTTTCTGAAGAAGATAGAAAAAACGACTACAAGAATGAGAAGGTCCAGGTTTATCACCAAGAGGATCAGCGGAAAACCTACGGTCCAGATTTTCCTAAGATTGTCCAAAAAGAGTATGTTTATGCCTACAAAGAAAACAAAGAATAGGAAAAAGAGAATGAAGAGCTTAGCCCTTTCCATTCATGGATATAGAGGCTGTTCTAAAAAATCCCTCATCGGGACCGTCCCCCCAGCCTCTAAGGGAACTAACCCTTTCCTCACCCTGTCCCACGCTCCCTTGCGAGAGGAAAGGGGTATTTTTCCTCCCAAGAACAGGGAAGAGGGGGCTACCTTCAGAACCTGCTGGGCAGTGGCAAGGATTGTCCAATCCTTCCCGTCTTCAGGGTTCCTTCCATTGGTCCCACAACGGGCACCCAGCAAGCTCTGAAAGCTTTGCATAGGTAAAATTATATTACTTCCCAGAAACTTTTGAATAGGTTTGTATTTTTAGAACAGCCTCATGGATATATGGCTACCAAGTTATAAAAGGTGTCCCTCTCCACAGGAATTTTGCCCGCAGACCTTATAAGGTTTATAAGCTTTTCCTTGCTTTGTCTGTAAGGACTCTTTGTGCCGGCAGAATGGACGATCCTTTCTTCCTCTATGGTGCCATCTAAGTCGTCCGCCCCCATGTTTAGGGCAATTTGGGCAATCTTTTCTCCCAAGGTGATCCAGTAGGCTTTTATGTGGGGGAAGTTGTCCAAAAAGAGCCTTGATATGGCTATGGTCTTTAGGTCATCCACCGAAGAGGTGCGTTTGCCACCCAAACGGGTACCCTCGGGCCAGTAGGCTAAGGGAATAAACACCTGAAAGCCATCAGTTTCATCTTGGAGTTCCCTTAGCTTTAACATATGCTCCACCCTCTCTTCGTAGGTTTCCACATGTCCATAAAGCATGGTAGCGTTGGAGGGAATGCCAAGCTTGTGGGCAGTTCTATGAACCTCCAAATACTCCTCTGCGTTGGCCTTGTAGGGTGCGATGATCTTCCTTGCCCTCTCGGAGAATATTTCCGCACCACCGCCGGGAATGGCGTCAAGCCCAGCGTCCTTTAGTTCTTTGAGGATATCTTCATAACTTCTCTTTGATATTTTTGCCATGTGGTGGATCTCTATGGCGGTCCAAGCCTTTACCACCATCTGTGGGAACCTACTTTTAATTTCCCGCACCAAGCCCACATAATCCTCCACTTTCCAATGGGGTGGCACTCCGCCCACAATATGCACCTCTCTGCCACCTTGCTGATAGGTTTGTTCCACCTTCTTTAGAATCTCCTCTAAGTCCATCTCGTAAGCTCTTGGGTCAGACTTGAGAACACCAAAGGCACAAAAGTTGCACTGATAGACGCATATGTTGGTGGGGTTGATCTGCCTATTTACCACAAAGTAGGCGAACATGCCGTTTTTTTGCCTATTAACATACTCCGCAAGCGTGCCAATGTATGCAAGCTCGTTGGAATTGAAAAGGGTAAGTGCGTCCTCTGGGCTGAGCCTTTTGCCCTCCAAAACCTTCTCACCGATCCGCCTTAAAGAAACATCCTTCTGAGCCTTTAGCAAAGCTTCCAGTTCCATAGATTTAAGGATAAGCTAAGGTTTTTTAAATGCAAGCGGTAGCTCTTCATACACAGTCCCAAAGCTTAAACAAACACAGAGAGCAACAGAGAGGGCATAAGGTTTAGCGGTTTAACCTCCTCAAGCAAGCCTAAAATTTTTAAACCAAGGGCGAGCATTAGCCCACCACCCAAAAAGAGGGTGTTAGCCATAGCCTGAGGGCTTATAAAATCTCCAAAAAAGTAAAAGGCAAAGGTCAAAAAAAGCTGAAAAAACAGCACATAGAAGGCAGAAAACAAAACGCCCCTGCCAAAGGTGGCACTCAGAAGGGTGGATGAAATGCCGTCCATAAAAGCCTTTGAGAGCAAAAGCCCACTGTCTCCTTTTACAGCCTCCAAAAGACAGCCGGTGAAGGTAAGGGGACCCACCGTAAAGAGCAAAGACGCAGTCAAAAAACCAGAACCTCTAAAGCCCTGAGATAATCTCTCCAACCTCTCCTCCAGCGAAAGCCAATAGCCAAGCCCACCACCAAAGACCAAAAGAAAGAAAACCTTTATGGTCTCTGGCTTATTCTCCACCAAGAGCTTTACTCCCAAAAGCAGGGTAAAGATTCCGATGGCATGCATAACTCCCACCTTCAATCTCTCTGGAATGCCCCTCCTTGCCCATAAACCAAAGGAAGAGCCCAGCAAAACCAACCCAAAATTTACAACCGTGCCAAAGCCCAAAAACATCTACTTTGCCTGCTGGGCGTTTGCAAGGATGTTAGAAAAGAGGTCATACAAAAAGTCTGCCCTGTCTTCAAAGGTGTATCTTTCAAAGACCTTTTGACGAGCCCTTGCACCTATCTCCAAAGCTTTCTCTGGGTTTTCAAGGTAAAACAGCACCTTTTCTTCAATCTCCGCCCTGTCTAAGGGAAGGTATGTGATAACCTCCTCCTCCGGCACAAAAAAGCCCGGCAGAGTAGCCCTATAATCCACCATCAGAGCACAGCCCATGCATGCAACTTCCAAGGGAGAAAAGCCCACACCCGTTGGCACACTGTGAGGATAGGAGGTTATAACCAACCGGCTTTTTCCCAAAAGTTCCAAAAGCTCCGTCCAGTCCTTTGGGACGATGGCTTGATGCCCCTCAAAGGGCGTGCCCTGAATTTCTCCAAAGACCTTTAGCTCCATTCCATCCAAAAAGCCCAAAAGGAACCACCTCTTTTTGGCGGTGGCATAAACGGAAATAAAGTTCAAAAAGTTCAAAAAGTCCTGAGGGTTCTCTCCCCTCCATTTGGCATACTCCTCTTGCAAGGTGGGATTGAACATAGAAAGGATATAATCGTGTGCCTGCAAAACATGAACTTCCGGGTTTCTAAACAAAAACTCCCCCACTTCAAAGAAGATGCCCAAAAATTCCTGCCTGTAATTTTCTGCCACCTGCCCCGCGATTATATTTGGGTCTATGACCAGTCCAAAAAAGGCTAAAGGTATTTCCCTATCTTGGGCGGGCTCTTTCATCTGGCTGGGGTCCAAAAAGGGCGTTATGTAAGAGGGAGGCTGTTTGATGCCAAGGTATGCCAAGCTGTCTGCGTATTTAAGGTCGCAGACCACCGGCAAAAAGTTGTTGGCGTTTCTCATATCCAAAAGAGGTGCAAAGTTAAAAAGGGGCTCGTCCGCAAAGATGGAAACATGCACAAAGCCCATGGCATCGGACAGGGCAAGTTTTTTGTCCTCTTGGCTGACGGTTATAACCCCGCTGGCGTTCAGGTCAATGCAAAACATAGGACCAAAGTCCATAAGCTCCTTTACCCTATCGTTGAGGTCCCCCTGCCCTATGTCTAGTTCCAAAACCTCCGCACCCTTTTCTTTGAACCTGCCGGCAAAGGCTTTAAAGTGCCTGAGCGTGCCCTCATACTCTCCCACTTTCAAAAAAGCAACTCGCATGGAAAGAATTTTAGCATAAATGAACCAAACCCAAAAACTTTGCCACATACATATTGACACAACCCAAGGGTTGTGGTAAAATTCATATCAAACTTTTTAAGGAGGGTTAGACATGAGCAAGAAGGGCAAGCTCATCTTAGCAACGGCGTTATTTGGCGCAGCCCTATTTGGCGCCTCTTGTGGAGGCGGAGGCGGAACCGCATCTACGCCACCCCCACCACCACCCCCACCACCACCAGCAAGCGATGTAGCTAAAGTGCTGGTCCTGGCAGCTAAGGGTATAAGCAGTCCTGGTGCAACTGTTGGGCTTTTTGAGGGAACCGTTAAGAGCGACGGGACAGTAGTCTGGTCACCAGACAGGCACCCCGGAGACAACCTTCTTGAGTATTGTCATGAATTTTCCGACAGATCTGTCGTGCTCTGCGACATAGCTAATCGATCCGTCTACCTTTACACAGCGGGCTCCCTCAATCAAGTTATCACAGGCGTTACTGTCGATGGAAGCACAATAACCCCAACTACATTTCCATCGTTGACATTTTTTCCTAATGAAAGATTAATTTACCTACCGAACTTCCTAGTGATGGATTTTGGCCCAAGTCCTGATGTTGATTACATAATAACCCCCAACGGAAGAATAGTGTTTACGGAAAGTACTACTGATGAACGCCTAGTATACGCTGGCAAAGATTACCTGGTAGTGGGGGACGATGCTACAGACGAGTTTGTATATATAATCAAAAAAGATGGGAGCGTTACAGTTCTTGACTGGGATGATACTACAGCTGGTATTCAGGCTATCGATGATGGCAGTGTGAGGCTCTTAGACAGAGTTCAAGGAACGGACATAATACTCCTTGGACACACTTCCAGTAGTGCAAACGCAGTTTATGTGATATTGGAAGATGGAACTCCGGTTAGGATCACCAACTCAACCAACGCATCCACGGGAGATGACCCAGTGGCAAACATAAGCAGTGGGAAGATAATTAGGGATGCAAACGGCAACATATTTGTTGCCATAAACTACACTGGTGGCACCAATAACTTAATTCAATACTTCAAAATAATTCCTTCCGGATCAGGCTCTATAGTATTCACTCCACCAACCCCTATAAACTTGGGTGCAATTGTAGATAACCCGCTTAGGAGGGGTGGCTACGCCCTTGATGGAAATGGTAGGCTGTATGCGATAACTTTTGCGTCGGGCAATTTTAACATAACTACCCGCTTCATAGACGCCAGCAACTCACTCGTGACGGGTCCCCCACATATACTAACCTTCTCTGGTACGCCTACACCTGTAATGCTTGCCTTTGCCAATGGTGTGTTGATAAGCGACGATCCGACAACTCCTACCACCTTCTATCATGTGCTTGGAACTAACGCCCCCACCAACGTAGCCCTAAGTTCCAGTGTAATACAGGCAGTAAGTCTATGCAACCAGGTGAACAACACATCAGAGCTCATTCTTGAAAATAACCCCGCCTACAGTGGTATAGTCCAGGAGCCAGTGGCAGGAGAGGGAACCAACAGGTTGATGTGCGCTTCTACTTTGGTTCCCAACCGATTTGCTTGGGTGGAAGCGTCCGGCACTGGCACCTATAACGGAAACCGAGTTGACGATGTAAATGGTCCTTCTCTTCCTCTCAATTCATTCTATCTTATGGCAACAGCAAACAGCATGATATTTGTGTATGACCCTAGCTTTGTTGCCGTTCAAACCTTCCAAGAGTGCACCTTTGGTGCATCCTCCTGCGCCACAAGAGATCTATCCAGACCCGTATACTGGAGGGTTTATAACCCAATTTTGGGGCCGTTTACCTTAGACAAGATCAAATCTGACAACAATGTGATCTCCGACGGTGGTTTTTTCAAATACGCTACAGCAGGAGGATACTGGCGGGGTGTGGCACCAAACATAAGGGCGGTATACTTTACAGATGTCGTTTCTGCGCCATACACCGCCAACATACAGACGGGCGCGGTTGATACAAGCACCCTCAATGTGGTCTTTAACATCGCACCTGCAAGGGGTGGAAACATCTCACTGGAGCTTGACAAAGCTGCCAATGTAAGGAGCCCAATAAGTGGAGCCCAGTGCCCCAGTGGTTACTTTGACCATGTGTGGTATAAGGATGCAACCAACAACTTCACCAACCTCACGAGACCTACCAACACTTGCCTGATTACAGTCCTACAGGTTAGGACTCCATAAGGTTGGGCTTGGTTCCCCCTCCGGGGGGACCTTAAAAACAAGGAGGTAATCGATGAAAAAGGTTATGATCGGTTTTTCAGCCCTATTTGGGGTGCTTGCCCTCCTGATGTTTAACATTGGAAAGGGGGGAAAGACGGATGAGGGGATGGTCCAGGCTTCTAAACAGGGACCCCTTAACGAAAGGGCAACATCTCAAACAGGTGAGCAACCAAATTCTCTGCAACAAGGAGCACAGGAGGGAGAAAAAGCATCCAACCCAAAAAATACAGCGGAGGGTAAAGACATGAGGGTAGAAGGTGGAGCATACAACTGGATGTTAAAAAGGCAAGAGGCACTTATGGAAAGGCAGAGAAAGCTGGAGGAATACAAAAACAGCCCAGAATACAAGGCTATGGAAAAGTGGAAGGAGGAATACAGGGCTTGGAGAGAAAATATAATAAAGCAGATGCAGGAAGCATACGATGCTGGAGATTTTCAAAGGCTTCATGAGCTAAAAATGAAACTCGTTAGGAACGAGGGTGCACCACCAAAGCCACAGAGAACTGAACAGAGGAAACTTTAAAAAATGAGAATTATACTTTACCTCTTTTTACTCTTTTCCTTTTCCTTTTCTCAACATGTAAAGGTTTTGTATTCAAACGGTAAAGTTGAAGTAGTTGATACTAAAAAAATACCCCTTAGCACCCTCCAAAAAAAATCAGAGGTTATATACATAGAGCCACCCAAAAGGCTCAAACTACTTGACGACATAGCCTACTCCTCCTCCGTAGCCATAAGAGGAACCGGAAACTCCAGCTTTAGCATAAATACCCAAAGTGGGCAGAGGCTCTCCATCTTAGTGGGTGGTGCATCTGTTTCCTTCTCCGGTAGCTGTTCCGGAAGCATAGATAACCTAACTTGCAACGACGGAACCCTAAGCCTTAGCGTATCTGCCTCCTCCGACTGGCGACTTATAGTCCAGTCTTTTGGTAGAAACCTTCAGCTTTCGGACCTTTCTGCCACCGCCCACTACATAGGCACGGGTGCGGCAAATACTGGAAGGACCGGAAGAAATGTAATAATAGGAGTTATAGACACGGGCATAGACTGGTGCCACCCTGCCTTTAGAAAGCCCGACGGCTCTTCTAAGGTTCTTTATTTTTATGTGCCAGAAACTGGCACGGAATATACAAAAACACAGATAGAACAGTTTATAAACCAAGGAAGATGCAATGAAGATTACGATGGACATGGCACCCATGTGGCTGGCATAGCCAGTTATATTGCAAAGGATGCAGACCTTATTGTGGTGCGCACAAACCTTTATGACACAGACATAATTCAGGGCTTGGAATATCTGAGGAACAAGAAAGATGCCCTTGGCAGACCTATGGTGGTGAACATGTCCATTGGAGGGCACTTTGGACCTCACGATGGAACCAGCATGTTGGAGAGGGCAATAGCCCAGTATTCGGGAAGCGGTTTTGTTGTTGTTGCTGCGGCGGGCAACGAGGGCAACAGAAGGTTATACGCAAGGGTCAATAGCATAGCATCTACAGTTTCTGTGGGCATCAGCTCTTCCACGGGCGATATAATAGACGGCTGGTATAAAAATGGCACCCTTAAAGTTGAGTTTTGTGATAGCTCCAACAACTGTATTTCTGCAGAACCAGGCTCCTATACCAGCGGTAATCTCTCCGGAGGATGCTATGTAGAAATTGACAACACTATCACAAACCATCCACTAAACGGAGATGGAGAGTTCGTGGTTGGGTTTGAGTGCACTGGCAACACCACATTGAAGCTAACACCCAGAAGCGGATCACCCACCGCAGACCTATACTTGGCTTATAACTTTGGAAATAGTCAATTTACAAACTACTTTTTGGAGGATGGTCTTGGTGGCTTTCTTGGAACCGTTGGTATGCCTGGAACATCCCCCTATGTTATAACAGTTGGTGCCTTGACCTCAAGGTTTAGCACCATGACAAGTAGGAGCTTTACAGATTTGGGCAAGATCGCCTATTTTTCCTCCCGAGGACCTACGAGGGATGGAAGGTTAAAGCCAGAAGTGGTAGCACCAGGCTACTTTGTGCTTGGTCCGCTTGCAGGAAGCACTGATTACATAACCAAAGCGGGAACCTCTATGGCTACACCGGTGGTAAGTGGGTTAGTTGCGTTGATTTTTGAAGTTAGCCCCAATTTAAGCATACAGGATGTTAAGCAGGTTTTAACCTCTCAGGCTCTTTCAGATGGCTCTACTGGCTCTCTACCCAATAACATATACGGTTATGGAAAGGCTTTCTTAGGGTCTGTGGTTGGCTCTGGTAGTGCCGGTGGTTCTGCCGGCGGTGGAGGAGGTGGAGGTGGATGCAACAGTGCCAGCCCAGACCTATACACCGCCCTGTTAGCCCTTGTTCTGACTGCCGTTCTCAGAAAGAGAATAAGAAAAGTGCTATAATTTAGAAAAGGGAGGAAAGGTAATGAAAAAATGGGTTGTCTATTCAAGTCTTTTTGGAATGGCAGGCTTTGGGCTTTTTGGATGCGGTGGCAGTGGTCTTTCGGATGCGGGGGGGAGCCTGGCAGAGTTCAACACGGTTATATTCTCCTCCACGGGTGCAAATGTAAACCCGGGCATAGTCCCGATAGTGAATACCCAGACACAGCAGATTGACGAGTTAAATTCACTAAGAGCCTGTGTTGGAGATGCAAACAACAACGGAAGGTGTGATGCAGGAGAAGCTGGTTGCCAAACCTGTGCGGATGTGCCCGTGGGAACACCCTGCGACGGTGGGGATTTTAGAACGGTTTGCTGTGCGCAGGTGGATAGATGCGTGGGAACACCCACGCAGTGGACTATAACCTTCAACTTTAGGTCAGTCCCGCTTTTTGACGCCAGCGGGAACCCCCTGCCAAGACCCACATCCCCAGTCATAATCCAAGGCTACACCGCGGTTTTTAACTATTCTGCCGGTTGTCCCTCCCTCCTTCCCACATCAGACACAAAAACCGTCTCCGCATTCGTCCCGGCACCATCTGGTGGAGAGAGCACAGCACAGGTTTCCATCACATACCCCACCCAACCATTTGCGACATCTGTTGGTATATCCAATGTATGCATGACGGTCACAATGATAAGCTTTAGACCACCGCCGGGTTTTTCTGGTGTTTGCAATGTGAACGCAGTGTATAACTGGACTGTAATGGAGCAATACACTGGAAAGGTAAAAACAGTATCTGTGCCCGTGAGCTTTCAGATCGTGCCCAGCGCTGGCACATGCGTGCCTTAATGTGGGGCAGTAGGGCACTGTTCTTTCCTTGCGTCCCCCTCTTCCCAAAAGCAGGTTAGCTTGTAGCAGGGTGTGGTTTCAAAGAACCTATCTGAAAGCTTGGAGAGCTTTAAATAGGTCCTGTGAGGCGGGATCCTTGACACATGGGCGTAATAGTTGGCGGAAAAAAGCTCAAGGCTACAGTATTTTGGTCTTTGGTTTGTGGAAAACTCAAACAGCAAATAGTCTTTTGTTAGGGAAAGGGACGCATCTTTTATTCTAAAGGGATGCATTTTGAACTGTCTAAAACTGGAGGGGTTTTTTATGGTCGTTCCCACCCATTGGTCGTCAAGCAACGCCTCCACCCGCACGCTTTCACCTTCCTTTGGAAAGGTCAAAAACTCCCTCCTACTGACTCTGCACTCATAGGTGGCAGAAAAGCCCTTTGAGTATGCCCTGAGGTTCTGAAAGGGTGGGTCCATTGATATGGGTATTGGAGATATGCTTACACTGTGCTCCGCGGGGAGTGGCTTTGGAAGGTCCGCAAAAACGTTCACATAAACATTACAGCCTTGACTTCCGATGAGCCTTTCTAACCGCACCGAGTAATCAAGGAGGTCCAAAAGGAGAAAGCCATCCGGTTTGCCCACGGGAAAGGTGATGCCTTTGTAAGTGGCAAGCATTTGGGTGGCGTCCAAGCCAAAGCCTCGCACGCTAACTCTTACCTTTCCACAGTCTGGCTCGGAACCGCTCCTGCAAGTGGGACCGCTCAGGCTTATGGGCTGTTCAAGACTACTTCCCACCGCATAATAAAGACCATCTCCAAAACCCACAAGGGCTACCCTTTTGTCGGAGGTTACCCTTGAAGAGCTTGCGGTAAGGTTCCCTTGGGCTGGTCCCTCCACACTGCCAAAGAGTTCCACATCCGCGGGTGCGTCCTGAAGGTTTAGGGTGTATAAACTTTCCACCGCCAACCTTTCGCCCACGAGTGCGTAAAAAACGCCCTTTGGAGTTATAAAGGCAAGGTATGCACCAAGGAGAAGGTCTTTCGTGTTGGCGTCCAACTGCCAGTTGGTTGAATACAGGTCTTCACTAAGAACAAACACCCTTCCACCGACCTTTACCATCTGGTCCGAAAATCCCTCAAAGACATCCGCACTCCCACCCGTGGGCTTTAGCCCCAAAACCACATAGGCATCCGGGGTAAGGTCTGAGACCGCGTAGGCATAATATACGGGCTTTCCATCCTTGTCGTAAAGGGTCGCCTCTATCAGCCTTTCACTTCCCTGCGGGACGTTTACATTAAAGATCACCTTTTGACCGGGCTGTAGGGGTCCCTCCTTCGAGTAGGTCAAGGGTTCAAAGTCCTTGCCGGATATTCTCAAAGTGAGCCTTGAGTATGGACCTTGGGAAACCTCCGAGAGCTTTAACACAATTCCCCTGTCTTCTCCTCCAACATTACCCCCACCACCGCAAGCATAGAGTAAAAGGGCAAACAAGGGCGCCAGCAATCTTAAGCTCATTTTTCAGATATTTTACACGCCAACCTCCCTGCGTGCAAGGCGGAGGACAGGGATGTGCCAGAGTGCACTCCGTAGCCCCCGGGCACCGCCACCAAAAGGTCTTTGTAAGGTTCCCGTGCTTTGGCTTTCTCGCACAGGTCCTTTGGCTGGCAAGGAAGCCCTGCCACAGAGATCACATGGGGACTGCTGGCGGGGAAGGGTAGGGGTCCGGGCTCGTTTCCCACCGATGCGGTGATAAAAACTCCCCTTTTACTGAGCCTCTCCAAAAGAAGGCTAACCAACCTATCCTCTCCATACATCCCAAAGGACATGTTTATCACATCCACCCTTTCCCTCAGAAGGCTCGTCAGCGCCTTGGCAATGGGAAAGCTATAACATGTTCCTCCCTCGCAAACTCTAAAAAGATAAAGCTCACCCTGCACCGCAACACCCTCCATGCCCACCCCGTTCTTCCGAGCACCGATAAGCGATGCCACCGCAGTTCCGTGCTCCTCTGCCCTGTAGGGGCTTTTAAGAAGGTTCTCCACCCTCAAAAAGGCGGTTTTTAGGTCCTGGTGCTCTGTGTCTGCCCCCGTGTCCAAGATGGCTATTTTTATCCCTTTACCCTCACACTGCCCAGTGTTTTTTAAATAGGGCTGTCTTTCCTTTAAAGGGTCATCAAAGGTCTGATAAAGGTAGTTGGGCTGCCAAAAGAGGACCTTTGGCAATGCCTTGACCTTCTCTGAAAACTCCTCTAGGCTAACATCAGCCTTTATCAAGGCAAAGCTTATTCCCTCCTCCATATCTACCTTATCCTCCACCTCCCCCAAGGAGGAAAGGTCCAGCGGACCCTCAAAAACCACTATGAAATAGCCGGGCAAAAAGGCGGGTCTTTTGTCTCCGTTCTTTTGAACATTCGGCTTTGCTTTGCCAAAGACTGCTTTGGTGATCAAAAGGCTTATGCCCAAACCCACCAAGGCACCGATAACCAAACCTATGGAACTGCCACCACCCCCGCCGTTGGAGTTCTGCCTGCCGGGTATTTTTATCTCAATGGTCTGGGCGTTGCAAAGGGCTATGCCAAGAAGTATAGAAATTAAAAGCTTCATTTAAAAACCTCTCTTATGTATCCCCTTTTTTTGAGCTCTTGCACATCTTTCTCTTTTGCACCCTTAAGAAGGTATGTGCCCGTGGGCGTGGGACCCTCCATGGTTAAACCCCTCTCCTTTAGAAAATCCTCCACCTGAACTATTTTAATGTTTCTTTCAAAGACCACGTGAACACCCTCTTCCTTTTTCTCACTCATGGGCACATATACCTTTTCCACATGCCACAGCTGGGTTATGAAAATACCTATGGCAAAGCCCGCCGCCAGGGCACCAAGGGGCACAAACCATGCCAAAAATCTTTGCCTACGCCCAAAGAGCCCTTCCTCCAATCCATCTGGCACGGGCAGTTCTTCTATATCTCTGCTAAAAGCTTTCTTTATAAGCTCATCCTCTCTCATGGCTCATCTCCTCAATGATTTTTTTTAGCTTAGCCTTTGCGTTAAAAACCCTGCTCTTTACAGTTCCCACCGGTATGTCAAGGACCTTTGCTATATCCTCGTAGGGAAGCTCCTCGTAGTATGCCAAGAATAGGACTTCCCGATCGTGGGGGGCGAGCTTTTCTATTGCCTTTCTTACCAACTCCACATCCTCGTTGATGGGTGAGTCTTCCGATACTGCGTCCCCCTCGTAAATCTCCAGGGCCTTTATGCTTTTGTTTTTCTCCTTTAGATGTTCCAAATATACCCTTCTGGCTATGCCAAAGACCCAGCTGGAGACCTTGCTCTCTCCTCTAAAAGTGCCCGCATTTCTGTAAATCCTAAAAAAAGTCTCCATTGTTAGCTCCTCTGCATCCTCTTGGTTTTCAAGCAGTTTATAAAAGTAGTAGTAAAGTCTGTTTTTGTAGATGTAAAAGAAGGTTCGAAAGGCGTTTTGATCTTTTTTTGCAATTTTGGCTATCAGTTCCCTCTCGTATATCATAAAGTTTTATTTTATCTCTCTTCATAAAGTATGTGGTTTTTATTCTAATGGTGGTTCATGTGGTATAATAATATCCTATGAGGGCTTTGGTGCTTGGTTTGGCTTTGGTTTCTCTTTTTGCCTGTCAGAAGAAGGAGAAATACATAAAGGTCGGCTGTCCCTCCGAGAAACAAGTGGTGGAGGGTCTGAAGAAGTTTAACCCGGAGCTATACATAAAGATAGAGAAGGTTCAACAGTTTGATAAGGTCCCCCTCTGCGAGGTGGAGTTCTGGGCGGGTGTCAGGTATGCGATCCTATATACAGACCCAAAGGCTAAATACTTTTTCCCCAGTGCCTTTGATACATCCACTGGAGAGAATGTGAGCGCCAAGAAGGTTTCCCAGCAGAAAAACCTTCCGAAGGATATTTTGGAGCAGTTTGAAAAGCATGTGAATTTTGTGGTAGGAGATGGCAAAGACTATATCTATCTGATCACAGAGCCAAAAAACGAGAAGGCGGAGGAGACTTACAAAAACCTCCTCCAATGGGCTAAGGAAAAGAAGATGAAGATCAAGATCGTAGTTAGACCCGGAGACTTTAACATTGAGGGCTACAACACAGCCATAAGTGCCCTATGTAAAAAGCAGAGTTTTGACCAGATGTTAAAAGGCTACTATGATGCATCCGCCGACTGTAAGGAAGGCAGGGCTACCCTTGACCAAAACATGAAGTTTGTAAACGCCCAGATGGGGCTTGCCTTTCCAAACCCCATAATCATAACCAGCAATGGGAAGCTCTGGATAGGTCAGTTAAACAAGGACCAGTTTGAGGCACTTTTGAAATAAACCAGATTGGAAACAAGGTGTAAAAAGCTAACAAAAGCCAAGGACCTTGTTTTTTGATAGGCAAAGCCAAAGAAGAGGGAAGGAAAGAAGGTGAGCAGGGAAAGGATGCCAGGGTATAAGATAAAGTGAGGGATCACAAACATAAGAGATACCCTCAGGTTGCTGAACCTTTTCATAAGGTATGCCCTAAAAAATAGCTCCTCCGCAAAGGCGGAGAGGGTCATGCCCAAAAGCCAAAGGGCATCAAAAAACAAAAAGGCTGTAGGATAAAAGAGCCAAAGAAGAACCCACCTGTCCAAAAGCCTTATCTCAAGAAAGACAAGTGGAGAGAGTAAAAAGAAAATGGAAAGGTTTGGAATGTCCAAAAACTTGTGCAAAGATACGGAGAGTAGCACAAACAGGTAAAGGATGGACTCAGAGTAGCTTTTTATAAAGGATCTTATCCGATTGTCTGTCATAGACTACCTCAAATACCGCCGACCTCTCTCCGCTCCTTAGCTCCATCTTTATGCGAAAGGTGAAACTTTTCACATCTATTAAATCCCTGATATTGTAAAGGATATCAAGGGTCA
>Ga0079995_1061628_pt1 | contig 14208 bp, 12 predicted proteins | sample FaiFalFF_MnMetaG_2_FD_69198 | JGI IMG/M metagenome (GOLD analysis project Ga0079995, IMG submission 69198) | Freshwater microbial communities from Yellowstone National Park, Wyoming, USA - Fairy Falls C (FF_Mn_C) (SPADES assembly) (version 4) | ecosystem: Environmental > Aquatic > Freshwater >...
TTCGGCTTTGGCAACTGGCAACCATCAGCAACGAACTGAGCTAACGCCAGCTTAGTTCCAGTAACTTACAAGAACACTGCCAGCGTCCAGCTCATCGCAAAATAAAACGACTTCGCCTCGACCAATTCGAAACGGAATCGCACACCCGCGGCAACAGGCATAAGCTGACCGTGTCCCACGCGATTATAGGAGCACTGGTCTGAGCGAGAAATAGAATCGAAGCCAGGCTTGCTCCAGGCGCTCTACCTGCCGACAAGGGAGTGCTTGCCTCGGAAAAACTAAGCTCAACGACAGGAGGTTGGCGTAAGCCAGCCACAATACCGGCCATGCTGAATAGACGTGCCGGTGCTTATTACCTCCAAGGAAGCAACCAGACTGGCTGGTAGTTCGTCTCCTCCCGCTGGGGCGTGCGGAGGGTCTCCACCCGACGCACGCTCTTTTTTGTTATTCAAGGAAAGGCAGAAGCGACAACGGCGTTTGCTCGTTCTCCCCCCGACCCACGCGCTTTTCTCTTATTCGAAAAAAGGCAGGAGCAACAGCGGTGACTGCCCGTTGTCCCCCCGACACACGCTTTTTGCTGACCACTAACCGTTGCGGCTTGCTCTAACATCCGGACCAGGACAATCTTTGACACGTATGCCCAAGAAGCTTCGACACCTATGCAAACGCAATAGCCAAAGTAACCATCTTAGTCTCACGTCCGGACTTAGTTTAACATCCGGAGTAACGAAAGCGCGACTGTTGCCGCATCCTCGTAACACGACCTCAAGCAACGAACAATTGCCGTCTAATATTGCAATCTCCAAGAGACCCTATGTTCGGCCATGCCGTTGTGGTTTGTGGCGGGAACAGTGCTCGGGGAAACGTTGATCGGTGTCGAAATCCGCAAGGTGACAAGGCAGCGACGAGCCGCTCATCAGATTCACGCACTCGTGAATCGTGCGTTTTTAGCCCGCGACCTGGTGAACTCCGGAAGCAGCTATCACCAGCAGAGACGCTTGACCGTTGGTGGTCGTGAGAGGGAAAATCGTAGCGGTTCCCGTGTGCGCTTATTCCAGGACGCGTCGAATCGCCCACGGAAACGTGTCTGGCATAGCCAGCACAAGCGAATAAGATAAACTTTTCTGGAGCGCTTCACAGTGAGGTAACTATGCGGGCAGGATCGGATAAACCGCTGGTCGTACAAAGCGATCGGACATTGCTGCTGGAAGTGGAGCATCCGCTGTATGCGGAGGCACGCGATGCTTTGGCCCCGTTTGCCGAACTGGTCAAGAGCCCGGAACACATCCACACCTACCGGCTCACGGAATTATCGCTATGGAATGCTGCCGCCGCCGGAATGACTGCCGAGTCTATGCTGGAAGTGTTGCGGCGTTACAGCAAATATCCGGTGCCCGCCAACTTAGTCCGCGATATTCCGGAGATCGTGAGCCGGTACGGCCGTGTACGCCTCGAAAAAGACGAAACTGATCTCCGTCTGGTCTGCACCGATAGCCGATTGCTGGAGGAACTGGCTCGTCATGCCAGTGTTCGCCAGTATCTAGGCGAACGACTCGGGCCGGAAGCGTTTCGCGTCACGACCAAGTATCGCGGCGTCATTAAACAGGCTCTCATCCAGGTTGGCTATCCCGCGGAGGACCTCGCTGGATATACCCCTGGAGCATTCCTCGACATTCGTCTGCGGGAAGTCTGCCGCAGCGGTCTAACATTCCATTTACGGCAGTATCAGAAGGAGGCCGCGGAAGTCTTTTACGCTGGCGGCGATGTTCGTGGAGGCAGTGGCGTCATCGTATTACCTTGCGGTGCTGGAAAAACTATAGTTGGCCTGGCGGTTATGGCCCTCTTGCAACGACAGACCTTGATTTTGACCACTAGCATTTCCGCCGTCAAACAGTGGCGCAGAGAATTACTTGATAAGACTACGCTGACCGACGACCAGATCGCCGAATATACAGGCGAAAGTAAAGAGCTCGGGCCAGTGACACTGGCCACCTATAATATCCTCACCTATCGCCCCGAAAAAGATGAGGATTTTCCTCATTTCCGCATTTTCGATCAGCAGGATTGGGGCCTGATTATTTATGATGAAGTGCACTTACTACCGGCTCCGGTATTCCGCATCACAGCGCAAATCCAGGCTCGGCGACGCCTGGGCCTGACGGCAACATTAGTTCGCGAGGATGGCCGCGAGGCCGACGTTTTTACGCTCATAGGCCCTAAGAAATACGATGTTCCCTGGCGCGAATTAGAATCTCAAGGATGGATTGCCGAAGCGCAGTGCTGTGAAATTCGCCTGCGTTTGCCGGAAGAATTGCGCCTGGAATACGCGGTCGCAGAACGCCGGCATAAGTACCGTCTCGCTAGCGAAAATCCTGCAAAAATTCCCATTATCGCACACCTGCTCGAACGCCATGCTGGTGATCAGGTGCTGATCATTGGCCAATACTTGCGGCAACTCCAGCAGATTCGCGACCAGTTTCAGATTCCGCTTATCACCGGAGCCACGCCCACCGCTGAACGAGAGCGCCTCTATCAGGACTTCCGCGAACGACGCCTCCAGCGACTGATCCTCTCGAAAGTCGGTAACTTTGCTATAGACCTTCCCGACGCTAATGTCCTGATTCAGGTTTCCGGCACATTTGGTTCTCGCCAGGAAGAGGCTCAGCGTCTGGGTCGCATTCTTCGCCCCAAACCGGGCGGTGGTATCGCACGCTTTTACACCCTGGTCACCCGCGATACCAGGGAAATGGAATTTGCTCAGCATCGCCAGCTTTTCCTTACTGAGCAGGGATACACCTACCACATTATGGACGCTGACGAATTATTAGGTACCACTAACATATTAGAGATCTCCGATCGGACATGAGCGCACTGCACTCCCAAACACCTGGACGCCGCATCCCCGTTCGCCTGCACCGCGGTGTCGGTCTCATCCGGACTGATGATGCTTATCTGGCTACCGAATTGATCACATCCCCGAAATTAGCTCCTTATCTTGCTGGAAGACTTACAGATCGAGTTCTCCTGATCGCTCAGGATGCGGCTCCCGCATTGATTAAGGCCTTAAAACAAAACGGCTACCCCGTACTCATCGTCTCCAAACTGCTTAGTGTATCTTCGGCAGTAGAGTTATCTCAGGCTGGAAACCGTAACGAACTTGAAAACCCCGCAGAACCGGCCGTGTCCAGTTCGGCACCTGGGATCTGTCTCAGTGCCGCTAAACTCCCGGCCGAGGAGCTGACAGAGACACTGCTGACTTCAATTGCTACCGAATCCCTTAATCAGGTGCTGGAATACTGGCTGCCAGAAGAAACTGGTTCGCGGCATTCCGAAAACGATCAGCCGACTCTGTCTAAACTTCTGGATGTATGGCAGAACCGTCGCTTCTTAGCTGGTTGGATTCAGCGGCATCACAGGAAATATCCTGAATTAATCCGGAGACTGGCACTGTTACGCCTGTTGCGTGGTCCGACCTTGCCTAAGCAGCTGGCGGAAATCCTTTTCGCCGATGTTTGCAGGACAGCTTCGCCCTCTCAGAAATCTGTTCCATCCGTGAATTCCTTATTTTTGAACCTAAGCTCCGGCGGCGATGACCGTTTTGCTCATACGGTGTACATCCCACCGATGTTAGTTGAAGCTGCGTGGAAGAAGGTTGCCAGGCCTCATGACGACCTAATTCCGTTTCCTTCTCGGTATAGTGAGGCGGATGGATTGGACGCCTGGATTGGTCTGTGTCTGATCTGGCAAGCTGCTGGCGCCAGTTCTCTGCGTTTCACCAGCGATGGAATGCTTCATAAACGTGATGCCGAGCGTATTTACGACGTTCTGGGGAAACTGCCGGCCCCGCCTATCGGACGAACCCCATCCGCACAGCGCTGGTGGCAATTGGCATCTATCCTTGGAATACTTGTCCAGGAGCCGGGACAACGTCAGACTAAATGTCAGCGCCTGGCCGATAGATTAGCTCGGCCTTGGGTTGACTTAGTGAAAGACTTATGGAATGCCTGGTTTTTATCGTATCTTCCGAAATCAGGTTCACCCGTGCCACTTGATCACGGGAACCCTTATCGGGAGCACATGCTCATTGTGCCGCTCTTATCGGCCGCTGCGCTCTTAGTCACCGCTCCCGAAACCGTTGGCATGAAGATGGACACGCTTCGACAGACAGTATTAGACACCCATGCTCAGAGACAGGATTCAGTGGAGGACCAACTCCTTGATGATCGCGTAGTGGTTGAAATCTTTGAGGAATGGCTAGGTATGCTGTGGCTGCTCGGGTTGGTACAATGGAACGAGACCCATCAGTTGCTCCGATTGTCACCGCTGGGAAGACAAGTTTTCGGCCTCGATTCACCTTGGCGTGAACCCGAAAACCAGCCATGCTTGATACTCCAGCCAAACCTCGAAATCATCGCTTATCGCCCTGCCGTCCGGCCTGCTAAGCTTGCTATGTTATCTCAATTCGCTCAGTGGAAAGCTACTCATCCTGCCCTGGTGTTGCAAGTGGATAGCGCCAGTATCCATGTCGCGTTACAATCCGGCTATACAGTTGGAGAATTATTAGCCTGGTTAGAACAGCATAGCACCCGCGAAATTCCGGAGGCTGTTCGGCATCTAATAACTACCTGGGCTCAGCAGCAGCAACGTATTACCGTATATCCCCAGGCAACGCTCCTCGAGTTTGATACGCCGCAGGATTTGCAGGATTGTTGTGCCAGTGGCATTCCGGGAACGGCTCTTTCTGAGCGATTGTTCCTGTTAGATGAATCTGCCGACCTGGACTTCCGGCATTTTCGCATCATTGCCAACATCTACTACTCACAGCCTCTAAATCCAGTTGTTCGATTATTAGATGACGGCGTCACGCTGGAGGTAAAGCTTCAGCAAGCTAATTTATTGTTAGGATGTGAATTGGAGCAATTGGCCGATTTAGTAGAAACCGATTCCGTCGCACAGATTCGCCGCTATCGTGTTACACCCGGCAGCGTAGCGCGGTCGCGGCAGCATGGTTGGACTCCACTTCGCTGGCAGCAATGGTTCCTCAAACGCTGCGGTCGCAGTCCTTCTCCTGCCATTCAATTCCTGCTCACCGCAGGCCATTCCGAACTTCTGTTCGCACCTCTCTATATATTGGAAACTCCATCGGAAACAATAGCAGATGGGCTGTTGCAATGGTCAGAAACTTCTCCTTATATACTTCGTCGCCTGGGTCCTACTGCCCTGGCTATCCGCGCGGAAACGAAAGACGAGTTTCTTTCCTTATTGCGAAATGTGGGAATCAAGCTACAGGAGGCGCAACAACAGCTTAATTCGGCCTCCGAGCTATCATTACCTTCCGACTGACCGTCCGCTTAATGAATCGAGACTGTGAAGGATTGCGTCAGCAGTGCAGACGATATGTCATGGCATCTTGTTATGGGAAAAAGCTGTGCTGGAACATCTCCGAATATGCGCTTAGCTGGCACTTGCTATATCGGCAACTAATGATCTAGTAGCTTTATCTTAGATTCGATCCTACCGCCATGCTGGGAATAACTGAGCTGCCACATGTAGTTCGGCGCAATTTAGTACGCGAGTTAATATACTCAGTTAGCGCCGGGCTGTTATCTGGTCTTGCCTTACTTTCTCAGTTAGTGGTTGTTCGTAGCCTGTCCGGCAACGCGACTCACGTGACGGTAATTGTTGCAGCTATGCCTGCCTGCTCACTACTACAGCCACTCTGGGCAGCCTGGGCCCGGCGCATTCGCTTGCAACAGATGGTTGTGATTTCCGGAATTCTGCGGAGCATTCCATTCTTAGCACTGAGCTGGGTATCTCATGCCTGGGCGTTTACCGCACTTATGGTTCTCTACTACTTCCTTTCAACGCCGGTGAACTTGGCAGTGTCTGCCCTCTATAAATATACCTATCCTGATACACATCGCGGCAGGATCATGGGGCTGCTACGATTGGTACAGAATAGCGTTACGGTACCTGCTATGCTCATTGCTGCCGGGCTTATGGATATTCAAGCCGACCTTTACGCAATTATTTATCCCATCTCTGGCGTAATTGGTATCATCGGCCTTTTCTTCTACCAACGACTGGAAATCCCGGGCGATCGGCCGGAGGACCGAGCACTATATAGTGAGCTGCCCACGCCACGAAATATTGTCGAAGTGTTACGGCGTGATGATTTATTTCGCTTGTTTCAGGCGACAATTTTTCTGACGGGTGCTGGTTTCCTGATGAGCCGATCTATTTGGATATACCTCCTGGATCGAACTTTCGCACTAAGTCAAGTGCACATGACGTTACTAGTGCAGGTATTACCGGTATTGTTAGGGGCATTGACAGCTCCCTGGTGGGGCGCACTAATAGACCGTACCTCGCCTGTAGCCGGGCGGGTAGTTTTTGCCTGGATGGGTATTTTTGCTTATTTCGCGCTCTTTCTGAGTTTCTGGCAAAAATGGCTCATGCTGGCCTGGGCAGGTGCTATTCTGCGTGGCATAGTTCTTGGTGCTTCGGAGGTAGCCCAAACTACCGGGAACCTGTACTTTGCCCTTCGGAGAGAGCGGGCCGCTTTGTACGAGAGCATCTCTTCAGTTTTTCAAGGTACGCGTGGATTAGTCATGCCCCTATTAGGACTCGCACTATTCCAGTGGATAGGTGTTTATATTTTCCTGGTGCCCACGCTGCTTAACCTATGGAGCCTTTACGTAGCCTGGCGACTCTGGCGCTTAGAGGAACCTCTGCGCAATCACATCAAGGGCGCTGCTCCTCTAGCCCATTGCGAGACTAACTGGCAGAATACCTCTCCTGGTATAAGTGGATCACATCGAGATTCCGAGGTATAAGTGATGGCCTCAAGAGACATGGCTCAGAGGCTGTCGAACTGGCAAGCGCTGTGTAAACGGATAACGCAATGTCGCGCGTGTCCACGCCTGGTTGCCTGGCGGGAACAAGCGGCCCAACAGCCACGCCGGATGTTTCAAGGACAAACCTACTGGGCAAAACCGGTGCCCGGATTCGGCGACTTAGACGCGCGATTACTTATCTGCGGTCTGGCCCCTGCAGCCCATGGCGGGAATCGCACCGGTCGAGTTTTTACTGGCGATCGTTCCGGCGATTTCCTGTTTTCCTGTCTGTACGAAGCGGGTCTGGCTAATCAACCGGTTTCCGTAGGGCCAGGCGATGGCTTAGAACTTCGCAACTGTTATATCACTGCGGTGGTGCGCTGCGCTCCGCCTCAGAATCGTCCTTTGCCTGAGGAACGCGATCGCTGCTTATCCTATTTAGTCGAGGAGCTCGCACTGCTTAATAAAGTCGAGGTGATACTTTGCCTGGGCGCGTTTGCATGGCAGGGTATATTGCGAGCGCTGGCACAGTTAGGACATGCAGTGCGACCTTTCCCGCAGTTCGGGCATGGCAACACCGCACAGGTTGGACCATATAGTCTCGTTGCCTCTTATCACCCCAGTCAACAAAACACATTCACGGGCAAGCTTACCAAGGAGATGTTCCTGGACGTATTGCATCGCGCTCTTCGTATGGTGAGAACATAATCGGCTTGCTAAGCCTGTCTAACATGCAAGTGTGTCCGAAAGCTGGTCGCTCGAGGGATGATGTGTTTATCAATCCGGGTCCGGGTCATGCAATTGTGAAGCTAACACGCTAACCTGTTCCCAGTCACACCTACCCGCAGCTTCATGCAAGTTTTCGATCTTAGCGCAGAGCGCATCGGTAAACGGAACGGCTTCTCCCGGCTCAGGGACCTGTGGCAACAGTTTGTGAAGTATGGTACACATAAGTTCCTCCAGGCCGGCTCCTGTTTTCGCAGAAACTGCGACATAATCCCTGCGGTCGGACAGAACGGCGTCCGCCTCCCAGGCTGGTTGCAAATCTATTTTGCTAAGCACGAATAAACAATCAGTGAGCTCGGCCGGTGGCAGGATCGGTGGTGCGGAAACATCCAGGAGCCAAAGCACTAAGTCTGCCTGTTTCCAGGTTTGCACTGCTTTTGCTATGCCCGCAGCCTCGAGAGGATCGGGGGTATCTCGAAAGCCGGCAGTGTCAAGGAGACAAACAGGCCAACCGTCAAATGCTGTTTCGGCGGTAACAACGTCCCGAGTCGTGCCCGGTTGTGGCGAAGTAATAGCTCGCGTATATCCTAATAAAGCATTCAATAGGGTGCTCTTCCCACTGTTCGGGGCTCCCGCGAGTGCGATAAGAAACGGTCGGCATAGATGTTTACCAACTGGTATCAGGCCTTGCAGGCGAGCCACCAGTGCTCTTAGTTCCGACCAGCGGTTTTCGGCTAGCAGTACCTGGGTTTGCCTGACGCAACGTTCCCATGCGCCGTGGAACTGATCGAGTAATATCGCCGCGGTCTTGAGTGTAGCTGCGTGTCCTAATCTCGCCAGGACGGATCGCTTAATCGGATTCGGTATAGTTAGCCGCAACCAGTCACGAACCTCAACTCGCCTGGCTCCTTTAGTTTCGAGTGCCTGCATAATCCAGTCTATGACGGCCGGGCCACCGTGACAGTGGATTTCGACGATTTCGCGATCATAGCCGGATTGAATCACAACCACAATTTGATCGGACTGCCTGCCGTCATCGAACCATCCGACGGACACGGTTTTCTGCACAGAAGAGCCCGCGGGTCCATGTCGCACGCCGAGCTTAGTGTTAGGGACACGCAAGGGGTGCTTTTGACCACCGGTACGAATACACGATGCTATCAGTGCGACAGCCCCGTGTCCCGCCAGACCGATTACTCCGATAGCAGCGGTTCCGGCTGGTGTCAGGCGTGCCATTACGATGTCGCTATCTGAGTGCAACATTTGTGGCGACTTGGCATTTTGCTTGCAAGTTTGCTCACGCATTGTTGTGTGCCTGGCGTCTGGTAATCGGAGATTCTAAATATAGCTTACCGGATACAATTTCACCGATGCTCCATCGTATTATAAGGAAGACACCATTCGGCCCATTAAGTGGAACACCTTGATGCAGCCAGGGTGTGATTCAGAAGGGCTTTAGCGGTTTGCTTGCTCGCACCGCATTTGAGGCAGGTTATGCTTGCATATTAGAACGACTAACATCGTGGCACTGATTAACCAGGCAGCCAGTCCCGAGCGTGGTGCAAAGCGACCAGGCGCAGACCCTCTAAGGTCATTTCAGGCCAGTGCACAAAAGTTTTACCGAGATGTGGGTAGAGCAATTCTGCGTCTCCACCGGTGAGAAAAGCCACTAAGTCAGTTTCCCGGTTTTCTGGCAGCACTTTGCTGCTATGCAAACACGGAGCGTCTTTCTGCTCAGCTGGTTTCCTGGTCGCCGCTTCGGCCTCCAGGAATCGTTGCCTTAACATGCCAATAGCTCCCAGGATGGCTGCCAGTATGCCGGCCTGGATTGCGGCTTCAGTATGCCGGGCGGGTAAAGCTGGAAATTCTCCACAGGGCGACACCAGCGGCAGCCGGGCAGTATATTGATGCAACGCCTGAGACATCAGGCGAAAACCAGGTAAGATGGCACCGCCACGGAACACTCCTTGAGCGTCCACCCAGTCCAGAGTAATTGCGGAGCCGGCATCCACTATATATTTAGGTCGCCCAGTGCCCATCCGGTAATTTGCAGCTATCGCGTTGAGCAGGCGGTCAACTCCAACGCGTTCCGGGAAATCTACATCCAGCTGAATGGGCAGATCGGCAGAAGATTTTATCAGGTATGCAAAATCACCGCGAGTCTCGAGCCAGCGTTGCAAAATAGTGGCAGCTGGCGGATTGGTGGTAGCGAGTACCCAGTAAGCTCCCCTAGGTATAGTCCACAAATCCGCCTGCTTTTGCCAGGCACGCTGAGCCAGGTCTAAGTCGGTTGGTAAGGGTAAGGCAGCGATGCTTGTCAACCGCTCGTCGGAGACCAGACCCCACTTGATCCGGCTATTTCCTATATCCGCGACGAGGAGCATATTTAGACCTTGCTATGTCCGACTAATCAGGAGTGGTCTTGTTCAGAACCGGTTGTTCCTGTTCGGTTGGCGGCGATGTTATCTCCTGGCTAACCGGCGAGGAAGAACGCACCGGCTCAGGCTCAGTGTCGGCCGTTCGCGCCTGCTCCCGGTCTAATACTTGCAGAATCTGGGCCACTAAGTCCGATAAACCTAACCCGGTGACGGCGGAAATAAGTAAGACCGGTCGCTGCAATTGACTGGCCAGTCGCTGGCGCACTTCTTCACTGCCCGGGAGATCGCCTTTCGAGACCGCGATAATTTCCGGGCGGTGCACCAGGGCAGGATTATGCAATTCGAGCTCGCGGCGGATCACTCGGTAATTGTGGAGCGGGTCGGAACCATCTGCCGGAAAAGGTTCCACGAGATGAACGAGGACACGGGTACGTTCGACGTGACGAAGGAATTCGTGCCCCAAACCGTGGCCTGCGTGGGCACCTTCGATCAGTCCAGGCAAGTCGGCCAGGACGAAGGATCGGTCTTCTCCCACAACGACCAGACCGAGATTCGGATATTTAGTGGTAAAAGGATAATCGGCGATTTCCGGCTTGGCGCGAGATAAGCGGCTTAGAAGAGTAGATTTCCCGGCATTGGGCAAGCCGAGCAGGCCGACGTCGGCGATTAGTTTAAGCTCCAGGATAAGCCAGCGTTCCTCGCCGGGTTCGCCGGGTTCAGCGAAGCGGGGCGTCCGCAAGGTTGGCGTAGCGAAAGCTTTGTTGCCACGGCCGCCGCGTCCACCGCGAGCCACGACCACCTCTTCGCCTGGACGGACTAAGTCGCGCAAAACATGGCCACGGTCGCGGTCTCGCACGACCGTACCCGGAGGCACGGGGATGATCAGGTCCTGACCGTCAGCCCCGTGGCGGTTATTCGGGCCACCGGGTTTCCCGGACTCGGCACGGTAATGTTTGCGTTGTGCCACAGCTGCCAGGGAATCGGTTCCAGGCACGGCCCGCAGGATGACGTCGCCCCCTTTGCCACCGTCGCCGCCATCGGGACCGCCACGCGGGACGTATTTTTCCCGGCGGAAGCTCACTATGCCCCGACCACCATCTCCTCCTTTGACGTAAATCTCGACGCGATCCACAAACATATCTGGTTTGTCCAAAAATTCCGTGCATGCGCCGGGCTTATCTGTGTGAATCTCAGGCGCGAACCTTGGCCCGGCTGGCAGTTCATTGTACGCATCATAACCGGGAAATCGGAAACCTGCGAGCGACGCTACCATTATCGGCTTCGGCGAGGCAAGGCGGCGGGACGGAAGCTCACGGTGCGGCCGGGCAACAAAGTTACAAAGCTCGGCCAAGCGCTTCCGCGACCGCGCGGCATTCCTGCATGAGCTGCCGGAACTGGGCCGGCGTCAAACTCTGGGCACCGTCGCTCCAGGCATGTTCCGGATCGGGATGGACTTCAATCATCAGCCCGTCGGCACCCGCGGCGACAGCGGCACGTGCCATCGCGGTAACCAGCGAGCTTCGCCCTGTGCCGTGGCTGGGATCGACGATGACCGGCAGGTGCGTATGCTGATGCAACCAGGGGACACTGGCTAACGGCAGCGTGAAGCGAACGTGGTCCTCGAAGGTGCGAATGCCACGCTCGCAAAGGATCACCTGCGAGTTGCCGGTTTTGAGTATGTATTCGGCGGCCAGCAGGAATTCCTCAATCGTGGCCGCGGGTCCTCGCTTCAGCAACACAGGCAAGCCGGACTCGCCCACGGCTTCCAGTAACGGGAAATTTTGCATGTTCCGTGCGCCAACCTGCAAGACGTCAGCGAATTCGGCCAGGATAGGGACGTATTCGGGGGCCAGCACTTCGGTAACGATCGCTAATCCGGTTCGTTCGCGTGCTTCGGCCAGCAGTTCCAAGCCTTTCGTTTTGAGTCCCTGGAAGGAATAGGGACTGGTGCGTGGTTTGAAAGCGCCCCCGCGCAGGGCACAGGCACCTGCTTCGCGCACAGCCTCGGCGGTTTGCAAAATCTGGTCGCGAGTCTCGACAGAGCAAGGCCCGGCAATGACGCCAACGCGCCCGCCACCGATCTCCAATGTCCTGACTCGAACCACTGTCCGCTCCGCTTTCACCTCCCGACTGGCGAGCTTGTACGGAGCCAGGATCGGAACCACCTTCTCAACGCCATCCGCGGTGGCCAATGCCTGTCGCACCGGTTCCGGCTCATCGCCGATCACCGCAACCACGGTCAAATATTGACCGCGAATCGGGTGGCTTTTCAGGCCCAGTTCCTCGATCCGTTGAATCACGTGGCGGATCTGTTCGTCGGTAGCATCCGGTTTCATGACGACAATCATGATGCCCTCGCAATTTGTTCCGCCGTCCCTGCCGGTTCAAATTCGGACATACCCTGGCGCAAAACAATGCTACGCAGCAGGATGTTCAAGGATAGAGTCGCAGCAGAGCACTAGCCCGCCGACGAATGACCGACGATGGTCAACGCGATCGGCAGAATCACTTTTTTGCCGTTGATGACCGCCGGGATACTGGTGTGCAAAACAAAATGGCCGTTGCCATGATCTCGGATTTCCGGCTGGGCCAGCGGTTTGGCCGGGAAAAGCAGAAACACCGCCGGGTGGTTGCTGCCGGCTGCTTTGGCACTGAGATCGTGCAGGTCTTTTGGACTGTCGAGCGCTGCGGGAGATTTATCCAGATGGTGCGGCGTGAGCAGGAGGAACTCCGTGTACGGAGCTGTGCCCATGTGATCGCCATCTTCCGGCTGATAGGCCAGACGCAGCGTGTAAACGCCGGGCTTAATTTTCTGCTTACGATAATCGCTGCCCGGCTGCACCCAGCGAATGACTCCCAGCAAGGTAGTCTCGGCCAGGTCGCGGTAACGCGCCGCATCGCCGGCGGGGGGTTTCGCCAGCGGCACCGTCTCCCGCAACCAGATTTCGCACAGCACCTGCCCTTGCTTGTCGAGCACACGCAGGGCCTGCGTGGATAACACCTTAGCAACCTCAGAAGCCACTTCCTTTGGTGGGTCTAATTTCTCCACCTTGACGGAAAATCCACCGGCCTGGCCAAAAAGAAGGGATGCTGGCCACACGACTCCCAGTATCGCCACCATCGCTCGCAGCAAAAGTTGCGGGGACATTGTTCCCTCCGTATATGCCGTATCGCTTCCAGCCAATGCTCAGAAAGCGGTGCAAAAATGAAGGGGAAGCAGCGCTTCCCCTGCTCGCGGTTTCGCAAAATGCGTTGCCCGATCTCACACCTATTGGCGGGGCCAAGAAAAGGTCGTTCAGGCGGGTGTCAGGCACACCAGGAGTGCATCCGCTTCTTGGAAGAAACAGGCGCTCGTCTGGTTTGTGAGAAGGCGGTCAGGGGATAGACCTGGGCCCCTTATGCCACCGAGGAAAATAATGCGGGAGAAATCAGAAGGCAACGCAATTCTGGCGCAGTGGATTGTTTGGGAAAAGCGGTAGGCCAGGTTTCGCCGTGAGGCAGCAGAATCAGTTTTGCAGGCTGAATGTGCCGATGTAGGCACCGCGGCGGTTGGCGTCTTTCCAGGTCTTGTCGAAACCGGTGCCGGTAAAGGAATGCTCGGTAACCATAGCCGAGCGAGCGTGCACTCCTTTGGCCAGTGGTGCGTAAAAGTTATCTTCGTGGCCACAAACGCTGTCTTCGTGTGGGTGAATGCAGCGGGTTTCGATGCGGGCCACGCCAGCCTCGACTAACGCACATCCACTTTCGCTGCACCGATTCACGCTCACCTGGATTGGGGCAGAACGGACCGCCACCACTTGTTCGGTCAGGATTCCGCCGAGCGTCCGGGCGAGTTTCACCAGGGCTTCGCGCTGCCGGGCATCGGCGCGTTCGTCCACCAGGATGACTGCCTTGCCCGGTCCGGTTTGTTTCAGGCCAAGCGTTTCCCGTGCTTCCACAACTGCCACAACGCTCAAACCGTCCAGCCGCACACCGTCCAGCGTACCCTGTTCGACGTGCCAGGCCAGGGTGGCATGTTTCCCGGTCTGGTGCATTTCTGCATTGGCGAAGCACGCTCCGACCCAAACATCGCAGGTACGCGCCTCGACATATTGGCCACGAATTTCCTCGGCTGCGGTCGTGCCGAGCCACAGTGCCAGTCCAAGTAGCGCCAGGCAGATTCGCATGGTTCACCCTCCATTTTGCAGGCCTGCTTCCAGGAAACTCCATAAGACATTTTCGCCAGGACAACGTTCAGCGTCAAGACAGGTGACCACGGCGGGCTCGCA
>Ga0079995_1082541_pt1 | contig 14208 bp, 12 predicted proteins | sample FaiFalFF_MnMetaG_2_FD_69198 | JGI IMG/M metagenome (GOLD analysis project Ga0079995, IMG submission 69198) | Freshwater microbial communities from Yellowstone National Park, Wyoming, USA - Fairy Falls C (FF_Mn_C) (SPADES assembly) (version 4) | ecosystem: Environmental > Aquatic > Freshwater >...
AGCACCTCCTCCAAGACCAGAGAGCTGTTTGGGATGGGGTTCGGAACCCCCAGGCCCGGCGATATTTATCTGAAATGCAGGTGGGCGATAGGCTTTTTTACTACCATTCTATGCCGGAGCGGGCGGTGGTGGGGTTAGCGGAGGTAACTCGGGCGGCCTTTCCAGACCCAACGGACCCCCGCTGGATAGCCGTGGAAATTCGGCCTCTCCAGCGATTTGCCCGACCTATCTCTTTGGCTCAGATCAAGGCAGATCCCCGATTTGCGGAGTTAGGGTTAGTGCGACAGCCGCGGCTTTCCGTGATGCCTGTACCTCCCCCTCTGGCGGAAATTCTCCTCCAATGGGGCCAGCCTACGGCCCTATGAATAGCAGCTCTTAGCCTTTGCTTAACATTTCTGTCATGCCTACCTTACAGAGGCATGGCAGGTTTGGGGGGGTATGCGTGGATGGTTAGGGTGTCTTATAATAGGGTTGTGGGCACAGACGGGGTCAAAGATTCGGTTGGTGATTTATGACAGGCAGACGGAGGAGCCGCTGGCGGGAGCGACGGTTCGGTGGGCAGGGGGGGGTACGTTCACGGATACGCTGGGAGAAGCGGTGGTGCCGAGGCCAGGGGGTTCGGACTCCTTACTCGTAGAGGTAGGGTACTTGGGGTATGCGCCGGCCCGGCTAGTGCTGAGGCGGAGCTCGCCCGCAATAATCCGGGTAGGTCTGGTGGGCGAAGGGGTTGAAGCTGAGGCTGTCCTTCTTACGGCCCGCAGCGAAAACCGAACCGAAGTAGCGCTTCTGAGTGCGCTCCAAGCCATGCCCCAAGTGGCTACAGGGATTTCGGCGCAGACGCTGGAACGGCTACCGGACCGCACCACCGCCCAGGCCATGAGCCGCATCACCGGCCTCTCCCTCAATGATAGCCGCTTCCTCGTCATCCGGGGTATGTACGAACGTTACAACACTATCCTTCTGGATGGCCTTATGGCTCCGAGCACGGAGCCCGAAAGCCGAACCTTTGACTTAGAAGTATTACCCGCAGGCCTGCTGAGCCAAATCCTCGTCTACAAAACAGCTCACGCCGCTTATCCTGCGGACTTTGGAGGTGGCGTGGTCTTCCTGCGACTTAAAGAGCCCTCCGAAAAGCCAACCCTCTCCATGCAGCTCCGAACAGCCTATTTAATAGGCACGACTTTCCGAGAAGGGCTCACAGGGCCCACCTACACTCAGGACTACTATGGGGGGCTGGCCCCTGAACGAACGCTCCCAGCCAACTTTCCCCCAGACCTTACCAGTATATCCCCTTCAGAAGCCCAGCGCTGGATGCAGACTTTGCCCAAACCCTATCAGATACGTTCCCTTCCTTCCCTCCCTCCGCAGACTAACCTCACCTTCACCACCACGCAGCCTCTTGGCAGACGCCTCTGGAGCCTTTCTACCCTTAGCTACGGACGCTCCTTCCAAAACCTCACCATCCAACGTTTCCGATATGAACGCCAATCCGATATACCCGGTCAAAATCCCCTTCTTTTTGCGTTTTCGGACCAGCAGACCACTCAAAACTATCGGCTTACATTGGCTCAGCGCTTTTCCTTTTTGCCCACGCCCAGACATCGGATAGACTTCACCGCTATCCTTCTGCGATTGGCAGAGCAAGAAACGATTATTCGGACGGGGTACTCGTATTATCAGCGAGCAGAGGCGGAGTTTCGTAATTATAGTTTGCAGTACTTGAGCCGAACGGTAGGGCTTTTGCAAGTGGGAGGCGTACATCAGCTCTCTGAAGGGACTTCGGTAAGCTGGCAAGGTGGGTATACTGCATCGTTTCGGGAAGAGCCGGACTTTCAACGTATCCGCACCGTGAAGGAGCCGGGCGATACTTCGTATCGGATTATCATTCCGCCTGGAGCGACGACCTTTGATGCGGCACGGTTTTATAGTCGGCTGCGACAAGAGGGTTGGGCGCTGAGTGCCCAGCTTCGGACCCATGTTTGGGGCATGGAGTGGCAAGGGGGCTTTCAAGGGGATTATCGGCGGCGCACCTTCTCGGCTCGGTGGTTCTCCTACACCCTCCCGCCCTCTGCGGGGAGCTTCTTACAGAGCTGGGCTTCTACACCTATTCAGCAGGCCTTTTCAGAGGAGTATCTCCCCAACTTCCGCCTGCGGGAGGGCACCAATCCCACCGACCTTTACGAGGCTGAACAGGCTTTTGGAGCCATCTTCCTATCCGCAGAAAAGACGATTGCCCGCTGGCGCCTCCAAGGTGGCCTCCGATATGAGTACAGCTATCAGCAGCTCGTCTCCGCTACCGCTACGGGGCCTATTTCCCAGCTTACCCCTTTCCCCCTGCTTCTCCCCTTTGCCCATGTGGGCTACCACCTGAGCGAAAAGCATCGCCTCCGCCTCGCCTATGCCCGCTCCCTCAACCGCCCCGAACTGCGCGAACTGGCCCCCTTCACCTACTATAACTTCGCCCTCACCGTGGATCAAGCCGGCAACCCCACTCTCAAGCCCGCCACCCTCCACCATTTAGACTTCCGCTATGACTTCTCCCCCACCCTCAATCAGCTTTTCTCGGTAGGCACCTTCTACAAGCACATCCAAAATCCCATTGAGAACTACATTCTCCGGGGTGCGGATAATCCGATTTTGCAGTTTGGGCAGGCGGCTTCGGCTTATCTGGTGGGGGCAGAGGTAGAGGCGCGCCTGCACCTCCTCAAAAGGCTGGAGGTGATTTCCAACTTAGCGCTTATTTACAGCCAAGTGGATATGGGAGACCGCGTAACAGGCCTGGCCGGCGAAAGTCAAGCCCGCTACCGACCTCTTTATGGGCAGGCCCCTTATATCGCTAATCTCATCCTCACGTATACGTCCCCTTCTCAGGCTTGGCAAATCACTGGCGCCCTCCAGCAGATTGGCCCCCGCATCTTCTGGGTAGGCGACAACCTCAATCCCACTGTCTATGAGATGCCCCGGCTCGTAAGCGACCTCACTATCCGCCGCAACCTCGGCCGCTGGTATATCCAGCTACAGGCCCGCGATATATTCAACCAGCCCTTCGTCTATCGCCAAGATACCAACCTCAACGGCCGCATAGAGAAAAACGAAGACATCGTCATCCGCTACGTGCGGGGCTCCGAGTGGAGTGTGCAGGTGGGAGTGGAATGGTGAAGTTATACTATTTGCAATTAGAAACCTTCTGAATGGAGGGGGTTTTGGCGGCGGCCAGCCCTCAGCGGGGGCTGGCGCCGCCTCTGGTGCACCCGCCCCACAGAGGGGGTACGCTCAAAATGTCCCCCTTCCCATTCAGAAACCCCTTGCTGAAAGTTAGGATGGGTATTAGTACTTGAGCCAGGTGGCGGTGCAGGTGTCCGTAAGGCCCGTCTGGAAGTCTCTGATGGTGTAAGTGATGGTGAAAGCGCGGCGGTTACCGTCGTAGGTGCCATCGCCAGCAATGCTATAGCGGCGGTTGCAGACGGCTTGCTGCTCTATGCGAATCTCTCTGCCACTAAGGAGGCGGCCTTCCACTTTTACGGCCTGTCCTCCCTCACAAGTAAGGTTCCCAAAGGGCTCCAAATACACCACGTCCGGATAAATCGTAGAGGGGGAGACTCGTCCCTCATATTGGGGGATGAGGCCAACCCGGCGACAGCGGTCGTCCACTGTATAGGTGCCCATCCACCGGTCTGTCCATTTGGTTTCGCATCGGACCCCCTCAAAGCCCACAGGACATTGACAGCGGCCATTGCGGCAAGTACCTCCATTCAGGCAGGTGATGTTTTCACAGCTGCCCTGCTCGCAGCTTAGTACGAGAGCGCTTAATGCTCCCCAAATAATAAGCAAACCAGGCCTTCTCATCTGTTACCCCAAAATTACGACTTTGAGCAATTACTCAGCCTACCTAAAAACATAGAAGCAGGCACCCTCCTTAAGAGGATGCCCACCTGTGCCAGCTTAGTAAAGTCTCAAAACCTTATTGCTTGTTAAAAGTACCACTACATGTAAAAGCCGCTCCTTGTATCGTAACATTGTAAGTCAGTGTGAGCTGATTGCCATTTAGATTACCCCTGCCACTAACTGTTACAGCGGTGCCCTCTACATTCACTGTCTGGGTAGGGATATCAAAGGTGTTGGAAGAGGTTAGTTCGCCATAAAATTGATCTGCAATGATAATGCGAGTCGCCGTGGTGCTACTCTTGGTAATAGAAAAAGCATCCTCCTCCGGACCACCCCCACAGTTGATGGTTCCTCGCCAGGAGCCCACAAACTTATCTCGGGCATCTACTTCACAACGGGAGCCTTCCCAGGGGAGATTGCACTTGCAGTTTCCATCTTGGCAGACTCCGCCGTTTTGACAAGTTACCTTTTTGCAAGGGTCTTTCTTACAGCTGCTCAATGTCATGGCGCCAAAGAGCGCCATCGCTAAACCCAGTATGCGAAGCGTCTTCATATCGGCACAAAGGTACAAACTTTTCCTTTATATGAGCGGAGATGCACCGGCTAACCCGTTTTGGTATTTGCTTTGGAAAATGACCGTATCCCTATGTAGAAAGGAGGACGGCAGAGGGCGCTCCTATTAAGGCAAAGGTAAATATAATAGAGTTTCTGAATGCGAGGCGGCGGCCCCACAAAATACCATCGACTTGCATTCAGAAACTCTTTGCATCAAGTTGGTATAAGGCGCAGACTATTTTTTGCGATTCAGCTTGCGTCTCGGCTTTTTTGAAAGATCGTGAGGATTTCCCGGCCTTGGCGAGCGGGATGGGAGGGAGCCTGGGGAAAGGTGTGGCGTTCTATCAGGCCGTGGTGGGCAGCGAGGCACCGGGTTTCTTCTAAGCTCAGGGCGAAAGGCGGCCCCACCTCGTAGGGCTGACTCCCCAGTGGGAAAAGCAGCGCTATCCAGTAGCCGTCCGCTTTCAGGAGCTTACTGATAGCCGCAAAGTAAGCCTCCCGTTCTCCGGGAGTTATGGCGCAGTAAAAGGTGTATTCCCAGATAGCGTGATAGGTGGAGGGGCTTGCCTGCGCATGGTCAAAAAAGTCCGCGCAGCAGGTGTGAAGCGTAGGTGGGGCGTTTTGCTTGAGGGCGGTTAGCGGTTCGGGGGCCCAGTCCAGGGCGGTGACAGTATAGCCCTCCGTAGCTAAGAGCAGGGCGTCGTGGCCGTAGCCGCAGCCTGGCACCAAGACAGTCGCTGGAGGTTTGACAGGAAAGTATTTTTCCTGGAGGAGCCAGACGAGGGCAGGGGTGGGGCTCCTAAGGTCCCAGCCGGTTTCGCCCTGCTGGTAGCGCGCAGCCCAATAGGCCGCATCCAGACGGTCAGGGGAAGCTGTCATGAGGGGGATGGGTTTACAGGGCGGTTCTCTGCCGTGGTAAAGGTAATGTGCGTCCAGCCGGCCTCTTGGAGGAGGCGGGTCAGGAGGTTTTTGGCCTGGGCATAAGCTAAATCGCGAGGGAAAGTGGCGCTAATGCTTTGGCGGAGGCTATCTTGGGCCTGTGAGAGGGCTTCTCGGACCCGGTGCGCTTCGGTATTTTGCCACCACTCTATGATCGAAAAGTTCGCATCATATACCTGCGACTTCTGTGGGTCAACCTTGACATGACAGACTTCGGGCGGGGGGAGTCTCAGGATAAGGGTGCGTTTGTCGGGGTCTTTATCCACTACTTGCACCTGTGAAAAGTCCATGCATATTGTAGCTTCGCCGTGGAGGATGAGCAGGAGCCGTGACTCGGTAAAGGGGACAGAATAGGTCCAGCGATAGGTGGCTACGTCCCGAACGGTGTAGTGGAGCAGTTCCAGACGGCCGAGGGTGTGAAGTTTTTCAATCGTGAGGGTGTGCGAAGCGGAGTCCTGCGGTGGTTTTTGGGGCTTTTTGAGAAGGTAAAAAGCAATAAGCCCTCCTACCAGGGTACCTGACAGGAGGGCGATGAGGGCGAGATGTAGCCTGCCCATTAGCCCTGTTGGGTGCGCAGGGCGCGCGGAATTTCAATTCGGGCGATGGCGGCGTCGGGGGGCGTGAGGATGAGGAGGTTGGGGATGGAGACTTTACCTGCGATGAGGGACTTGCCCAGCTGGAGAGGAGTAATATCTATTTCAATAGCGTCGGGGAGGTCTTGGACGCGACCGCGCACTTTGAGGCGACGCAGGAGGGGGACGAGCTTGCCCCCCATCTGGACGCCTTGAGCCGTGCCTACCAGCCGAATCGGGAGAGAAACCACCACCTCATCTTCAGGAGCAACCCCCCAGAAGTCCAAGTGGAGAATATAATCATGCACCGGATGGAGCTGATATTCTCGCAGCAGGGCGGTCTGGCGAAGGTCTTCTATGTGAAGTTCTACAAGGTAGGTGTGGGGCGTGAAGACAATCTTTTCAGCGGCGGTGTGTTTGACTTTGAAGGAAAGAGGCCCTCCACGGCCGTAGAGCGCGGCGGGGACCCAGCCTTCCCGACGCAAGCGACGGGAGGCGCGGCTTCCATGCTCCTCTCGGGGAAAGCCTTCCAACGTAATAGTCTGCATAGCGCGCCCGAGAGGACTCGAACCCCTAACCCCCAGATCCGAAGTCTGGTGCTCTATCCAATTGAGCTACGGGCGCGGAGGGCAAAGGTACAATTTTCCCCCGAGGATTTTCGGGGGCATCCCTATCACCTATAAGTATCGCAACAAGAATATGAGCGCTATCACCAAAGCTAAAACCACAATAATCACATCCAGCGGCCAAGGTAGAAACCAAACCAACAGTGAGACAATAAGGGCCCCAATGAGAATGATGATGAGCAGGCGAATGAGCTCCCGCTCGGACTGTAGAAGGCGCTTAGGCAGGGCTTTGAGCCAGATGAGGGGTTTAAGGACATAGCCCTTGAAGCGCTGCCAGAAAGTTTGTCTTTGGGGATTATGAGCGGTGGCGGCGATGGCGTTAGATGGGGGGGACATTTCTATGGCAGGAGCATGTCCTGCCCATACTAGCATCAGGCTTAGGAAGCCAATGCATAAGTTTCTCATATGGGCCAAAGGTAGGGAGTTTTAGGCGTTGAGCGTTAGGCTGAGCCGCTCCAAGATAGTCTGGGGGGTAGCGGCGCCTGTGCATACGGAGACGATAGTTTGGAGGATAGGGAAGGAGTGGAGGTTGGGGAAGTTTTTCAGGTGGTGGGCGGTGAAGTAGCCTTCAGCGAGCATACCGCCTAAACGTTGGAGGGCCGCTTGGGGAGTGTAGCCTTGAGCTAGGTAGCTTCCAAAGCGCTGATTGCGGCTATAGGCGCTGAAAGCCGTAACTAAGAAGTCCCCTATCCACCCCGGCGACAAAAAGACCGATAGAGGGACTGGTGCTATGGCAGAAAGCACTTCGTAAAGCTCTCGCTGGATGGCAGCAGCCAAGGCCGCGCGGGCATTATCCCCCCAGAGCGAAAGCGCCCCCATACCAATAGCATAGACATTTTTGAGGACGCCGACCCATTCTAAGGACTCCAGATAGGGTACATACACCAGCTGGAAGTACGGTCTTTCAAAGAGGGCTCGGGCTTTCTGAAAGAAGGTGGGGTCTTCGCAGGCGAAGGCGACCCAGGTGGGGCGTTTCTGGATGACCTCTTCGGCATGGCTGGGACCACTCAGGACGGCAATGGGGGTGGGCCCCAGCGTGCGCAAGTACTGACTGACTAAGAGGCCTTGGGGGGGGACGAGCCCCTTGGTGGCGGATATGTAGGGGATAGGAGGAAGGGGTGCCTTCAAGACCTCTCCTATGTAAGCGGCTGGCAAAGCCCCTACGATGATTTCGGCCTGCTTTAGGATCAAACTGAGGTCAGTACCTACATAGGCTATTTTTTCAGTAGGCAGGGTGAAGTCTGGGAAGATGGTGGGGTGGCGGCCTTCTTTTTGGAGGGTATAGGCGACTTCGGGGGAGTGGACCCACCAGTGGAGGTGATGGTTATTTTCGGTGAGGAGGGAGGCGAGGGCAAGGCCCCAAGAGCCCCCGCCAAGTAACGCTACGGTCATGAGTTTGAGAGGCGGACGGGCATGCTATCGCGTAGGGTCTGGAGAGTCTCATACGGGCCCACGATGAGGGGCGTGCCTGGGGCCGGCCCCTCCAGCAGCTCAATGTGTTTGTCATCGGCCAGGCCAGTACGAACCGGCTGCTGATAAGCTCTGCCGTCCCGGTAGAGAAAAATGACTTCTTGACTGTCTCGCAAGACGACGGCTTGCAAGGGGGCGCAAAGCGTATTTTCCTTGCGATCGTAAAAGATACGAACGACAGCACTCATGTCGGGGCGAAGGGGATATTTTGAGCGGTCATAGCTCGTGGTGTCAATTCGCACGCGCACGAGGTAGGTAGCTACCTGTTCGCCGATGAGGGCGGATTGGGTTTCGGGTTTAGCGATGCCGCTGCTATAGCCTACTTCTTGGACGAAGCCTTTGAGGCGGAGGTTGGGATAGGCTTGGAGTTCTATTTCGGCGGGGTTACCGGGGGAGAGGTGGACGACGTCGGCTTCGGAGACTTGGATTTCGGCTATGAAGGCGGAGAGATCGGCAATGCGGATGCTTTCGGTGCCGGCCATTTGGCCTACCCCTACGACGCGCTGGCCGGGCTTTACGAGCAGGCGAGTGACGATACCATTTATAGAAGCATACACCGAAGTGCGCTGGTAGTTGATGCGAGCTTGCTGGAGGTTGGCTTCGGCGGAGCGGAGGCGGTAAAGGGCGGCCTGGATGGCGTTTCGGGCGCTTTTGAGCTGGGCCTGAGCGATAAGGAAGCGGATACGAGCCGCATCCCATTCGGCGTCGCTAATGGCTTTTTTCTCATAGAGCTGCTGGGCCCGTACGAAGTTGAGTGAGTCTTGGAGGAAAGTAGCTTCTTGGGCGGCCGCGTTGGACTGGGCCGTAAGGTACTCCGCTCGGGCGGCTTCCACAGCGGCCTGAGCTTGCATGAGGGCTACCTGGTAGTTATCTGGACGAATCGTCATGAGCACTTGGCCCACGCGGACGGTATCCCCCTCTTTGACATAAATCTGGACCACTTCCCCTGAAACATCCGGGCTAATCGGCACCTCCAGTATAGGACGAATGGTCGCTGTTTCGGTGATATAAGGCTGGATAGTACAGCGCTGGATGGTATCTATTTCCACGAGGGGGCCACGGCCAGTCCTACAGCTGGATAATATCCCCAAAGACAAGCTACCTAAGCTTACGGCGAGAGTGCAGAAGTATCTCATATGTCTCATAGGTTCTGGTAATATCCAGTGTAAGCGAGTAGGAGGAGGGTGCGGAGTTTGAGGTCTAAGTGGGCTTGGGCGAGGTCTATTTGGGCCTGGGTGTAGGAGAGGAGGGCTTCTCGGTAGGCCCAATAGGAGAGGCGGCCCACTTCATACTGGGCCTGAGCTTGAAGGTAAGCCTTTTCGGCGGCGGCGAAGCTACGTTGAGCAGCCGCATAGGCCGCTTGGGCGCTCTCCCAGCTGAGGTATGCACTCTCAATGCGGCGGAGTACCGCCTGCCGCTGCTGAAGCTCATTAATCTGAGCCGAAGCAAGATTAGCTTCCGCGCGCACCACCTGAGCCCGCCGACGGAAATTCTGAAAAATAGGAAAGAAAAAGCCCACGGAAATGGACTGGTTGAAGTTTTCTCGGACTTGTCTCCGGAAGGGATAAGGCTCCCGAATAAGCTGGAAGGTCTGGGGATCAAACCGGATATCGCCGGCGTTTGAGGAGTAGTTGGTTTGCATGGAGGCGCTGAGGGAAAGGGTGGGGGCATACCCGCTGCGGGCGGCTTTGAGGGCATAAGTTTGGACGAGCGTGCGGAAACGGGCCTCTTCCAGCTCCGGCGCATAGCGAAGGGCCGCTTCAACGACTTCGTCATGAGTGAAGATTTTCTCGGGGACGGAGAGGCCCAAAGTGAATTCCACCGAGTCGGGAGAAAGGTTTTCCCAACGCATAAGAAGGAGCAAGTTGAGTTTGTTTTCGCGGTGGCGGTTGTAGAGGGTGATGTACTGGGCTTCTTCGCGGGCTTTTTGGGCTTCCAGGGAGAGTAGGTCCAGCGAAAGGGTCTGGCCTGCTTCTACTTGGGCGGAGAGACGTTGAATCTGGGCCGAGAGCCGCTCTATACGCTGTTTTTGGAGTTCTATAGCGATGGAGTCGCTGAGGGTCTGAAAGAACTGGATGAGGGCTTGGGCGAGGACCTCGGTTTGAATGCGGCGATAGGTGGCGTGGGTGAGGAGGCGGGCGTATTTGGTTTGGCGGAGGAGGTAGTGGTTGGCAAAGCCGCTAAAGAGCGTGAGATTAGCGGAGAGGCTGGCTCCGCCGAAAGTGGTTGTTTGCTGCACGCGACTGAAGGCGAAGGGGTCAAAAGTGGTGCCGTAGTTTTGGCTGAGGTTGGCATTGGCCTGGAGGCTGGGGAGGAAGTTCGCTTGAGCCTGGTAGTAGTCCCAGTCGGCGGGACGAAAGTTTACCGAGGCGGCGAGAACCTGGAGGGAGGCCTCGGCGGTGCGCTCCAGGAAGGTCTCTAAGGTGATCCAGCGTACGCCAGGGGGAGGAAAGGGTGGGAGGCTTTGCGCCAGGCCCAAAGTAAGAAGGAGGATGTACAGCAGCTTAGGCATAGGCAATCCAGTGGATGCGGTTTGGCAGGCGCTGAAAATAGAGGGCTTCGCCGTTGGGAACGGGGATGGATTCATTAGGATAGAGGATGGTGTGTAGGGTAACGGGATACTGGATTTGCACCTTGAGGTAGGCGGGCAGTGCGCTTTTCCAGCGTTCTAAGGTTTTGTAAGGGCCCTGAACCGCCAAGGCTAGCTGCCGCACACCCCCCTGACTAAAATAAACATCTATGCCCTCATCTTGGAGGTCGTGGAGGATAGTACCCGTGGGTACGGGGGTTAGGTCCAGGCTTTCTATCTCTATTAGGAAGAGGTCTCGGCGCTCTAAGCGGATAGGCGGGAGTGGCGTGTAGTCTTTTTCGGTGATGAGGGTAGCCTCTTGCTGAGGGTCAAAGTAGGGGCGAATATAGAGGGGTATTCGGGCTAAATGGAGGGGCCGTAGGGTGCGGGGATGTAGGATTTTGGCTCCGTAGAAGGTCATTTCGGCAGCCTGGGCATAACTGAGCTGCGTGATAGGAATCGCATCGGGATACTTTTTGGGGTCAGCGGTGTAAATGCGGCCGACATCTTTCCAGGCGATCATGCCCTGGGCTCTAAGGTAAGCGGAGAAGAGCGCAGCCGAGTAGTCGGAGCCTTCTCGGCCAAGCGTAACACTATGGCGCCGTAGGTCCGAAGCAATATACCCTTGCGTTATCACCAGGGAATACCGCCGAAAACGAGGTAAAAGGTCGGCATCAATACTGGCCTGCGTAGGGCCCTCTAAAATAGAAGGTATAGGATACGCCCCATCAGTAATGAGAAGACGCCGAGCATCTATCCAGTCGGCTTCGTACCCCTGGTGAGCGAGGTAAGCATGTACGATGGTACTACTAACTAGCTCGCCATAGACAAGAATCTCATCTATCCCGCGGGGATGGGCCTCAGCCCGTTCCAAGAGGGCTTCTATGCGTTTGCGGAGGGGATACCAGTAACGTTCATATAGGGTCGTCTCTAACCGAGCGGCCACTTCGGAGGGAAAAGCCTCTTCAATGAGCTGTTTGTGAAACGCCACGATAGCCGCATAGCCTTGCTCTATGGTTTCCACATCTCTTTGGAGGGCGGCTTCGGAGAGGCGGTGGAGGCGGTCGGTGGTTTTTCCGAAGGCGGAGACTACCAGCAGACAGGGCTCCTGAATGCCCGCTTGCGCTAAAACCCGCGGCAATTCCCGAAGACCATGGGCATCCCGCAGGCAGCTCCCCCCTACCTTCATGACCCACATGGCACAAAGGTAGAGAGTAGGTTTTGTTTTTTTTGTGCATGCGCCATCGGGTAGACTTTTTAGTGATTGGAAGTGGAGTGGCGGGATTATTTTTTGCGTTGAAGGCCGCCGCATACGGAGAAGTCCTTCTTCTAACCAAAGACCGCCCTGAGGAAAGCAACACGACTTATGCGCAGGGGGGGATTGCGGGGGTTTTTTCTTCGGAGGATAGCATTGAGTCGCATGTGCAGGATACGCTCACAGCGGGGGATGGGCTCTGTCGGGAAGCCATAGTGCGCACGATCATTGCGGAGGCGCCAGCGGTGATTCAAAGCCTGATAGATACATATGGGGCGCAGTTTGACCGGGATGAGAGTGGGCAGCTGCTCTTGGCGCGGGAGGGCGGGCATTCTCACCCACGCATTTTACACAGTCGGGATGCTACAGGCGCCGAAATCAGTCGGGTGCTCTTAGACGCCGTACGTCGTCATCCTCGGATCCAAATGTGGGACCACATGTTTGCGCTGGACCTCATCACGCAGCACCACCTGGGCATCTATGTCAATCGCGGCTACCCCGGCATAGAGTGCTATGGGGTTTATGCGTTGGACCTGAGAACGCAAACTATTCACACGATTCTGGCCAAGGTAACTGTGCTGGCTACTGGGGGCGCCGGCCATGTGTATGAAGTAACTACCAATCCGCCTGTAGCCACCGGCGATGGGATTGGAATGGCTTTGCGCGCTAAGGCTCGGCTGGCTAATATGGAGTTTTATCAGTTTCACCCCACGGCCCTTTACGAGCCCGGGAAACGGCCGGCCTTCCTCTTGACGGAGGCCTTACGAGGGGCCGGCGCCAAACTGGTAGACCCCCTTCACCATCAGCCTTTCATGCACAAGTATCATCCCCAAGGGGACTTGGCGCCTCGGGATCACGTGGCCCGAGCCATTGACACCGAAGCCAAAATCGCCGGCTTACCCTATGTCTATCTAGATGCGCGCGCCGTGGAAAATCTCCCCGAGCGGTTTCCGACCATTTACGAGTATTGTAGGCGAATAGGGTTGGACCCGCGGCAGGACCTTTTGCCAGTGGCTCCAGCGGCCCATTACATGGTAGGGGGCATAGACACCGATGAATGGGGGCGGTCCTCTATCAAGTACTTGTACGCTCTGGGGGAAGTGAGTTATACGGGGCTTCACGGTGCTAATCGGCTGGCCTCTAACTCCCTTTTGGAGGCGCTGGTGATGGCCCAGCGAGCCGCCCAAGACGCCTCTACCCTCCTCCGACACCGCACCTACGAGGAGGCCGTGCCCGATTGGGACCCCAGCGGCACTAAACACCCCGAAGAGCGCATCCTGATTAGCCACAACCTCGCCGAAGTGCGCGGCCTTATGTCCCAGTACGTGGGCATCGTCCGAACCGTCTTTCGCTTAGAGCGGGCCAAGCGCCGCTTAGAGCTGCTCTACGACGAAACGGAGGCGTTTTACCGGCATACCTATCCTTCTCGGGAGCTTTTTGAGCTGCGCAATCTCATTGCCGTAGCTTATGCCGTGGTGAAAAGTGCGCTGATTCGGAAAGAAAGTCGGGGGCTCCATTACATCTTAGACTACCCCCACAAGCGGGAGAAGGCGTACGACACGCTAATATAGCCTTCTCCTTCGGGCGGAGCGCGTCGGTAGAGCCTGTGCGTTTCATCCGCTGTGCCCGTTCTCGTTCGCCGAGAAGAGATGGAGAGGCAGCCGAAGTTATATTAGCCGGCTAAATGCTGCCAGATGGGCACGGGACTTCGTAGCATGCGTTTGCTATGGGGCTTAGATTTGCACTGCCATCGTCTAATCGCACCACGAGGGGCATAGGCGGTCCAGCAAGGTCTATTATACCATTTTGAGGCCAAGGCTTTCTTAATGTGAAGAGGGGATGGGCGCGCCCACCGAAGGCGGGCGGCGGCCCCATAAAATACCACCAACTCGCATTCAGAAACTCTTTGCATCGGACTGGTATAAGACTCAGGCTCTCTTGCCAGATGCCCAGTGTCTCTACCGCATCCCCGTCTTCACTAAGGGCTTATGCATTTTATATGGCCCAGCCACTAAGCGGCACCAGTATAGCCCTGCGGGTAAGCCCTCCGTCCGGTAAGCCACCGCATATCGGCCCGGGCCATACACGCCTTCTTTTAGCGTGGCCAACTCCTCACCCCACATATTATACACCTTGAGGCTCACAGGTAATGGCTCGCGCACCTCAAAGGTAATGACGGTCTCATCTGTAAAAGGATTCGGCGCATTTGGGTATAGCTGAATGGGTAGAGCGTATTTCGGCTCTGTCTCAGAAAGAAAAGCAGCAGGTGTCATTACCGCTTGTAGCCGTTGCCAGAGCCGCTCATGAAAGGAAATCACCACTTCAGAACTGTCTGCA
>Ga0079995_1033655_pt1 | contig 14207 bp, 10 predicted proteins | sample FaiFalFF_MnMetaG_2_FD_69198 | JGI IMG/M metagenome (GOLD analysis project Ga0079995, IMG submission 69198) | Freshwater microbial communities from Yellowstone National Park, Wyoming, USA - Fairy Falls C (FF_Mn_C) (SPADES assembly) (version 4) | ecosystem: Environmental > Aquatic > Freshwater >...
TTATGGAAAATTTTATTATTAGCACTACTAACTATTTATTTCGTTTTGCTTTTTTACTGTTTTCTCTGCTTGAAATTTCAAGTGGTTTAAGGCGTAAGTTCTTCTTCTTATCAGTCTATTGTTAAAAATTGTTTGAAAATTAACAAAATTATTTCTATAAATTATAAGGATAAAATGATGATAATTATTTAGGCTCATGCCTTTAAGTGATCAGAAAGCGGGTGCTACAAATTACCCTCTGAACAAAATCTTAAAAATCAAATTTGCCCTTGTTGTATGTTTTATAAGCATTTTTTCACTCAATAATTCCGATAAATTAAAGGGTAGAGCCATAGAAAATTATTCTCTGAAAAGTTCTGATTGTTTTTTGTATCTCAGGTAATAGAGTTTTGCTCTTCTTACAGGAATCTTTCTTAAAATTTCAATTTTTTCTATGTATGGAGAATAATACGGAAAAATTCTCTCAACTCCGACTCCACCCACAATATTCCTTACAGTGAAAGTTTTACCCGTTCCCCTTCCTCTTATAGATATGACAATTCCATCAAAGTGAGAAAGTCTTTCCTTGTCTTTTTCCTTGACTTTTGTCCATACCCTGACAACATATCCCGGTCTTATCTCTGGTAAATCAGTTCTCAAAAATTTCTTCTCCAAATCAAAAATATATTTTTGATCTCTAACAGACATAATAAGATAAGAAAGGTAAAATATAAATGAAAAATTTGCTTTTTTCAAAAAATTTACCTTGTAAGAACTTCCGGGAATTCACTGACAGCAAAGAAAAGTTGGTAGTCTCCCTTCTCATTCCTCATATATGACATTCCAACAAGCCCCAAAATTGGTAAAGAATCACCAAAAAGATGCAGTCCAACTATACCCCGAGCTATAGTATTAACTATATTCCATCTCTTTTGCCCGCCAGAATTATCAAGAACTGCTAATTTTATAATTGTTCTCAGAGAGTCAGGATATATAATTGCAGGATATCTTTTGTCTTGTATAAAAAAGTAAGCTATGCTTATTCTTGAACCTATAAAGACATTGTCTACGGACTTTCTTTCCCAGTTTCCTGCTTTAAATTCAGCGAACTCCAAAGTAGATTTTGTAGAGTTAGAGTACGCGACAAAAGGTTCATAAACATCATTATATCCAACAGCACAAAATCGCCCATCATCATCTGGGGAAGTATCTATTCTAACATAGTTTATATAAAACTTCATGTTCAAATCAAAATCCTTTCCGGGACCTACAACCGCATCTGAAAGAACTACGGTCTGGCTACCTCTAAATCCCCAGAACTCTCGCGGAACCTCTTTTCTACCACCGGGAGCCACAGCATAAATATTTGTATCAAGCCTTGATTCATTAGAAGGATATTTTAAAGTTGCCTCATAACCCAAAACACCTCTTGAAAACTGTATCTCCTCATTATAAACTCTTTCCCAACCAACAACAGATATATTCCAATCTATATCGCCTTTCTTCTTAAAAGCATACTTTGGATTACCATTTTCTGAATCGTAATATACAACATGAATTTTTCCTGATTGATCTATTTTCATATTAACGCACTCTGAAATAGCTCCACCGGAAGGTACTCTTGCCTTCTCTCCGATCGCAGGATCAATCTGCTCACAACTCAAGGTATTATTTTGTATATCAACAGCTAAATAATAAAGTTTCTTATCATAACCGATATAGGCTATATGAATTATATCTTCCTGGTCTATTGCAGCATCAAGTATTTCAGCTTTTGGCTCAAATGGACAACCTATATTGACCGGATTTACGATCCACTTATTATCCTCAACTCTGAAAGCGTGATAGATTTTAAAAACTTGATTACCATTTTCTATATGTCTTATGTATATCACATGAGGAATGTTTTTTGAATCAACAACAATCCTCGGATAAAGCCCAAAATTATCGTTCTCACCTGCCTCGTCTATAACTTCTGTTGTTGTAAATCCAGTCTTTATGTTAGGAGCATAAGCCCAAAGTATAGTTCTCTTTGGCATCTGATAGTACACAAGATGAATCCCACCATTTTTATCTTGTGCAAAATTATTGAAAAAACCGCTATCTTGTCCCGCAACAAAATATTCACCTGGTACAGTATTTATCAAATTTTCACCATAATCTCCCGTAAATCTACTACAGGCTGTAATAAAAATAAAGAGCAAAATAAAAGCAAGCCTTCTTTCTCCAATATTTCTAACTATGCAACTCATACTCTTTTCCGTCATTTCTCCTTACAAAAATCATAATGTAATTGGGACATAAATCAAACTAAACTTGATTTTGTCAGAGGTAATAGTAGGGACTAAAACTGCAACATAGGACCTATCGCTTGTAATCAAAGCCTTCGGAGAAAGACCTGTCAGAGACTCTGTTGATTTTTTTGCAACTAACCAAGTATTCTGTAATCGCACAGCGACCTTCATATCTTGCTCAAAAGGAGCAAAGTATATAACAATAGGATATCCTTCATCGGTGACGGCAATCGCAGTCCCACCTGTACCTTGTGTATAAATCCCCCCACCTCCTCCCTCAATAATACTTGTTCTTATATTAAAAGACCCTGGTTCAATAAATCCATATTCAGCGGCTAAAAGCGGTGGAGTTGCATTAAAATTTGCAAAATGTACTCTTCCATCTTTATCTGCTGCACAAGATGGAAACCTCCTTGATTTTCCGATAGACACAAATTTGAATTTAGGCATACCCTTGTACTTCATTATTACCTTAAAAGGGAAAAATGGAATATTTATATTTGTAAGATCAAAGAAAACAACCGTAGGAGAAACTACTATTGCTTTTATGGGTCGTGTTGAACCGTCCTCAAAAGATAAAGTTGCTCCAATTATCTTACTCTGATCCTGTACTGGAATTTCAAGATTATAATAAATACCTCTCGCTAATGCCGGCAAACATTCCTGCCCGGTATCAAACCCGACAACAGAAATTTCATTTTGAGAATTTACCGTCAAGGAAATCTGATATACATTTTTTTCATCTGATTTCTGATTTTCTTCTGATTTTATATACCGATTAATATCGTCTTGGAAAATTTCTATCCAAAATGAGTAATCTAAAATGGGATCATAAGATATAAAACCTGTCATATCTTGTACACCCCTTTGGAAGTTTATGAGCTGAATTGAAAATCCTGCCGGCGATGGAGACCTTGCTCTTTCCATAGGATTACACCTTTGATCAAGCTTATTTTTAAGCCTTACCTCTCCCTGACCAAAGTAGTGAATGTTACCTAAGAAAATCACATCTACTTTTTGTTCCTTCCCAGACTCTTCCGGTTCATCTTGCCCACAAAATGGAGTATCTTTTTCTTGTGCTGGTGAAAAGGCTACCACAGATAAAGCTCCTTCATTATTATCTAAAAATACAGCTAATATTTTTCCAGATACGGGAGAAAACAAAGCTTTAACGAATTTGAACTCCTGATCCTGAGCTTTCATAACTATTCTACAACGCCATATCCCCAAAGAATCTAAAAAAGCCTCCTTTACAAATCTCATACGAGGAATCTTATCCTTTTTTGACGAAGATAGATATACTATGTGTACCGTATCATTTACAAAAAATATATTTGGAGATTTACCAGCAACATAGCCAAAATTTCCTTCCGGAGGATCTACTTTCTCTTCTCTCCATTCACCTTTATCATCTATGGTGTAATACAAAAGCCTGCCCGAAATGACATCAAATATACTAACATAAGGAACATCTTCTTTATCCAAAGTAAAATCCCACTGAACACCTTCTGGTATTGACTGAGACAAATTTAATCTTGTAATCTCTGATTCTTTCGGGAAAATTTTCATTTGTTCCTCCACAATTACACTTCCTTTCCATACTCTGCCACAGCCAAAAATAACAAAGATAAAACAACTGATAACTGAATTGAAATATTTACAACACCCAAACATATCAGATAGTTTCATCAATTAATTCTCTAATCAGCCAAGCTTATAAATACATTAAAAATTATATTGGCTAACAAAAAAAGTTTAATCATAAATAAAGAGATTTTATACAGTTTCAGAAAATAAACTATTCGGAAATATCAATCTGCTTTATCTCCTCAAAAATCCTACTTCTACCATGCCAGGAAAACACACCTACAAGAGGTAAATTACCCTGAATATCTATAACGACAAAGTTTCTCTTTTCAATAAGTCCAATCTGAGGGGTATCAAAAGAGACGAAAGGAACCCATGTCCCTGAATTAGCATATATTTTATCCCTATATTTCCACAAAAGAGCCCTGTGAGTATGTCCCATGACAGCAACCTTTATATCCTGTCTTCTCAAAAGTATTTTTGCAGACCTATCCACTATTTTGTGTCCCATAGCATCCATGACAAGATTTAATGGTACATAAAAAGACCTTCTCCTTATAGGATCATAAAACTTTCTATTTTTTAGAACAAATTTTATTGTTCTGAAAAGCGCAAGAAGTGAAATTCTTGTATCAAAAATAAGTCCCCACCTTATAGCTTTACCGAGAGGTCTCCACCTATCAAGATATGGTTTTGTGAAAGAAAAAGAATCTATTACTTCCACTACAAATTTAGTTCCCCAAGGCATGTTCAAATACTCTTCTCCCTTTTCATCTCTAAACCAAATATTTACAAGGTCTGTTCTATTTATAGCTTCGTACCTGTTCCCATGTTCTATCCAAACACCAGATTCAAAGTATTCTTTCTTTATGAACCTAAAATTTATTTGAGTTTTTTCTAAAAGATAGCTTTGAATATCAGAGGACGCTACGGGGTGGTCGTGATTGCCGATGGTGTAAATAACTTTTCCTCCCTCGTATATAAAATCACGCAGAGCCTCAAAAAATACTCTGTGATTTTCTGTGGAGTAGTTCAAAAAATCAAATACATCTTTTTTGTACACTTTACCATCTCTATGAGTAGATTTTATTACATCTAGTATATCCCCATTCAAAATCAGCTCAAATTCAGCTCCCATATTTTGCGAATCTCTGACTATCCACTTCAAGAAATCTGAAAAATCCTCATCATATACGAAATCCTCTCTGTAATTTATCTGACCATCAACTACTTTACCCTTACCTATATGCAAATCACTAACGACTATTTTTCTTTTTTTTGACATCAAATTAAATTATGGGATTAAAAGGGGAAAGAACGAAATTTTTCAAATAAGCCTTATATTTTTGAAGCGAAACTAATTTGAAACTAAAAATCAAATCTTATAAGAAATTATGAGAACGACACATATAGATAAACAATCATCAGATAAAAAAGCAGATAAAAACGAAGTCAAATCCACTGAAAAACTAGAAATTAGAAAACCAGAAACGATAATTAAACCACCAAGCAGATTTCTTGGTGTATTTGATTTAAAAGAACTAACAAGAAGGATAGATCTGCTTTTAGCACTTGCAGAAAGAGATATAAAAGTAAGGTATAGGAGAACTTTGATAGGAATAGGTTGGGCAATTGTACAACCTTTATTCCAAATGATAGTTTTCTCTATCATTTTTGGTAAATTTGCAAAGATAGAGACAGGTGAAATACCATACCCAGTTTACATATACTCTGCTCTGGTTCCATGGCAGTTTTTCTCAAGGTCGCTTACTGAGGCAAGTATGTCAGTAGTAGGGAATGCAAACGTTATATCAAAAATTTATTTTCCGCGCGTTATTTTACCGCTAAGCGTGATCTTATCTGCTGGATTTGATTTTTTATTTATTTTTTCAGTTCTTATTTTTCTTATGATAATATATGGCATCTTACCTTCTTTGAACATATTATTTTTTCCCTTGTTTTTGATACTTCAAATCATGTGCGCACTCGGAGTAGCTCTATGGCTTGCCCCAATAAATGTAAAATACAGAGATGTAAAATACACGCTTCAATTTATAAATCAATTATGGTTCTTCGCAACCCCAATAGTCTATCCATCTCACATTATACCAGAAAAATTTAGAATAATTCAATTTATTAACCCGATGACAGGAGTGGTTGAAGGATACAGATGGTCTCTCATAAACTCACCAGCACCAGATATATCACATCTTATAATATCAGTATCTATTATTCTATTTCTTTTTATAACTGGCTTTATATATTTCCATAGACAAGAAAAAGATTTTGCAGATATAATATAAAAATTTAACCCCAAGTAAAATTTAATTTTCTACCACAAGGTAGATTTTTGAGATGGGAGGTAAATTGATATGCCTCACCAAAAACAAAAAGAAGAGGAAAAAACAATAAAAAAAAAGTTAATTGACTTCATTTCTGATGTCCCTATAAAGTATCCATACATAGTAATACCGGTGGTTTTGATACTTACTATTATTTCCCTTTGGGCAATGAGAAATCTTCAAATCAAGCTTTCTTTTTTTGACGAACTTCCGCCAGACCACCCACAAGTCAAAAGGTTCAAATATGTGGCAGAAAACTATGGAGGAACAGACTTTATATTTATTGCGATTGAAGGAGAAAACCTATCTGAAATGAAAATGTGCGCAGCAGAAATAGAAGATGAACTCAAAAAAATGCCAGAGATAAAAAGTGTAAGAGGGAAAATTGATGTTGATTTCTTCAAAAAACATGCTCTATTTTACCTTGAAGAAAAAAGATTAAATGAACTCGTAGATCTTATGAAAAGAAGAAAAGAAGATATTGTACAACTTTTCTTAAATCTGGAGTTCCTGGAATTTATAAGTGCTTGGTCAGACCTTATATCAAAAGAAATTCTTGAAAGAGAAAATCTGAACGAGGATGAAATAGATGAGTTTGTCAAATCAATATCAAACATAAGGAACTGGGTAGCTGAAATTTCAAAGGCAATCTTGGAAGGCAAAGTAGATAAAGAAAAATACAAATCGTCATTTGAAAAAGCTTTTCTGTTGATGGGTGATACAACACGAGAAGACTACTCAATAAGTCAAGATTATCTCATAAGCCAAGACATGAGCACAATCTTAATATCGGCATTCCCCACAAGACCCGCTGACGACTACGGTTTCAACAAAATAATATACGACAAAATAATGAATATGAAAGAAAGAGTATCAGAAGGTCCATGCAAAAACACAAAACTTCACATAGGAGGAAATTATATTGCACTTGAAGAACAAAGAAGAATAGCTCTGCAAGACATGCAAAGAACAGGAACTATAAGCTTCATATCAGCACTAATAATCTTCTTTGTTGCATTCAGAGGTATTATAGGTGCAGCAATGATGGGGACATTTCTTATCACAGGAGTAATTTTAGCCTTCGGATTTTTGATGTTATCTTATGGATATGTCACAATAATTTCTGCCCTTTTTGGTTCAATTCTTATAGGAATGGGAATAGATTACGGAGTATATTCGTTTTCTCACTGGAAAGAACAAATTAGCGAAGGTAAAGATAGGATTTCAGCTATAAAATTCGGTGTGTTAAGACTTATTTCACCTACTCTTCAGTCAGCTATAACTACATCAGCTGGTTTCCTCTGTGTTTATATATCTCAAATAAAGGGAGGAAAAATCCTCTCAGTCGTATCTGCCGCTGGGATTTTAATTTACCTTCTTCTTTCATGGTTTTTCATGCCATCAATAATAAGATATACATCAAAATATCTTTTGGGAATAAAAGCCTCCAAGTTCATAGAAAAAATATTTGAAAAGATAGCCGATTTCGTTGCCCGCAAAAGCAAAACAATATTAATAACTTCGGTACCGCTAATATTTTTAATCATAGCCTACGAAATAAGAAATATCGGATTTGAATACAACCTGAGAAAAATCTTACCCGAGCTTGAAGCAATAAAGTCAGAAGATTTCATCGTAGAAAAATTTGGAAGGTCAAAGGACTACACAGTTATGCTTGCAAAAGATCTTGAAGAACTCAAAGACAAAATTCAAAAAATAAAAAGTTCAGAAACCTTCGGAAAAGCTGAATCTGTAATGATATTCTATCCAGAAGATATGGATAAAAAATTAGATTATGTCAAAGAAATAAACAAGGTAGTATCAGATATTTACCCAGGAGCAATCCCAGGATATGGAATATTTCCAGCAACATATATAAAGTCATCTTTTGAGAAAATGCAGGATGTAGCAGAAGCTATGATACAACTTGCAGTACTATCTGGAACATTTGAGGGAGAAGACGAAGCTAAAAAACTCAAAGAAGATATACAAAAACTCGTAAAAGAATTGGATAATATAGGAGATAAAATAGACATTTCCGCTTTGCAGAAAATAAATGCAGATGTAGCGATGGAGTTCTTGAACGACCTAAAAAAAGCTGCAAAGAGCAGAGGATTTGATGTAGAAGATCTACCAGAAGACATAAAAAAACAATTCATAGGAGCAGATAACTCCTTTATCATATTTGCATATCCGAAAAAACCAGTATGGGAAGATGAAATACTTATGAAAAAAAATTTAAAAGAAGCCCAAGAGATAGATGAAGATTCATTTGGGATATCTGCTCTGTTTATTTCTGTAACAGACAGGGCTAAAAAAGATATGGCAAAAGCGTTAATTTTGGCATTTATTCTTGTTACAATCATAGTATATATGGGTTTCAGAAAACCACTACTCGTTATTTTTGTTCTTACACCAGTTATAACCGCTGTTTTATTTGCCGCTTCTTTCTCCTCTTTACTTGGAATAAAACTCCACTACATAAACATGGGAACATTCGCAATAATTGTAGGAATTGCAGTTGATTATGGAATCCACATTACACACAGATTGATACACGAAAAAGACATAAAAAGAGCAATTTCAGGAATAGGAAATGCAATTTTGGTAGCAGGACTCACAACGGTAGCAGGATTTAGCTCCCTCCTCTTGGCACATTTTCCCGGTCTCAGACACTTTGGTCTAATGATAGCAACAGGAATACTAATAGCTATGATAACAGCAGTTTTCATTCTACCCTCTATATTCTCAATTTTCAAAGATAAAATTTCAAAGTACATAACATGAAAAGAACATTAAAATTTCAAATATAAACCAGAAAAGAAATTTATTATACATAAGGAGATTGATTTATATATATGTTAGACGGAATAAAAGTTTTAGATTTCACAAGGCTTCTTCCAGGTCCCCTTGCGACATATATTTTAGCTCACCTTGGAGCAGAAGTTATAAAAGTTGAAGATACTCAATCAGGAGATATGACAAGATATATACCCCCCATCACAGACGGGAAAGGTGCTGTTTTCTCTTTCCTCAACGCAGGAAAAAAATCCCTATCTCTGGATCTCAAAACAGAAGAAGGTAAAACTATAATAAAAAGAATAATACCAAAGGTAGATGTTATAGTAGAAGGTTTTCGCCCACAAGTTATGAGAAAACTCGGACTTGATTTTGAAAGCGTAAAAAAAATAAATCCTAAAATAATATACTGCTCAATTTCAGGATACGGACAAACAGGTCCCCTATCTTATAAATCAGGACACGATTTGAACTATATATCTTTTTCTGGAATTCAGAGAATGTTTATATCTGACGAAAAAGGAATAGCCGTTTTACCGCAAATTCAAATAGCAGATATATCTGGAGCGCTTCTGGCTTGCATAGGAATTCTTGACGCACTTTTTGAAAGAGAAAGAAAAAAAGAGAATTTTGAAGGAAAATTTATTGATATAAGCATGGTTGAAACTTCTCTTTTTTTAGCTGTTGAGAGTTTGAGCAAATTTTTAGGAACAGGAGAAGAACCAAAACCATTTGGAGAAATTCTAACAGGCGGAGCAACCTGCTACATGATATATAAAACAAAAGATGGAAAATGGTTAAGTGTTGGAGCGCTTGAACCCAAATTCTGGGAAAACTTCATAAAAGCTCTGGGACTTGAAGATGAAATTCTGCCATCTGATGCTGTAACTCCGCCAGATGACTCAAATCCAGCTTACAAGAAAATCAAAGAAAAAATAATGTCCATGACATCAGAAGAAATTGAAAGAATTTTCAGCAAGTTTGATATCCCATATGAGTTTGTTCAAGGATACAAAGAAATGAAAGAACATGAACAAGTAAAAAACCGCAAAATATTCTACAAAGTAAAAGATACGGAACTCCTAAAACTTCCTTTTATGGTTGAAGTGAAAACTCCGGCTCCGGAACTTGGAGAACATACAAGAGAAATCCTCAAAGAATTCGGATTTGAAGACAAAGAAATTTCAGAACTTGAAGAAAAAAGTGTAATAAGAACAATAAAAAAGTAAAAGGCTCACGCCTTTAAGTAGCCGCAAATGAGAAAAAGCAAACCATTTATCAGTGAATTTACATCCCAAGATTTATCTACCATCTTAACCTTCCCTTTCACTTCCAAAACCTCCGGATAATCTATCAACATTTCATAAAGTAAAGTGTTTTTTATCTATAAACGCTGAATTTTTCCTATTTTTTATCCATTTTTTTATACATAATAGTTTTTTATCTACAATAGATTGAATATAATTTGTGATGAGAGAAGAAAAAATTCCCAGATTTCCCGGTTTGATAGAAGTTATAGGGCCTGGAATAATATGGCTTGCGCTAGCGCAAGGTTCAGGGGAACTAATATGGTGGCCGTACCTTGCTGCAAAATATGGAGGCGCACTCTTATTTTTACTCGTTCCATCTGCTCTCATCCAACTACCACTAACATACTACATAGGTAGATATTCTCTTCTTACAGGCGAAAGTATATGGAGGGGTTTCATGAGAGCAAACAGGTCTTTCTCAATTTTTCTGTGGATTATGATGAACTTTTCATTTTTTTGGTTTGGCTCATTCGTGGTAGCAGGTGGAACTGCGCTCGCTGAACTCATACCACTTGGAATATCAAGAAAAGCAGAATCCATAGCATGGGGATACATACTTATTCTATGCATGTATATAATACTGGTGAGGTCAAAAAAAGTCTATGATGTAATAGAAAAAATCATGATGTTTGTTGCAATAGGGACATTTTTAGGACTTGTAATATCTTGCTCATATAAGACGGTACTTCAAAAAATACCGGAATTCTTTTCAAGCTTTCTCAAACCAAACATCAAAGTCCTGGAGAGAAACGACTATGAAAAAGTTATAACTGCAATAACATTTATGGGACTGGGAGGTTTTTGGTCACTCTTTTACTCGTATTGGATTTTAGGTAAAGGAATGGGTATGGCAAAGCTAACACAGGGGCAATTTACTTCTGGCTTCATACCTTCAAAAGATACTCCAAAAGAACAAATATCAATCTGGAAAAAAGCTTTACTACTTGATTCATCAACCGGAGTTATAGGCAACTTAATAACAACAATTATGACAACACTTCTTGCATTTGCTATACTTAATCCAAAAGGAATTTTCCCTGATGAATATAAGATCGCGGTCGTGCAAGCCGAATTTTTTGCACAGTGGGGAGGAGAGATTGGGAGAAAAATTTTTTTGTTTGCCTCCGCATTATTTTTAATTGATACATGGATATCTACCGCAGATGCATTAGCACGTACGAACATAGATATAATCAAGTTTCTAAACGAAAAAGTTATAAAAGATGAAAAAAAAGCTTATAAAATTTTGATAACAGCAATAACAATAATAACATGCATAACCCTCCCGATCGCCCCACCGGGAGAACTTATAATTTTCACAGCAGTAATCGGTTTTTTCGGAATGGGAGCAATATGTATAATGGTTCTACTGACACAATCGTATTTTTTACCTAAAATTTCTCCAACCCTAAAAGAATCAAAAATAGAAAAGATTTCAATCATTACAACAACAATAATATACTTGACACTTACAATAATCTACATATTGGTAAAATTTCAACGATAAATATTGTAAAATTGTTATTATGAAACCAGCCCTTTTTATTTTCTCCATATTCTCGCTTTGCGCAATCGGACTTTTATTCATTTTTGGAATATCCCCAATAAGAGGAGGATATGACCCTTACATTATGTTCAAAAAACAAGTTATAGCAGTAGCTATCGGAATCTTACTTATGTTCCTTGTATCACGAGTACCTCACGAAATGCTGAGGAAAATATCAGTTCCAATCTTTGTTATATGTTTCATAGGAATTATATCAACCTTGTTTTTAGGCAAAGGAAGTGCAAAAAGATGGATTCACCTTCCGGGCTTCTCAATCCAACCTGTAGAATTTTTCAAATTAGCTTACATTATACTTTTCTCTAACATATTATCAAAGACAAAAGAGCAAATAGATATTTACGGATTTCTGTTCTTTGTCTTGGCAAACATAATCTTGACACTTCCTATACTTATACAACCAGATTACGGAAACTTTGTCATAATCTTTACAATATCCACCTTCCTCCTCTTCATAAAAGGAGTAAAGATAAGGTATATTTTATCTTTGTTGATACCCGCAATCCCAGCTTTTATAGCGCTCATATTCATTTCTCCATACAGAATGAAAAGAATTTTAGCATTTTTATCACCCTGGGAGGATCCACAAGGTAAAGGCTTTCAGATAATACAATCTATGATATCTTACTCCGCGGGTGGTATAAATGGAGAAGGAATTGGAGAAGGTATGCAAAAGCTATACTTCCTCCCAGCCGCACATACAGACTTTATAATATCTTCAATAGCAGAAGAAATAGGGCTAATAGGTATATCAATAATAGTATTACTCTTTTCGATAATAACTTTTATCGGTTTCTCAACTGCAAAAACTATAAAGGAAGAATTTTCAAAGTTCCTCACCGCAGGTCTCACCTTTATGATATCTATTGAAGTTGTAATAAACCTTTTTGTATCTGTCGGTCTTTTACCAGCAAAGGGATTACCCCTACCTTTTGTGAGCTACGGAGGTTCATCTATAATATCATCTTTCATCGCAGTAGGCATAATTTTGCAAGCCATAACAAAAGATTAGAAAAAAGAAAATATCAGCCTTGATCCAATCTCTCAAAATTCAAAAGATAAAAAAGTTTAGTTTTATTTTCTCTATTAGTTTTCCCCAAGAGCTTTTTTAACAATCGGACTTACAACCTTACCCTCATAGCAAACAGCAGTATCTCTTATTATCTCGTCCTCAAAATTAAGAACTATTTTCCCATTAACTAAAAGCAACCTTATAAAATTAGCAACATTTTTAGAGTAAAGAAATGAGGCATCACGAGGGTAGTAATTCGCTGGATTAACCATTCCTATTATTTTTACTCCTTTGAAATCTATAATTTTCCCTGGTTCTGTCAATTCGCAATTTCCACCTTTTTCAGCGGCAAGGTCAACGATTACGGCTCCTGGTCTCATTTTCTCAACCATATCACGTGTTATAAGAACAGGAGCTTTTTTCCCGGGAACCGTAGCGGTAGATATAACAACATCCGCGGCAGCAACATGTTCGGTCATAAGTTCCCTCTGCTTTTTGTAGAACTCTTCTCCCATCGCTTTTGCGTATCCACCCTCTGCTCTTGCTTCTTCTGTTTCAAGACCGAGCTCAACAAACTTTGCCCCAACACTTTGCACTTGCTCCTTTGTTTCTGGTCTTATATCATATCCTTCAACGACGGCTCCGAGTTTTTTAGATAAAGCCATAGCTTGAAGTCCAGCAACTCCCGCACCTATGACAAAAACTTTTGCAGGCTTTATAGTTCCACCAGCAGTCATATAGAGAGGGAAGATTTTATCAAGATGTTTTGCAGCCTCAATAACTGCTGCATAACCTGCAATCGTTGCCATAGAAGAGAGAGCATCCATGCTTTGAGCCCGAGATATACGAGGAATAAGTTCAACAGAAAATGCAGTAACTTTTTTCTCTGCTATCTTTTTTATAACTTCCGGATACGCAAGGGGTTCCAAAAACCCCATTATTATTTTTCCCTCTTTCAGTAAAGGTAAATCTCTTTCCTCAACCTCATGAGATGCGCCGGGACCCCTTACATATAAGATTATATCTGATTTTTCAATAACTTCTTCACGAGATTCAGCTATTTCAGCGCCAACTTTTTTGTAATCTTCATCTGAAATAAAGATTCCTTCTCCGTACCCATTCTCTACGATTACTTTCGCACCTTTTTTTATGTATTGTTGTGCTACTTCGGGAATTATTGCAACGCGCCTTTCACCAGGGAATAACTCTTTTACTGCGCCTATTATCATAATAACTAATATTTTCTTCTACTACTGAAATTTTCATTTTTGACAAGAATTTACAAATAAAAAGAAAAAAAGAAAAAAATAAATATTGAAT
>Ga0079995_1079147_pt1 | contig 14203 bp, 14 predicted proteins | sample FaiFalFF_MnMetaG_2_FD_69198 | JGI IMG/M metagenome (GOLD analysis project Ga0079995, IMG submission 69198) | Freshwater microbial communities from Yellowstone National Park, Wyoming, USA - Fairy Falls C (FF_Mn_C) (SPADES assembly) (version 4) | ecosystem: Environmental > Aquatic > Freshwater >...
ACTATTCTGGACTAGAGCTGCATCAGCCTCAGTCCTACCGCCGCTTTTTGGCGCTGCTGGCCCATGAGCTTTTCCATGCTTGGAACGTCAAGCGGCTGCGCCCTCTAGCTTTGGAGAAAATTGACTACAACCAAGAAAACTATGTGGACTGCCTCTGGTTCTGCGAAGGGGCAACCAGCTACTACGAAAATGTTATCCTGCTGCGAGCAGGGATCCTCAGTGCCAAAGAGTTTTTGCAGATCCTATCTGAGCAAATTAGCCGGCTACAGCGAACGCCAGGTCGAGTCGTACAATCGCTGCAGGAGGCCAGTTTCGATGCTTGGATCAAGCTCTACCGCCCCCACGAAAGTAGCCTCAACAGCCAGGTTTCCTATTACCTAAAGGGCGCTTTGGTCTGCTGGCTGCTAGATCTGCACATTCGCCACCTTTCAGGGGGACGGGGATCCCTGGACACGGCCATGCGGGATTTGTGGCAGCGCTTTGGCCAGTTTGAGAAAGGCTATACTAACCAAGACTTGCGGGAGGCCTTTGAGCGAGCAGCCGGTGTCGACCTTGGGCGCTTTTTTGCCGCCTACGTGGAAGGCACGGAAGAACTGGACTACGACACCTACCTCCATCCGTTTGGCCTCACCCTCAAGGCCCACTTTAGCCGCCCCAACCCTCCTCCCTACCTGGGCTTGAACTTCAACGGCGAGGGCAACCGCATCAGCGCCGTCGAGATGGGCTCCCCGGCTCAAAAAGCAGGCATCTGGGCTGGCGACGAGCTGGTGGCTTTGGATGGCTTTCGGGTAAGCGCCGCCACCTTGCCGGAGCGCCTGGCAGCCTATCAGCCCCACCAAACCATCTGTCTTAGCGTCTTCCAAGGCAATCAGTTAAAGCACTTTTGGATCCCCTTGGATCCACCCCGCCCGGATGTGTACACCCTCGAGGCCTTGCCTGAGCTCACTCCCGCCCAGAAAGCGCTCCAACAAAGCTGGTTGGGATCCCTGCTCGGCTCTTCGGGACAAGATACGCCTCTTCTTGCCTGAGAATCTTGAAACAGGCGGGTAACCTAGTTAACCTAGGCAAAAAGTAACAATAGGGGCAAGGAGCCAATCTGATGGACCTCGTTTTGGCTTTGTTAATTGGAGTGGCTGTTGGTTTCTCATTGGGTGTTTACGTTGCCCGCCGTTACAAGGCCAATCCTAGACCAAAGGCCTGGCAGCGAGAGGTCATTAGAGAGATATCTTCATGGCTGGGCCAAGAACTCGACAAAACCTTAATCAAGTTAGGAGAAGGATTGGCAGACGAGACTTCTCAGAGGTTACAGTCTATCCAAGCTGATCTTGAAGAGTTCAGGCTGCGTCTTCTAGAAAGTTATCAAAGTTTTCTGCAGGTTTGGGGTAAGGATCTTACGCAGGCTATATCTGTAAAGCTAGCTGAACATAATGGGCAGCTCAACAGTCAGCAAGCTATCCTAGAAAACTTAGTGAAAGAAGCTAGAGGTATCTATCAGCAACTACAGGTTGCTCTTAAAAAATCTTCCAGATTAGAGATATCCCAAGCTACAGATCAAAACTCTTAAAAAGATCAGGCTGCCATCCATAAAACAATAGAGAATAGTCTACCAGACGATGTACCGAGAGATAAGGAAAAAGTAGCTGCTTCTAACATGCTAGAAGTTGACATATCGAAGATAGAATCTTTCTTAAACTCGAAAAACATAAAGATCAGAAGCATAGATATGGAGGAAGAAGAGGAGAAGCTAGATCAAATAGCTGACCTTATGGTTAGTCAGTACTCTTTGATCAAAAGATTCTATGGAATGATTAAGTCAAGTATGAACAGCGGAAACTCTTTCTCAATAAACCTTAGAGACGAACCTCAACTAATTGGCACAACTTGCCAGGTTGCCACAGAGCTATACAAGATTGCATTTTTGGAAGAGTATGGATACTTCAGAGCGCCCAGGCGTCTGCTAGTAGCAAGAGCCAGCAGATCTCCACAAGCACTGAATTTTCTCTCAGGAAACTGGCCGGAGAGATACGTTAGGAATAGGTTGATTTGCCTTGCTAAAAGGCAAACTGGAAAGATTGATTTTTCTTACATAGCAAATGCCAAAGTTACTTTGTCAAACGGAGATGATTTTGAGATGGATCTTCTCTTCCACGTTAATGATCAATTTTACTGGGTAGAGTCGAAGACAGGTGAGTACCAAGATAAAGTACAAAAGTACTCCAAGATTGCTTCTGACCTTGGTCTTCAGAGAAACCAAGCCATCATAGTTTTGACCGACGTTAGTCAAGATGCAAAAACCAGTCTATCCTCTCTCTATCATCTGTCAGTCATCAGTGTTGATGAGGTTGAGGCTACATTTGAGAGGATCTTAAAAAGTCACCTTGGAGAAGTCTGAAAGGCACCCAAGAGCATTAGCTTAAGCCACAATTTTGACAGCTTGTTCCATACACCACCAGGGATCCTCCGCAAAAGCCGGCATGGGCGTGCTGCCCGCCTTGCCCAAGATGGCCAGCCGAACTTCCCGATCCAGCCGAGATCCCGATCCGTAGGGATCCTCAGAGGGGGGCTCCAGCCTTTGCCCCAGAGGGGGCATTGCCATGATGCCCGGCTGCATGCCAGTAGCGCTGACCCAGATTTTGAAGCGATCCACCGCTGTCTCTGCCCCTTCGGGCAGTTGCATCTGCAGCAGATAGCGAGGGCCAGAGCCGACCAACACGCTTTCGCTGGGGCGCAGGCGAGTAGGAAAGTCCGGCTGGTAGGGATAGACCAAACCGACGCTGCACTGCCGTTCGTCAAAGACTATTACATAGACATGCACTGGGGTGAGAGCCTTATTGTGCAAGGCGATGGCGAGGTTGCGGCCTGCCTGGATTTGCAGCTGGCCTTGGGGATCCCGCGGCAGGGGTCTGACCTCGGCGGGCCTGGAGCCGCTGGCTGGCGTTTCCAGTTGCAGAAACTCCACTTCCAGGACATTGCTTAGGGCGTCGCTAGCCGGTTGCAGGTTGAGGAGGTTGTCGAAGGCGGCCACGTGCTCCAACAGCCGCACAAGCTTGCGGGGCAGAGCCTGCAGCTTTTTCACTGGGATGCGGAAAGCCGCCAGGGCCACGTCTTCTCCGCGGCGGTAGAAGTAATAGGTTGCATCCGGCAGCATCTCTACCCGCAGAGCCGCCGTTTCCGGTTCAGTGTAGGCCAGAAGCGGCGAGGCCGGCAGAGCCGCTACCAACTCGTCAACAGAGATCGGCACTTGGCTGGGATCTGCACAGGTGAAGGCCACCCGCAACGGCTGGAACCGGAAAGATGACATGGGCAATCCTAGAACTCGGCTCCAGAACCTCCAGATCGGCAGGCTAAGCTTTATGCTAGCTGTTGTCGCAAAGGCCAATCCTAGCTGCTGGAGATCCTGAATTTGCAATTAAACTTAACACTCCAATGAAGGGAAAGGGAAGCCAAAATCCTGTCTGCAAGTGATCCCCAATGGTCTATCCTTAGATCCGGGTGTCGGGTTTGTCGCTGGAGCAAAGCTGACGCCCTTTTTGAAGTCATTGATGGAGACCCATGTTTAGCAAATCCTTTTCTTTGCAGAAAGCGCTGGCAGCGGTGCGTCGGCGGCTGTTGATTTGCATTCTGGCGCTGGGGCTGGCTGGGTTTGCTGGGTGGCCGGCCCTGGCAGCTAGGCAGATCCCTCCGGTACCCCTGTCGCCAACTGAAACCATTACTTTTACCGAGGCGCAACTGGCCCGCGGCAAGCAACTTTTTAACAAAACCTGTGCCCAGTGCCATGTGGGGGGTCAAACCCTTCCCAACCCAGATGTTACCTTGAGTCTTGCGGATCTGGCGGGGGCAACACCTCCTCGCGATAACGTGCTGGCAATCGTGGACTACATCAAGAACCCAGTCACCTACGACGGGGTAGAGTCGCTGGTGGAATACCATCCAAACACGCAGCTCTTAAGCGAGTATCCCCGCCTGCGCAACCTTACCGAGGAGGATCTGAAGTTAATTGCTGGCTATATCTTGGTTCAGGCCAAGACGGTGCCCGGCTGGGGCGGCACCAAGAGCGAATCCCACAGTGACCTTTCGGCCTATCTCTGATGCCTGGGCAAACTCAAGGGGCAAAGCGGTGGCGGATCCCTCAGCCGGCCTGGAGGTGGGCGGGGATCCTGCTCCTAGTTTGGCTGGGGTTGGCTAGCCCAGCGCTGGCCCGCGTGGATCCCTACGTGAGCCAATATCTGCGGGCAACTGGGCCGGTGGAGCTGCCCTGGGATGCGGAGGGACACACCCTTACCTTTACTCCGGAGCAGCTGAGCGACGGGAAAAACCGCTTCCAATCTGCTTGCTTGAACTGCCATGTGGGCGGCTCTACCCTGCCCGCTCCCAACATTTCTCTCTCGCTGAAAGACTTGCGCGGTGCCACTCCGCCCCGCGACACCATCCAAGCTCTTGTCGAGTACCAGCGGGATCCCCGCAGCTACGACGGCAGCAAGCCTAGCTACGGCTGCCGCCCTGTGCCCCCCTCCTGGATGGATGATGAGGCGCTGCGCAACCTAGCTGCCTTTATCCTGAGAGCCGCTCAAGTGGCCCCCGGCTGGGGATCCAACACCTTCAACTAACCCCGTCCTGCCCCCCGCCGGGGATTGGTGGTCGCCTAGGGGAGAGGGAAGGTTGAGGTAATGCTCCAAAACATCCGCTCCCTGCTCCTAGGGCTGTGGATCCTGGCCTTGGGGATTTTCCTGGTCCAAAACTGGGGATCGGCAGCGGTGGTTGTTGTAGCTGGACAGGCTGGCCCTGCTGTACCTCTGTCGCTGGTGCTCTTGATGGCCTATGGAGTAGGAGTGGGCTTGGGATTTTTGTACGTGGGGTCCTGGCAGCTCCACGAGCGGGCGTTGCAGCGCCAGGCCATTCGCAAGCTCAATCAGCTCCTCGACCGGGTGCGCTTTTTGGAAGCGCAGCTACTTCCCCCCGACCCCTATTTGCCACCAGATTTGCCGGATCCTGAGACAGGCCGCTATTCCTATTCCAATATCCCGCCGGAACGCATTCGCGAGCCTGCCCCCGAACCCAGCGAACCTGAGGACGATGCAGCAACAACCCCCAGCTGGCGGATTGTCCGGCGGCCTTACTCTGCTGAGGAGGAGGAAGAATGGGATTCCTAAACTGGTGGAGATCGTCTCCAGCCCCCGCCCCTGAGCCCGCCCCCCGCCCCGAACCCCAGGGGCAGAATAACTACCTGCTCATCGTGCTAGACAGTTGCCGCTTCGATAGCCTACTGGCGGCTAAGCCCAAACACTTGCTGAAGCTAGGTCCTCTGGAAAAGCGCTGGAGCTACGCTTCCTGGACAGCTCCTGCTCACTACAACCTGCTCATGGGCCTGCTGCCCCATACCAGCCCCACCCACGTTTTTGCCTCCGAACACTACAAGCAGGAGTATTTGCGCTATAACGAGCGCCTCGGCACCCGGCAGCCGATTGAGTTCAAGCACCTGCTGCCTCACCTCTACCTGCCAACGCTCCTGAAGCACCAACTGGGCTACACCACCCACGCCCTGGTCTCCATGCCGGTGCTCAATCCCAGCACTCTGCTCAATCGCGACTTCGATTCCTACCGTCTCATGCCCCGGCACAACGACATGGCGGCTATGGTGGAGCAGTTGCGCTTTGATCCGGATCGCCCTAGCTTTTACCTGCTCAATGTAGGCGAAACTCACTATCCCTACGCCCTGCCCGATGAGGATCCCAGCGCGTGGCCCCACATTTCGGGGGTCAACGGGGTGCTCAAGCGGCTGGATGAAGGGAAAGAGGAGGGGATCCCTTTTTTCAGCGCCGCCCAGTTGGAGGAGCTGCGGCAGCGGCAGATTGAGGCGGTGCGCTACTTAGACGGGGTCTTTGAGCAGCTGTTCGATCTGGTTCCCAAAAACACCTACATCACGGTTACAGCCGACCACGGCGAACTGTTTGGAGAGGGAGGGTACTTCGGCCACGGCCCCATCCACCACGAAAAGGTGTTGGAGGTGCCCTTTATCGAGGGCAAAATTCGCTAGGACAATGCCTATTGGAAGCTAGACCTCCCGGGTCTCCTCCCAGCGAGTTTCGAGGGGGCTTTTGCCGAGGGAGGTCACCTTTGCCGTCAAGTCCAACCCCTCTTCGGCGGCCAACTCGGCGGAACGGGCCACCTCGTAGAGACTCTTCACCACGCTGCTGAGGGGGATGGCAACGATCACGCCCAGGATGCCCCCCAGTTGCGCCCCCACCAACAGGGCAATCAAGATCCACACCGGGTTGAGGCCAATCAGCTCTCCCATCAGCCGGGGAGCGATGACCCGATCCTTGATCTGCTGCACGATCAGGGAGACCAGCACCACCTTGAGGCTGAGCCAAATGTCCTGGAAGGCCAGCAGCACTGCTGCCGCGCCAATACCAATGAAGCCCCCTACCAGCGGGATCACCTCCAGCAGGCCAATCAAGAGGCCAAACAAAAGCCCAAAGGGTACTCGCAGCAGCCCAAACGCTGGCACCAGCATCAGGGCCATCATGAACCCCAACACCAACTGGCTGATGAGAAAGTTCTGAAAGCTGAGCACCAGGGCTTCGCCGATGCGCGGCCCCCAGGGCTTGGGAAAGAGGCTGAGCAACCCCTGCCAAAACTGGCCCCCATAGAGCAGCATGTAGAAGGCCAACACCAAGACCAACACCAAGTCGACCACCTGGTTAAAGGTGCCCAGGAGAATGTCGAGGGATTGGCTGGCAATTTTTTCAGCACCGGCCTGCAGGCGGCTGAGGAGAGTGTTCACCAGCTCCGGCTGGCCAAGGTTGATGTTGCGCTCGGCAGCCCAGAGGCTAATCTGGCCAAGCCAATGTTGTAAAGTATCCACCCACTCAGGGATCCGTGCCCCCAACTGCACCACCTGCTTAGCCAGGAGGGGCACAACGGCAATCCCCACCAAAACCAGCAGCACCACCGAGAGGGCAAAGACCAAAGCCACCGCTACAACACGGTTGACCCGGTAGCGCTGCAGCGCCTGGACTGGGTAGTTGAGCAAAAAAGCCAGTACCGCCGCTGTCAGGATGGTGGCGAGCAGATGGCCAAACAGACGGCCCACTTGCAGGGCCAGCCAGCCGCTAATGACCATCAAAATCCAGGTCACTAGCAGCCGCTGCAAGGGGGAAAAGCGGTTCATGCCAGGGAGATCCCACCGAGCCTAAAAACCCAGGATGCTATATCCACTATCTACGTAGATCACCTGGCCAGTAATGCCGCTAGCTAGGTCGCTGGCCAGAAAAGCTGCCACATTGCCCACCTCGAGCTGGGTAATATTGCGCCGCAGGGGAGCTTTCTCCTCGACCGCGTGCAGCATGGCATGAAAATCAGCAATGGCCGAGGAAGCCAAGGTGCGAATGGGTCCAGCAGAAATGGCATTCACCCGGATCCCGGCGGGGCCCAGCTCGGCTGCCAGGTAGCGAACGCAGGTTTCTAGGCCCGCTTTGGTGACAGCAGCCATGTTGTAGTTAGGCACCACTCGCACTCCCCCTAAGTAGGTGAGGGTGAGGACGCTGCTACCGGATCTCAAGAGGGGCTTAGCGGCCCGGCAGAGGGCAATCAGGGAGTAGGTGCTTACATCCATGGCCAGGGCAAACCCCTGCCGCGAGATATCGCTAAAGTTGCCGCTCAGCTCCTCTTTTTTGACGTAGGCCAGGCAGTGAACCAGGATGTCGAGCTGGCCCCACTTTTGGGCCACTGCCTGAAATAGGTCGTTGATTTGCTGATCGCTTTGGACGTCGCAGGGAAGGAGAAAATCCGGTTGCAGGGGCTCAGTGAGTTGTTGGACTTTCGTCTTGAAACGATCCCGCTCGTCCGGCAAGTAGGTAACCCCCAACGTAGCTCCTGCTTTGTGCAGCTGCTGGGCAATGCCCCAGGCAATGGAGCGCTCGTTGGCAATGCCGGTTACCAAGGCTTTCTTTCCGGTCAGATCTAGCATAGGGAGACCAACGAAGTAGGGGTGGATGCTTATCCGTCGTTTAGCCGGGGTGGTAGGTGGAGACCACGTGCAGTTCTTCGAGCTGCCTAGGCTCAACACCGGAGGGGGCACCGGTGAGCAAGCACCTGGCCTGCTGGGTCTTGGGAAAGGCGATGACATCGCGAATGGAATCTTCCCCTGCCAGCAGCATCACCAGCCGGTCCAGTCCGTAGGCAATGCCCCCGTGGGGTGGGGTGCCGTACTCAAAAGCTTCTAGCAAAAAGCCAAACTTCTCCCGCGCCTCCTCAGGACTAAGGCCAATGATTTGGAAAACCTGCTCCTGGATCTCCCGCTGGTAGATGCGCAGGGATCCCCCCCCCACTTCCACGCCGTTCCAGACCAAGTCGTAAGCCTGGGCCCGCGCCGTCTTCAAGTCGGCCAAGTCGTCAGGATGGGGAGCAGTAAAGGGGTGGTGCAGGGCTTCCAGGCGGTTTTCTTCGGCGTTGAATTCAAACATCGGGAAATCCGTAATCCAGAGGAGATTCAAGGCATTCTCCGGGATCAAACCCAGTTCATGGCCTAGATGCAGCCGCAGCCGGCCCAGCGACTCGTTGACCACCGCCGCAGGCCCTGCCCCAAACAGCAGCAGATCCCCTGGCTTGGCGTTGGTCAGCTGCCGCAACTGCTGTTCCTGCTCAGGGCTGAGGCTCTCCTTGAGGGCACCAATGGTGTCGAGGCTATCGGGACGCACCCGAATGAAGGCCAAACCGCCTGCCCCGTACTGAGTGACGAGCTTAAACAGATCTCCGCCCGGCTTGATGCGGGTGTTGGAGATCTGTTCATCGCCGCCGGGCACTGGCAGAACTTTGACGACTCCTCCCTGCTCTAGGGCTTTGGCAAAGACTTGAAAGCGGGATCCCTGAAACACCGCCGAAACATCCACCAACTCCAGCCCAAAGCGGGTGTCGGGCTTGTCGGAACCGTAGCGATCCATGGCCTCGGCGTAGGTCAGCCGTGGGAAGGGCCGGGGCAGGTCGATCCCTTTAACGGTTTTGAAGATATGGCAGATGAGCCGCTCGTTGAGCTCCAGGATTGCCTCCTGATCCATGAAGCTCATCTCCATGTCCAACTGAGTAAACTCCGGCTGGCGATCCGCCCGCAGATCCTCATCCCGAAAGCAGCGGGCAATTTGGTAGTAGCGATCCACACCAGCCACCATCAGCAACTGCTTAAAAAGCTGAGGCGACTGCGGCAGAGCAAACCACTCCCCAGGGTTGAGGCGGCTGGGCACCAGGTAGTCTCTGGCGCCTTCCGGGGTAGAGCGGGTGAGGATGGGGGTCTCTACCTCGATGAAGCCTTCCTCGTCTTCCAGAAAGCGGCGGATGGCCTTGATGACCTGGTGACGCAGTTGCAGGTTGCGCGACAGCCGCTCCCGGCGCAAGTCCAGGTAGCGATAGCGCAGGCGAATCTCCTCCCGCACCTCTTCCCCTTCTTCCCCGGAGACGCTGAAGGGAAGCTGCTTGGCCACCCGGCTAAGAATCTCCAGCTGCTCTGCATAAACCTCCACTTCGCCCGTGGCCAGGCGGGGGTTGAAGGAGTCGGCAGGCCGGGGCTGAACTGTTCCTGTTACCCGCACCACGTACTCATTGCGCACCTCCTTGGCTAGCTCGTAGGAAAGAGGAGTCTTCTGGGGATCGGCCACCAGTTGCACAATGCCGGAGCGATCCCGCAAATCGAGGAAGATCACGCCCCCGTGGTCGCGGCGGCGGTCAATCCAGCCGTAGAGGGTAACCGTCTGGCCGATATGGGCTGGGCGCACTTGGCCACAGTAGAGAGAGCGAGGCGGGCGACGGATGGCAGCAGGCATGGACAAGGTAAGAGAACGAGGGTCTGAGCCCCTATCATACAAAACTCAGCCCCCCTGTCTGGGAGCCCCTTCGGCTACCTGAACCCCCGCTTCGGCGGCAACCGTTTGGATGAGAGCGGGATTGGACACCCCCAGGGCACACTGTCTCGGCACCGAGCTGTTCCTCGGTACTGATTCCCATCCGCCAGCGGGCCTGCATCGCTACTTCCTCTTCGGCAACACCCCGAGGGCGAGCAACGCCAACGTGCTGACAGGGGTGGGCCTCACTCTCCTATTGCTGGTGCCTCGACTGCACCAAGTGAAGTTGCTGGGATCCCTGTTTGGCGTCAGCGGCAGCCTGCTGGGGATGTACGCCAGCTACTCCCTCAACACGGCAACCTGACGACCTAGAAGCGGGAGGGACGAGCACCTCGGCTGCTGCTGGCCTGACGCGGCAGTGCCTTGTTAACTCTTAAATCTCGGCCCATCCAAGTAGCTCCATCCAGTTCTTCGATAGCTTTTTGCTCGTCGGCTTCGTTTTCCAGCTCCACAAAGGCAAAGCCTCGCTTGCGGCCTGTCTCGCGATCTACTGGAATCTTGACTTGCTTGACAGTGCCGTATTCAGAAAAAACCAGACGCAGGTCTTCTTCACTGGCCTTGAAGGACAAGTTGCCGACAAAAATGGTCATAACCCTGCAAACTCCGAACTTTACCCTCTAGCGCTCAGTTCGGAAGCTCGCCTGGTTAGACCCTTGGCTTGATCCGAAACTGATGCCAACCCTATCTTAGTCCTAGCAGCAGCATTTGCAAACTCCCCCCTCCAAAATGTTCTGCAGACATCCCCGAGCCAGGAAATTCAGGATTGCAACCTTTGGGAAGGCTTGCCCCGCCCCAAGGGTTGACGTTGGGGAACACCAGGAGGGCGGGGATAGAGAGCTGGTGTGGGAGCCACTTTCTCCAGCAGCAGACAGTGGCGCACGCTGTGGCTGTGGGGAGTGGTGAAGGCTTCGATGTGAACCAGTTTCCCTCCCAAAAGGGAGAGGGCCCGCTCTAGAACTTCGGCTTCGGCCCTGGTCCAATGGCCGCGATAGAGGATGGCGCGTCCTCCCACCTTGAGTAGGGGCAGACAATACTCGGCACAAATCTCCGCTGCGGCCAGAGCCCTGGCCAGGGCTAGATCGTAGCTGCCACGTTCCTGCGGGTCTTGCCCCCAAACTTCCGCCCGCTGGGCCACTGCCCGCGCCTGGGCCAGGGAGAGCTGCTGCAAAACGCCTTGCACAAAGGCAATCTTGCGCTGGGTGCTATCTAGCAGGGTAAAGCTGGCCTGGGGTAGGGCAATTTGGGCCGGGATCCCTGGAAAGCCTGCTCCAGTGCCAACGTCGATGCCCCGCCAGGGCTGGGTTTGAATGACCTCCCACGGACCCAGCAAGCACAGGCCCCGCAGCGAGTCCCACAGGTGTTTTTCCCAGAAGTCGATGGGGTCAGTGATGCGGGTGAGGTTTTGGGTGCGGTTGCCGGCCATCACCAGGGGGTAGAGCTGCTGCAGTTGCCGTTGCTGGCGCTCCGTGGGTTGCCAACCCAGCTCTGCTAGCCACCTTGCCCACAGCGCCTTGAGCTCGGGGGGCTCCAGTGGAACCAGCGGGGTCTTTTCGGCTTTGGTCATCCTGGGAGGCTCAGCTTCAAGGCGGCAGGGATGGCTTTTTCGGCCCAACCCTTAAGCTCCTGGGTCAAGCCCTGCAAAGAGCGATCCGCCCCCAGCAGTTCCTGGTTTAGGCAAACCAACTCCTGCAAATCCAGCTCCTGGTAGGGGATCCCCTCCTCCAGCAAGAGGTTAATCGGCTGGGCCTGAGCCTGGAAAGGCTGACGGGAAGCCAACTCCAGCTCTACCTCCAAAAGCACCTGCTCCAGCCGCTCCACCCGCTCTTGCATCTGCGCCAGCAGGGCTGCTAGCTGCTGACAGCAGTGGTGAACCTGGCGGGCGTAGACTTTGAGGGGCAAGGCCAGCGGCAGCAAGGATTCGGACAGGAGCTGGACGAGGTGCTGGGCCTCCAGCTCTTCCAGTTGGAGGTCTTGCCAAATAGCCTGATAGGAGCGCAGCGCCTGGCGACAGGCCTCCAGGCGGCAGTAGCAGGGCTGTAGCACCGAAGCCCGTAGCTCCTGCAGGTAATCGGCCCACAGTTGTCCCACCTCTACCATCGAGCCGGGACGCAGAAAACTCCACCCCTGGGCCACCAGCCAACTGAGTACCAGGCCGGCCAACAGTTGGTTTTTTTGGCGTAGCAGGAAAGGGGAAAGCTGCTCTCCCCAAGTGGCCAGACCCAGCCAGATCAAGGCAGCTAAAGCCAAATGGGGCAAGCTGATCATTTCGGCCAAAAGCTGGGCGGAGTAGCGCTGGCGCAGCCTCCAGATCATCGCGGCGCCTAGGCTGTAGAGCCCTCCCCCCAGCAGCGGGATCACCGCTAGCCACGGGAGCGGTAACAGCTTACTCTTGCCCAGGGCCTCCCAACTGAGCAAGTACAAGGCCAAGAGAGCCAAAACCGCAACCCACCCCTGCTGGTGCTTGAAACGGCGGGCTAGCAGATGTCGGCGGCGACGTAGATAGGTTTGAAAGGATTCGGCAACGAGGGTGGACATGGGGATCCCTGGCGCTATGCCCACTGGCCTAGAGCGCTATCCTCATTCTGCCCGCTTTCAGGCCTGGCCGATGGCAAACTCTATCAGGGATCCAGGGGGCGGTTTTGCCCCAAAAGCTCCTCTGCGAGAAGTTTTCCAGGGTAGATGCCTGCAGGAAAGCTCTCTGTCCTTGCTACGATGTTATCCCCAGCTAATCTCTTGGCCCTGCTTTTCATCCGGCCCTGGGTAAGTTTTTTCCGGCTCCCCCCTCAAGGTGCAGCGCCAGATGATCGTCATTCTCGACTTTGGCTCCCAGTACTCGGAGCTGATTGCCCGTCGCGTCCGTGAAGCCCGGGTCTATTCGGAAATTCTATCCTACCGCACCACCGCCGAACAACTGCGGCAACTGCGGCCCCAAGGCATTATCCTCTCCGGCGGCCCCAGCTCCGTCTACGAGCCGGGTGCTCCCGCCTGCGACCCGGAGATCTGGAAGTTGGGGATCCCCATCTTAGGCGTGTGCTACGGCATGCAGCTCATGGTGCAACAGTTGGGAGGCCGGGTAGAGCCCGCCCGCAAAGGCGAGTATGGCCGGGCCGCCCTCCATGTTTTGGATCCCACTGACCTGCTCACCAACCTGCCAGAAAACAGCACTGTGTGGATGAGCCATGGGGATGTGGTCACTGAATTGCCGCCAGGCTTTCACGCCCTGGCCGCCACGGACAACACTCCCTTTGCTGCCATTGCCGATCCCGTCCGTCGTCTGTACGGAGTGCAATTTCACCCAGAGGTGGCCCACTCCGAGGGCGGCGCTTTCCTGATGCGCAATTTTGTCTATCACATCTGCCGCTGCGAGCCCACCTGGACCACGGAGGCTTTTCTGGAGGAGGCCATCCGAGAGGTTCGCGCCCAGGTGGGCAACAAGAAGGTGTTGCTGGCTCTCTCCGGCGGGGTGGATAGTTCCACCCTGGCTTTCTTGCTGCACAAGGCCATTGGCGACCAGCTCACCTGCGTGTTCATCGACCAAGGGTTTATGCGCAAGGGCGAGCCGCAGCGGCTGCTGCGCCTTTTCCAGGAGCAATTCCACATCCCCGTCCACTATGTAGATGCTCAAGAGCGCTTTCTCCAGCAGTTGAAGGGGGTTACCGACCCAGAAGAAAAACGCAAGCGCATTGGGGCAGAGTTCATTCGCGTGTTCGAGGAGGAGTCGCAGCGGCTGGGTCCTTTCGAGTACCTGGCCCAGGGCACTCTCTACCCGGATGTGATCGAGTCGGCCAACACCAACGTGGATCCGGTAACTGGGGAGCGGATTGCCGTCAAGATCAAAAGCCACCACAATGTCGGCGGCTTGCCGAAAAATCTGCGCTTTAAGCTGGTAGAACCCTTGCGCAAGCTCTTCAAGGATGAGGTGCGGCAGCTGGCTCGCTCCTTGGGCCTGCCGGAAGAAATCGTTAATCGTCACCCCTTTCCAGGGCCGGGGCTGGCCATCCGCATTGTAGGAGAGGTTACCCAAGAGCGGCTGGAGATCCTGCGCGAGGCCGACATGATTGTTCGCCAAGAGATTAACCGCTCTGGCTACTACTCCAAGCTCTGGCAAGCCTTTGCCGTGTTGCTGCCAGAAGTGCGCTCGGTGGGGGTAATGGGAGACAAGCGCACCTATGCTTGCCCGGTAGTGGTGCGGTTGGTTACCAGCGAGGACGGCATGACGGCAGACTGGGCCAGGGTGCCCTACGACCTCTTGGCCACCATCTCCAACCGCATCGTCAACGATGTTCCGGGTGTCAATCGGGTGGTCTACG
>Ga0079995_1070221_pt1 | contig 14195 bp, 11 predicted proteins | sample FaiFalFF_MnMetaG_2_FD_69198 | JGI IMG/M metagenome (GOLD analysis project Ga0079995, IMG submission 69198) | Freshwater microbial communities from Yellowstone National Park, Wyoming, USA - Fairy Falls C (FF_Mn_C) (SPADES assembly) (version 4) | ecosystem: Environmental > Aquatic > Freshwater >...
GAGGCATTTTTATCGGAAACGGTCGGAAAAACCAGCACCGTTCATGGTACCGCTCAGGAATGAGTTATCGCCGAGCGCGATCCACCCGCCCTGGATGGCAAGTAAACCGAATCGCAAAGAATTCCGCTACGGTACAAACCTGCGATTCTTGCCCAACAATTTACGGACTGCCTGCGGTTCGATCGGGCTATAACAATGGTGAGGCAGGGAAGCGAGTTGGTGTGGAACGGAAGCGAGTCGCTTTGCTGCGGCAATCGGCACCCTGACCGACACGGCTGGCGTATCGCTAACAATCGGGCGAGGCGAACATGTGGCGGAAAATACGGGACTTCCTGGAACTGATCCGGTTCAGCCATACGGTGTTCGCTCTGCCGTTTGCGCTGGCGAGTGCAGTGCTGGCCTGGCGGAGTGAGCCATTCCGCTGGCTCGACCTGCTGGGCATACTGGCGTGCATGGTGCTGGCCCGCAGCGCGGCGATGGGATTCAACCGTCTGGCCGACCGCCATTACGATGCCGCCAACCCGCGGACTGCCGGTCGCCATTTGCCCAGCGGACGGTTGTCGGTTCTGGCGGTGGGCATTTTTACGGCTGTCTGCAGCGTTGGTTTTCTCGCCGCCACGACGCTGTTCATTTTTTCCAGCGGCAACTGGTGGCCGACATATCTTTCTCTGCCGGTGCTGCTGTTCATTCTCGGCTACTCGTACACGAAGCGGTTTACGTGGTTGTCGCACTTCTGGCTGGGGGCATCGCTGATGCTGGCCCCCTGGGCGACCTGGATCGCCATTGCTGGCCGACTCGATTGGCCCGCGGTCTGGCTCGGGGCAGCGGTGCTGTTCTGGGTGGCTGGTTTCGATACCATTTACGCACTTCAGGATGTCGAATTCGACCGGCGAGCACGGCTATTGAGTTTCCCCGCCCGCTGGGGAGAAAGGGCAGGGTTGTGGCTGGCGCGAATCTGTCATGCCCTGACGGTGGTCTGGTTATTGGCGGTGTGGTGGTCGGCCCAGCTGGGCCCGATTTTTCTGGCCGGAATCGCCGCGGTGGCCGGTCTGCTGGTTCTGGAGCACTGGCTGGTACGTGAGCAAGACCCGGCCCGGATCAATCTCGCCTTTTTCCACGTCAACAGTATCGTAAGTATCGGCGTGCTGGCGCTCATCTGTGCCGATGTGCTGCTGGTCTGACACTGCCAGCGCCGGCATGGGAGTGTTCCGCCAGGTCGTTGAGTTCCGCCCGTCCGGCTTGCGTTGCGGCGATGTGGAGCTGGTTCGGTCGTTGCCCAGGTTCAAGGCTAAGGAGCAGGCAAATCGCTATTGACTGTGTCGGCAGGGATGATTATGTCGCCGCTCTCTGGCAAGGGGCCTGTGCGCTCGTCATCTGCGATCGGGGAAAAGACTCGCGCCGTGAAGGCCACCGTTGCCTGGCATCGCAACCCGAAAAGCAACCGCGAAAGCTCAAAAATCGCTCTGCCGGCAATGCGGGGGACACCGGCAGCGAGCAGGCTTAGGCGGGAAGCACAAGGAGGAAGCACGGTGAACAGGGGTCAGTGGCTGGCCTGGTGGACGAGTGTTGGGCTGGTCATCGGGATTGTGGGCAGCCTGACGGGACAGCAAGCGGATACTGTTACTCGACCGGCTGGCGCAACCATGCGTCCGGCGGCGGCGTTGCAGGAAGCCATCAATCTCTACCGCAAAGGCGAGTACGAAGAAGCCGCCAGGTTATTCGAGTTGGCCCACCAGGGTCGCCAGCAACTCAGTCCAACCGAGCAGCAACGCCTGGACGAATACCGCAACCGCAATGAGGTGGCTCGTCTCGGTCGCCAGCAGACCCTGCAACAGTTGCAGGCTGCCCAGGAAGCGGTCAAGAACGGTCAGTGGAACGAGGCCGAGAACCTTCTGAAACAGTTGCGATCTAGCAACTATCTCAAACCGGAAGAACAGGCCCTGGTCAACCAACTGAGCGATCGCGTAGCTCGCCGGAACAATCGCCGCTGGTCGCTCTTCAACCGTGAAAGCAACGGGACGCGCAGCGACGCCGAGTCGTTGCTGGCGCAGGGGCGCGAGGCTCTCAAGAATAACGAACTCGACCGAGCCGAGACGCTGGCCCGACAAGCGAAGGAAGCCGGATATTCGGCCATTTTCCCCTGGAGCGATTCCCCCGACAAACTGCTCCGCGACGTTCAAGCAGCCCGATCGCGTCAGCAACCGGACAACGCCGCTACTGCCGCCACTCCCGATGCGGATCAACTGCTGGCGCAGGCGCGTGAAGCGTTTCGGCAAGGCGACCTCGACCGCGCCGAACAACTGGCACAGCAGGCCAAACAGGCCGGGCATTCCTCCTGGTTGCCGTGGAGCGATACACCCGATAAAGTCCTGCGCGACGTCCAGCAAGCTCGTCGCACCCAAGGGCAGGGGACGCAGCAGCAATTGAAGCTACAGCAAGCTCGCCGACTTCTGAGCGAGGCCCACCAGGCGGTGCAGCAGGGTGACCTGCCCAAAGCTCGGCAATTGCTTGCCCAGGCCGAACGGTTGCAGGTTACATTGCCTCCTTATGAGCCGCATACCCCGGAGAAAATCCGCCAGGCCATCGCTCAAGCCGAGCAATCGCAGCGAGCAGCTTCGAACGTTTCGGAGCCGGCTAAGCCTGCCCCATCCACAAACCCCAGCGACGCTGAACCTGTGACACGCCAGAATGCGCGTGCGAAACTCAAAGAGGCCAGGCATCTGTTCGAAGCAGGCCAGCTCGACCAGGCGGAGTCCCTCGCTCGCCGTATCCGGGTGGTTCCCGATTGCCGCTGGGGACTTTTCGAGGACACGCCCGACAAACTGCTCGCGGACATTTACAAAGCTCGTCAAGAGGCACATCGTCAACAGGCCGACGCTTTACTGGCCCAGGCCCGGCGAAAGCTGGAGCAAGGCCAGTTCGACGAAGCGGAAAAACTCGCATACCAGGCCCGCGCTTTACAACCCCGTTATTCCATCTGGCACCGCGGCGAACATCCTGACCGTCTCCTGGCCGAAATCAAAGCGCGTCGCCAGCAGGCCAATCGTCCCCGTATCCCGAACGACACTGCTACTGCGAACCAGCAGGCCACTCCGCGACCAGTCGAAGTTTCCCCGGCCAAGCAGCAGGCCCAGATGCTGTTGGTGCAGGCTCGTGCAGCACTCCAGGCAGGTCAACTTGTGCAGGCTCTGCAACTGGCACGCCAGGCCCGTCAGTATCCGGTTACCTGGGGAGCTGACGAAGATTCGCCCGACAAGATCGAAAAAGCTGTAGAAGCACTGCTGGCCCAGCAACGAGACCGTGATCAGCCCGAACAGGCTGCTCGTTTGCGCCAGCAGGCCTTGCTGTTGCTCGCCGATGCCCGCGAATTGCAACGTCAGGGGCAAGTCCTGCCCGCTATCCGTCGCGCCCGCGAAGCTCAGAAGCTTCGTGCTGCCTTTCGCCCCGAAGACGAAACTCCCGAACAGGTCTTACTCGATTTGCAAAACCAGGCTCATGGGCACATCGAAACCTTCAGCCGGGCCGCTCACACCTGGAAACAAATGGGCCGCTACTCTGAAGCGGAACAATGCCTCAAGTATGTCCGCACTTTGCAATCGGAATTACATCTCGACACGTTACAAACCGATCAGCAACTCGCCGAACTTCAGCGTCTCCGTCAGGGTGCCCCTGTGGCTCAGGTTCCCAACCAGGATGAAGGTCAACGTTTGCTCGAGCAGGCTCGGCGGGAATTGCGCGCCGGGGAACTGGTTCGCGCCCAGGAACTTGCCCGCCGTGTCTATACCGATCATGCTCACCTCCGCGTCGAAGCCAGCCAGTTGCTCGCGGAGATTGACGATGCCCAATATCGCCAATCGGTACGCGAAGCCAATCGTTTCTACGAACTCGGTGTCCGTGCTTATAGTCGTGGCGAATACGCCCAGGCCGCCGCTTATTTCCAGAGCATCAATCCCCGTTTGCTCGACGAACGCAAACGCACTCACATGCAGGAAATCCTCTCAAGCAAGGAGATGCAGCCACACGCACTGGTACAGGCAGGACAGTTGCCACCAACTCCAGAAACCGCACCCGGTCAGGCAACCGCCACCGACCGCCCCAAACCTGCCACTACCACTGCCGACAATCTCCTGGACAAGGTGCAGCAACAACGGGAAGTGGAGTTGCAGCGGCTCCGCCACATCAAACTCGAAGCGGAACGCCAGGCCAATCGCTTCGCACAGAACAACGAACTCGACAAAGCCGTGGAAGTTCTCCAGCAGGCATTGCACGAAATCAAACATTCGCCCCTGGAGAGCGAAGCTGTCCTGGCTATGCAACGCCAACTCGAGCAGCGCATCCGAACCTTTGAGGCCAGCCGCGAACAACTGGCCTACGACCGACTCCGCCAGCAAACCTTGCGCGGCTCCAGTCCTCGAGAACGCGAAATTCTCGCCGACATCAACCGCAAGGAGCAGGTGGCCCAGCTGATGCAACAATACAGCCAGTATCTCAAAGAGGCCAAGTACAAGGAAGCCGAAGTGGTCGCCATGAAAGCCAAGGAACTTGACCCGGATAACCCGGCCACCGAGGCGGCACTTATTCGGGCACGCACGCTACGAGCCCTCAGCGACGAAGAGCGCATTAAGTTCCAGAAAGAGCGCGGATTTGAGCTGGCCATGCAGTCGGTCAACGAAGCTTCTGTTGCTCCCGAAAGCGACTGGCAGTACCCCAAAGATTGGGCCGAACGCAACCGCCGCCGCAATAAAGCCATTCAGCCTATCCGCCCGGAAACTCCGGAAGACCGGGACCTCTACCAGCGTCTCCAGCAGCCGGTCTCCATTGATTTTCGCGATAAGCCGCTCAGCGAAGTGCTCGACCATCTTCGTTCCCTGTATGGTATCAACATTGTCCCGGACGAACCCGCTTTGCAGGCCGCTGGTATTTCTTTGAATCAGCCTGTAACCATTCGCCTGGATAACCGCCCGCTGCGTACCTGTTTGAACCTCATCTTGCAAAATGCCCGGTTGACCTGGGTGGTGCGCGATGGTGTGTACATCGTTACCACCGAAGAAGGCAAACGCGGCAAGCTGGTGCAGAAGGTTTACCCGGTGGCTGACCTGATCCTGCCGGTGCAAGATTTCGGTAACGTCGGCAACAACTCCGCCAGCATCCTCAGCGTGATCCAGCAGAACATGAACAACCAGCAGCCCGCACTGACGGCGCCGTGGACACTGCCTGGCGGCACTACCGTCAGCCAGGGAAGCATGGCTGGCAGCACCTCGCCAGGACAAGCACAGGTCAAAGTCGAACCACCTAAAACCGCCAGCCTCGAGCAAACCCTCATCCGCCTCATCCACGAAACCATTGAACCGAAAAGCTGGGATGTCGCTGGCGGACCGGGCCACATTGACTACTACCCGCTGGGCATGCAATTGGTGGTCAGCGCAGATCCTGAAATCCAGGAACAGGTCGAACAATTACTTCGCCGACTCCGCGAACTGCAGGAGCTACAGGTCACGGTCGAAGTCCGATTCATCACGCTGAGCGAAGCGTTTTACGAACGCATCGGCATTGACTTCAATTTCCAGGTGGACGACGACCAGACCCGGTTCGACCGCATGGTGGTGGCCCAATCCTTCGCACCTCCAGGTATGATCAACGAGCCGGACCATCTCGACAAAGTAGTAGTCGGCCTGGCGCCCACCGGAGCAGGGTTCAGTCAGGACCTTGATATACCGTTTACCAACAGCAGCTTCAGCAGAGCCATTCCGCCATTCGGCAACTTCCCGAACGCTGTGGGGAACAACGGCGGCCTTTCCTTCGGTTTTGCATACTTGAGCGACATAGAAGTGTTCCTCTTCATGGAAGCTGCCCAAGGAGATACCCGCGCCAACGTCATGCAGGCACCCAAAATCACACTTTTCAGCGGACAGACGGCTAACCTGACGGTTCAGGATATTCAGTTTTTAGTAACCGGCGCCTTTCCCTTGATTGGTCCCTTTGGCCAAGTAACCCTGGTACCGAACGTGCAACCTTTCCCAACCGGGCTGCAGCTTTTTCTTCAAGCGGTGGTTCATTCCGATCGCCGTTACGTTCGCCTTAGTCTCGCCCCGACATTCACCGCCTTGGCTCAGAACATTCCCCTTTTCCCGATCCAGATCAACGTCCCCGTGGTCAACCCTGACGGCTCCATTTCGCAGGTGCAACTGACCCAGTTCATTCAGTTGCCAATCGAGTCAATCCTCTCGGTGCAAACAACGGTTATGGTGCCGGATGGCGGAACCGTACTGATGGGCGGTTTCAAAACCCTGTCCGAGGGACGCACCGAATTCGGTCCGCCCATCCTCAGCAAAATTCCGTACCTGAACCGGCTGTTTACCAACACTGCGTACGGCCGCGAAGCCCGCTCCCTGATGATTATGATCACCCCACGCATCATCATCCCGGAAGAGGAAGAACAATTCCTGGGGCAGCAACTGTTGCCGCCCTAATCGCACACGGGCATTGCAATCCTGGTGCGCGTGGTTCGTCGGGCCGAACATAAGCGACGTCGTCAGCGCCAATACGCACATTCACGAGAGCGGCGGGCGTTAGCCCGCCGTGGTTCTGTGAACCGAACGCTGCCCCGCGAGAATCGAACATTGTGCAGCGGCTATCGAACACCCATCCAGGAGCGGCGGGCGTCAGCCCGCCGTGGGTCGGTGAACGTAACCCCGTCCGGTGAAAATCGCGCACTATTCGGCGACGATGCGAACGACGAACAAGAGCGGCGGACGTTAGCCTGCGGTGTCAAGGAAACGCGCTTGCGATGGTGGCCGGCTTTTGCGCTGACAAAACCCTGGACGAGCGCGCTTTTGTGAAAGGTGAAGCTGTCTCCGTATCCGGTGTTCGTATCTTAGGCCAAGCTGACGTACCCGGCGCGCGAACTGGCTCGGGTGTGCGCACGGCGGCTGACGATCACAGAGTTATTTCAGGATATGAAGAATCACCGGTACGGCTGGGCTTTATGCCACGCGCTGATGACTCGTGCCACAGTTTTAATCGGCCGCTCCGACTATTTAGAGCGGCCGCTACTGACGCTGATGCACTGGCTTTCGCTAGCAGTTGCTCTGCTGCCTGTGCGGCATTATTTGCTGGCGATGTGACGCAGAAGCAATCGTCGGTAAGCATGCGGTCTGTTTTTCACCGGGCGACAGATGATTGCGTGATTGCAAGGACAGGCCGCACAAAATGTTTAGTGCTATTATCACATCGCTTTTGTCCGAATTACAAAACTGCTGATAAGTCAGCTTTACGACAGAGAAACTAACATTCGGTCCAAGCGGCAGTTTCGTCTATACATCGAATGCATGGGCACAACCGCAGCCTGGTTCGGGTGGTGCGCCGGCAGGCGATGCAGTGACTGCGGGCACATCAAATTCTCGCGCCAGGGCCTCGATTAGCTGGTGGTAATGTTCGTGTTTTCCGGGTCCGACGCGCTGGGCCTCATGCTGGGCGAATTCGGAACAAATGACTTGATCTTCAGCGGCTGGGAGCACACGCTCGGCGAGCATAAACAGAACATTGTCTTCTTTCCAGATGTGCTGGCGAAGCAAAGTCACGTACTGATCGGCCGCCTCGCAAAACTGCTGCCGACTTGGCTGCTGATCCCAGTGACTCAACGCTTCCTGCATGGCTCGGATCAACTGGCGACCATGTTCATGCTCATATAACATCACGCCAATCGGGCCACCTGCTTTGGGGATACCGCCTCGCTCCAAACGCGGGAAGAGGGTACCTTCTTCCTTCGCGTGATGGCACCGATCGGCGAACTCCACGAAAAATTCCAGCAAGGCAGCCACCGGCTTCTCGTTCACTCCTTGCCCTTGCCGCAAGCGGTTGACCATACCAGCCAGCACTGCCAGCGCCTGCTCAATGACGCGATGCTCTTGCCGAAGGATTTGGGTTGCCTGCGTGCGACATCCTCCTGAGCTTGACCCTGGGTTGGGAGATGGGCGACGGCGACTTGCACAGTACCGACTCAGTTTGGTTTTCCGGTAGCAACTCAACTAATCGGACGCTGCCCAGCGCCAGCCCTTCAGGAGCTGGGGGAGGCAGCCAATGCTCTAGCTGGAAGGCCTCGGGAATGGCGGGGAGAAAACTCACCGGCCGAACCCGATGCTTCGAGCGAACGGTGTGCGCCCTTTCTTGGTCTCTAATCAGCGGACAATCTCACAATAGGGTAGCGCCTTTTTCAGTTCCGCGATGCCGGTGTCGGTTAGCTGAGTGCGGAACAGGTCTATCCATTGCAGGTTCTTCAGTCCGGCCAGTTCTTTCAGCCCCGCGTCCGTTACCTCCGTACCAGTCAAATCCAATGCTTGCAGATTCTTCAGCGTTCGCAAATCCACCAGCCATCTGTCAGTCAACGGCAGCTTGGTGAGGTCCAAACCGTAAGGCACTTCCGGTTCTGGGAGCTTAGGAAGCAGCCCCGCCTGCCAAGCCCGAAGCCGAAAGGCCGGAATGTCCCCCTTCTGACCCTCATCTCGCGGCACAAACCTGAGCATTGACCCAGCATTGCCCGGGCGATGCGAAGGCGTTTGTATTTTCATCCAGGCGATTTCGGCTTGTTGGATTTGTATTCGCATCCAGCCGATTTCGGCACCTGCGGCAGCCCATGCCTTTTCAATGTCCTCCGGGAAGGGGCTCGGCTTTTGCTCCGCCGGCCTTTGGGCAACTGGCTTGGCCTCTTGTTTGCGCGGTTCCTCTGCCCAGAGCGAACTACCGACTACTTGCGGCTGCTCCTGCCGCCAGACCAAAAGACCAGCTACGCCGAACATCACCCCGATCGGCAGCACCGCTGTGATTGTCTTGTGCAACTTCCCGCACATAGCTTCTCTTCTCCTGGAATCGTTGGCCTGATGAGGACAGACGGAAGTCTTCAGAGCGCCGTCCTTGTTAACGACGAACAGGCATACGAAGTCGTTTTGGCATGTGGAATCGTTCATCAGTGGCTCGAAGCGCGCCACCAGTCTATTTGTCATTCCCTCGTCCGATGCCCGACCGGACGGGTCAGAAATTCATGGATTGAGTGCCCTGGTCGGACTGGCAAGCTCGCGGATGCCCTACGCGGTTGACTGTCAAATTCACTGATTCAGTGGTACTGGCGGCTATCGAAGCACCTGGCGCCCTTCTCGGAGGGGTTTCGTCCGATGTCCAAAACCGGGGATGGTTCAGCGCGGGGGACCTTGAGAAATGGCGGAGTTTTCGTATGAGTATGTGTATGGGATGACCCGTTTTTGGCAGCGACCTGGCTTGCAGGAGGCAATCGTGAAAACGGCCCATCGCAAAGAACTGGAGACGAACTATCTCGCCGATCAGCTCAACCGACTCGTCGAGGGCAGGAATCCGCATGCCCCGGTCTGGTTGGCCATCTTGTTGGTGGGAGGGCTGGTGGCTCTCGGTTACTGGGCCATCTCACGCCAGACCCAGTTACGAGTGAGTCTGGCCTGGCAGGAACTCGCACGCGAGACCGGCCAGAGAACCGACACACCGCAGGTAACCGCCGAGGACATGAAAAGTCTGGCCGAGCGACTGCGGGGTACCCCGGTTGTGCTGGCGGCACGATTTGCTCAAGCCTGCAGCGAACTGGAACTGGCCCTGCGCCAGATTCACGATCGCGCTTCTGCCGAAAAGCATCTGGAGCTGGCTGAGAAGCTCTTTCGCTCACTTCTTGCCGAGACCGCATTGCCTTCGGAATTGCGGCTCCGCTGCCAGCTGGGACTGGCCCAGGTTGCCGAGATTCGCTACTGGCTCGACCAGGCTCAACTCGATCCCGATAAGCGAAAACAACGCTTGCAGGCAGTCATCGCTTCGTACCAGGAAGCATTGAACACGCCGGGGGTCGAACTGCGTTTAGCGGATGGCCGGATGCATCCGTTGCTCGAGCATTGTCAGGAACGCATCCGCCGGCTTCAGGACGATCACGTCGCCGACTTGACTTTGCTGCGTTTGTCGGAATCTGCCCCACTGCCTGGCCCTTCCGCCAGCCCGTCAGCTACTCCGCCGCGGTAAAATAATGTTGGCCGCCGTGCAATCAGGATGGCCCCGCGGGTTTTCCTGACCGTCTTTTTTCGGGGACTGGCGTCAAGCGATGGCCGTGTGAAATTCAGCCGCTTTTGTCCCGCAGTCATCTGAGCGCAGGAATGGCATGATTCGTCTGGACGCGGTGGTGGTCTATGGCAGAGGTCATTCAGCAGAGCAACGGTCGGCGAGTCGTCGAATTGACTTTGCGACATCGTCCGGAAGTGCGTCGGCTCGATCAATTCCTGGCTTCCGCCTTGCCCGGATTCAGTCGCTCGGCCCTGCAGCGCGCCATCGAACTGGGCGAAGTAACCGTAAATGGCCAGCCCGCTAAAGCCAGTTACAGATTGCGGGAAGGGGATCACCTGCGCGTCCTCCTTCCGGAACCGCCACACGTCGAGGCTGTTCCCGAAAACATTCCCCTCGACATCCTTTACGAAGACGAATACCTGGCGGCCATCAACAAGCCACCCGGCTTGGTCGTTCATCCCGCTCCAGGACACTGGCGAGGCACCCTCGTCAACGCCCTCGTCTATCATTTCGGTCAACTCAGCGGTGTTCATGGCCCGTCCCGTCCTGGCGTCGTTCACCGACTCGACCGCGATACCAGCGGTGTCATTCTCGTGGCCAAACAGGAACAGGCACACCGCGAGCTTTCCGCTCAATTCCAGCGGCGTGAAGTGTACAAAGAGTACCTGGCCATCGTACACGGCGAAATAGACCGCGACAGTGATTACATCGAAGCTGCCATCGGCCGACATCCCCACGATCGCTTGCGGATGACCACCTACGAGGAACCGGACGAGGACGAGAATATCCGCGATGCCTGCACGTTCTACGAGGTTTTAGAGCGCTTCCGGGGTTACACCTACGTTCGCTGCCTGCCCCGCACCGGACGCACTCATCAAATTCGCGTGCACCTAGCCCATATCGGACATCCCATCGTGGCCGACAAGGATTACAGCACGCGCGGCGAACTCTGGCTGAGCCAGCTATTACCAGAAGCTGGCCGACCACGCTCCACTCCCGCTTCCGCAGGCCGCGACGAAATTGCTCATTCCCGCCCCGCAGAAAACATCGCTACCTCTTCGCCTGCCACCGACTCGACCGGAGATCATCTGCTGGCCAATCGGCAACTGCTGCACGCTCACCGCTTGCGTTTGCGCCATCCCATAACGGGACGCGACCTGGAATTCGTCGCCCCCATCCCGGCCGACTTCCAGACCACCCTGTCCGCCCTCCGCCACTACCGCCCACTGTGATCACCTATCTAACCGTGTTTCCTGGACCTTACACCGGACAACTGTCTCCCTTCGCCACTACCGCCCGCTGTGATCGCCTATCTAACTCTGTTTCCTGGACCTTACCCGGACAACTGTCCGCCCGTCGCCAGTACCGCCCACTGTGATCACGTATCTAAGTTTTACCGGTCGGGCTGAAGCGTGATACTGCGGACAACATGAGTCAGTTGCTGAACCAGGCGGTTCTATAATAGGCCGGCATCGTGGAGCTGTTTGTACGGGTCCCAGTTCGGAGGTGGTTTTCTAGACGAACTGCGCCACGGACAACTTGCCTCGATCCATTTCTGGCGAAGTACGCGATGAATCTCGGCTCGCGCCTTTGAGCTCGTGAATGCTTCGTCTATTAACCTATCATTCAGTTTGACATCGTCTAAGCCAAACTGCGTGAAACAGCATGGACATATCTCATCGGAGGGACTATCCTCGTCCAGCCAGGGCAAAAAATCGAGGCCATAGCCGCACACCGGACAATGCGCTACGGTATCAGCCATATAGGGGGTCCTCCATGCTGTCGTAGCCAGTAATTAATACCTTCTTCGGGTTTGAAGAACGTCCTCGTTGTTCCATTTGGATTATAAGAACCGAAGGTATTAGTCGTCGGATCGTATATTCGAATTATCCCCTTCTTGTCTATCTTTATGGGTAAGTTTCGACGAGGGGCATCCTGAAGAAAGTGGGATGCCAGTCTGGCATATTCCTCTTGGGTTTGAGCACCGAAGTCCCGACCATGATCCACAAATTATCGTTCCAATGTATGACGGAGGCCCCAGCTTTGCTCCGGTTCTAATTCTAATACGAGGTGTGGTCGGCCCTCGACTTCTAAGAGGTATGGTCGGCCTTCGACCACAATGGTCGGGCGAGAGACTGCCCCTGCACGCCAGCCCTGTGCTCCGTTAATGGAGCCGGCAGTGCAACTCCCTAAAAACGAGCCCCACTGCCGCAACCGTTCCGGCCCATCGAAGTTCCGGTCGTTCTGCAGCAGCCAGATGCCATCATCCACCAGTTTCGCGCCGCCATAAACACCACGGGCCGAAACAAGCACCTTGCCCGTCGTACCCCATGCTGTCCAGATATAACCTGCTCCCATGCCCAGTGGATAAGAAGTAGCCCAGGTAACTCCTGTCCAGAACGCGACATCTCCTGCAGCTTCCTGATACCTGGCGCGCGTGATCATGGCCCGAATTTCTTCGTCACGCTGTGGTGACGGAGGTCGGGACATCAATCCCGTTGCGGCATCATAGTTATCTGCTGCCAGCCCGTAGAAACCTACTGCTGCCCCGACACCCAGGAATGCCAGCGAAACGGCAAACCTGATTACTTGCCCGGTCGGATCCACCGCGTTGGTCGGCGAGTTGAACACATAGCGGTACAGGTTGGTGTCGCCGGCGGCAAACGAGACGGGTCCTCGCGGAGGAAGCGACCGGCTTGCGGATCGTACCAGCGGGCACGGTAGTAATACAGACTCAGGGCGGCGTCGAGTTCGCGGGCGGTAAACTTGAAGCTGCCGCCCGCTCCTGGATTCGTCTCAGTGAGCCTGTTCCCATGCGGCTAATGATTGGTCGCCTAAGCTGGGGTCAAAGCACCATGTACGGGCCGACTACAGCTGTTGCAGTGCGCAAGCCTAACACTGCATGAACCGGACGGAGATATGCTTAGCCGCCGCACTGGGCTTGACAAATGCCATTTGCCATACCACTACACTGCGCGCTTTACCGGAAAGACCAATACTTGTCACTCCAATCCCACCTCAATTCATCGCACTGTATTAATTGCAGGCGCAACGCCGACACTTCGACTTGAATCTCCACGCCGAAATGCCCAGTTAAACTCACCAATCGTTTAGTAGGGTAGTAGCGTAGGCCGCCCACCTCGTAGTAGTCCAGCTCACAATCAACTTGAATGGAATAGCCTTCAGCATGATAAATGACTAGCCGGTGGAGTCTTGTTGGCTCCTCTATCTGCTTCATAAACCACGCTACGCGTTTTACCCTAGCAAATCGCTTATCTCCAATCCAAATAGGAACTACAAGTTGCCTTCGCTCCGGAAGGTATTCAACACTTGACGGGTGAAAATACCAATCATAGAGATTGCTCGCTAAACCCTCCAGTTCGCTTTCTCTTTCGGCTTCTGCTATTACGTTCTCGTTCGACCGCATCTTGTTTGTCCCAATGATTTCTGGCAACCTACCACCCAAAAAGCTGATGCCAAGGCCAATGCTTAATCTTAATATGCCCCATACGTATGTCAATGTGTGGTAGTTTAGGTCCGCCGGTCCAAAATGCGTGATAATCAATTGCGATCCAATTTTGAGTTCCGTCCAGTCTAATTTGAATAATTCGTGAAGTTCCCCTGGTCCAGAAGCGCGATTCCAAGAGTATTCTACGGCCGATGTGCAGTTCGAGAGCATTAGCTCCCAAGGCGCAGGTCGCAAGTACGACTCCCGTCCACCCGCTAACCTGACCCCAGAACTCAATGCGCTCGGTGTTGCGAAGATAGGCTTCGAACTCTACCTGGACTTGCGGAGTCCACTCCTGGATCGGTTTGCGCAGGTAGTGGTCGAAAGCCCAGTCATAACGCGACCTGGCCCACTCCAGCATTCCAACACCTCCAACTGTTAGAACCACTCCCCCGATGATTAGTATGGGAACAATCTCCCCGGTCGGGTCGGTGAATTGGACCGGATTGTTGAACACATACCGGTACTGGTTCGTGTCGCCGGCGGTGAACGAGAGCGGGTCCTCGCGCAGGAAGCGACCCTGGTGGGGCCGCAACTATAGTAAGACTAAGCAACTTAGTCGCGGATCGTACCAGCGGGCACCGTAGCTATATAGGTTCGGCCGGCACCGCTATTGTCT
>Ga0079995_1080963_pt1 | contig 14161 bp, 12 predicted proteins | sample FaiFalFF_MnMetaG_2_FD_69198 | JGI IMG/M metagenome (GOLD analysis project Ga0079995, IMG submission 69198) | Freshwater microbial communities from Yellowstone National Park, Wyoming, USA - Fairy Falls C (FF_Mn_C) (SPADES assembly) (version 4) | ecosystem: Environmental > Aquatic > Freshwater >...
TGGTAATCCAGTCTTCGGTGTCGGCTTCGGTGAGCAAGTCTATCAAATGTTAGCGCCAGTTCCTGGCCACTTCTTCCAGAGCCGGGGGTATGGGTTCTCGCACTACGATTTTGCCATCGGGACGGCTGGGATCACTGGAGCGGAAATAGACCGCCTCCATGGTCAACAGGTCAATGACGCCTCGAAACGGCGTGGCGCTTTCCTTCACCGAACCGCTGCCAATGGGAATCGTCAACGGAACCGGGCGTCCTTCCAACCGCTCGCGGATTTCCCGAAGAACATTGTCGAAGTCAGCGCCGACAATGTCCATTTTGTTGACGAAAACCAAACGCGGCACCTGGTACTTATTCGCCTGCCGCCACACCGTTTCCGACTGGGCCTCAACTCCCTTCTGCGCATCAAAGACCACCACACATCCATCCAGCACCCGCAGCGACCGTTCCACTTCCGCTGTGAAATCCACGTGTCCCGGCGTGTCAATGAGATTGATAATGCAATCCTGCCAGCGAAACGGCACGCAGGCACTCTGGATGGTTATACCCTTTTCCTTTTCCAGCTCCATCCAGTCGGTGTCGGTAGTCCCTTCATCCACACTGCCCAGACGATGGATCGCCCCGGCATAGTAAAGCAGGTGTTCGGTGGTCGTCGTCTTGCCGGCGTCAATGTGGGCGATGATACCCAGATTGCGGAATTTGCTGATATCCGGTTTACGTTCTGCTGGCATAATGGTATTCCCGTGGCTACGAAGGTGTTGCAAACAATCGTATGGGAAAATCGCCCGGTCGGCGCTCTCGGTGACGGCTTCGCCGACGGCACGACTCAGGGCGAACCCGCCGGCTGGCCGACCAGAAGCGGGCCCGCCTCCAGTACCACGAACGGTAACGCCGAAGACGGGCATTGCCCCATCGCCAGGTACAACCGCAACACCGACGGTTCGAACACCATGGTTTGCATGGTAAACTTTCCCTGATTGGCTCGATGCAGGGCTTGCTGAACCGCCTCTAGACTCACTTTCGGCGTATTGCCCAGCTCCAGCAACGCCGCCAAACGCGGCTCCGTTTGGTTGAAATTACCGTTAGTCCGCACCGCCAGACCCTCGGACAGAAAATGATTGGTGCAGGCGCATAGGCCGTTTTCTAGTGTACGCATGACCACTTGCTTCGGAGTCACCTCCAGAACTCCACCGGTTTCTCGATCACACACGGCCAGGTTATAGTAACAGGTGCGCGGCAGGGAACTAATGAGCCTTTTTGCCTCGGCCACAGTCCGGCATTCTTCCAGGATATGTCGCAGGCATATAGCATACGGAATCCCTCGCGGATTAAAGGAAGGCGAGTCGTCGCCTGACTCGTAAACCTCCAGCATGGCCACGCACAAACCGTGCTCGTTCATTCCCGACAACACACCTACTAAACCCGGGAAACCAACTGCTATAAAGGCAAACTTTCCTTGGGGCTTATAGACCATTATCAGACTGTAATGATGCAGGTAGCCGAGAGTGGGAAAATCAAGGTTACGTCCCAGTATAGGCCCGCGAAGGTTCTTTTGAGGATCCTGCACCCGTTCGCGGCTTAGCACCACCGCCGAACAATGGACAATGCGCTTGATGTCAAATAAAGTGTTCCCGGCCAGCAGGCTATCGTGCCATTTTTCTGGCAAGGCCTGCCGCAGAGCTTGATATTCCCGCTTATAGCGTTCCGGAAGGTTGTTGATAAGCCTTTCCCCGGCCGCGAGTGTGTTGCGCCATAAGCGTTCTTTCACAGAATCGCCAAGCCAGTCGGGCGTGACTGCGAAGAACAGTTCGCGCGGATAACGAGCTAATGCCTCGGCATGCTGAACGGCCAAACGGGCTACCGTAGTACCTATCTGCTCCGGTGTACCTTCCACTTGCAGTACGGGCAGGTTATTTATATAGCGTAGCCGGCCGTGAGGTGCTTCCCCCGCGGGGTACCGGAAACCATTATTCCCTATCCCCGCCACAAGCCATAAGCCAACCACTGGGGAAATGATGAGCATTGCACCCAGCAGCCATTTTATGCATCTGGACCACGTTGCGGAAGGTTTCATTCTTACGAGCCAGTTGGCGATTTTCATAGCTATATCCCGGTCGGTTTCCGCATACGAGACACGAAACGCCAGAGATAATATACGGGGACGCCGGTCAGGACAATAAAAAGTCCCGGCCAGGTATAGTTCGGTCGAACTATAAGCAGGTCCAGCATAATCAAGGTGCAACAGCTAATATAGAATAGCGGCAGAAGAGGATATCCAGGCACCTGAAAAACAGGCGGATCGGGATACTTGCGGCGGATCACGAATAAACCTGCTACAGTCAGGGCATAAAAGAGCAAGACCGCGAAAATTACGAAATCCAGCAACTCACTATAGGTGCCAGAGAATACTAATAACGCCGACCAGATTCCCTGCAAAATCAAACCAGCGGCTGGTACGCCGCGACGGTTGAGTTGACCGGCCACCGAGAAAAACAGGCCGTCTCTTGCCATGGCATAATACAGTCGGGCGCCCATCAAGGTCATGCCATTCACGCAGCCGAACGTGGAAATCATAATGGCGATGGCCATAAACGCAACACCAAAGCGTGGGGCGACCCGCTCGAGTACGGCTGTGCCCACGCGATCATCGAGGACGCGGGCCAGCCCACGCTGATACGGCGTGGCTTCTTTCCAGCGCTGTTCTAACTGGCGTTGCAAAGCGTGAGCTTCGTGGGACTGGCCTGCCGCGGTCAATTCAGCGATTTTCTGCTGGGTGGTGCGAATATAGTTTTCCAATTCGGCATCTGCCTGCACCGGCAAGGCCAGCAGATAGACGATGTTAGTCAAAATATAGATCACCATGACGAAACCCACGCCGCTTAGCAAACTCCGCGGTAAGGTGCGCTGCGGTTCCTGTACTTCCAGGGCAGTAAAGGTGATGTTATTCCAGGCATCCGCGGCAAAAAGAGCCCCTACCATCGCACCGAGCACGACCATAAGGGCTGCCAAACTCGGCCACGGAATCAAGCCCGCCAGTTCCTGAAAACGGGGTGTCTGATAAATGCCAGACCACAAATCACCGAAATTGGCCTGGATAGCCCGCAGATCGGGAGCGAGGGTCAGGCCAATTGCGATCAGCAGGATCAGCGCTGCCACCTTGGAGACGGTGAAGATATTTTGCACCCATTTTCCTTCGCGTACCCCTAAACAATTGATAGCCGTCAACACGGCAATCACCGCTACCGCGACGGCGTGTCCGGCGGTGATGGAATAGCGTTGTTTTTGCCAGATTACCCAGGGGGTTTCGCGCCAGGGTAAGGGGATTGCCAGAGAACGGTTAAAGTCCGGCCAATCGTAGAAAGTATAGGCCCCGGCGTCGGGATCCATTCCCAGGGCAGGGACTAATACGCCCAAGAATTTCGCAAAGGCGACCGCAACTGCTGCTATCGAGCCGGTCTGGATCACTAAAAAGCAAGTCCATCCATATAGAAAGCCGCACAAAGGATTCCACGCTTCGCGTAAATAGACATACTGACCGCCTGCCCAGGGAAGGCGAGCGGACAACTCGGCATAACAGGTGGCCCCTAACAGGGTCATCATGGCCGTGAGCAACCAGACCACTAATAGCCACCCGGCCGAACCGACATCGCGGGCTATGTCTGCCGAGACAATGAATATCCCCGAGCCGATCATCGTACCGATGACCAGCAAGGTGGCATCGAACCAGTTGAGCTGGCGACGGAATCCGGTCTCCTGAACGACCGTGCTCATATCAAGGTCGTAGCCCGAATATAGGTCTATACCTGATCGCAGAAGACTTAGAGCTAAGCGGCAAGAGTCAACGCTAAGCGCCAGGCCGAGAATAGCGGTCGTGGCAGGCCTGTTCGATTATGGTTTGGCCTTCGGCAATTCGGCCAGGCGAATGTTGCGAAAGCTCAGGTTTGTAGTGGGATCATGCCCTTGTAAGCTGATTGGTCCCGGGGTGAGTTTGGCTCCCTTGCGCGCGTTATCACTGGGCGGTCGGGCATCGGTGAAATCCACGGTCTGGTAGCCGTTCACCCAGATAGCAATATGCCGGCCGCGGGCGACGACGGTCACGGTGAACCATTCGTTATCATCCGAGACGACGCGACGGGCCGCCTGCAGGTTATATAGTCCGCCCGTGCCGAAATCCACGGGCTGGCTGCGATCCTCGCCCTTCCACTGATTGCGCACCTGAGCCTCGTATCCGCTCCAGAACTCACCGGGAACACACCGGAAGAAGACGCCGCTATTGAGATGCTTTCCGTGCGAAAAAATCTCCAGTTGCAGGACTAAATCGTCCCACTGGCCGACCGTCTGAATGTCGCCGGGCCCATTCTGGATATTGAGTTCTCCCTTGTCGGTCACGGTGAATTTGGACTTTTTGCCTGGGATTTCTTTCCAGCCATCGAGATTTTTGCCGTTGAAGATGGGTTTGAGACCGGTGGGCCGAAATTTGACCGAGTGTAACACAAGCTGGTGGTTTTCAGCAACGGAGAAACTGACACGGACGGCAGTGGCCTGCTCGGGAGGAGCAAGCGAACCGGTACGCTGTTGCATTTTCGGGTCGGTAATACGCCAGGCGGTGGGTTTGCCGCCGGTCAGGGTGACCTGCAAACTGTACACGCCGTCGAGAGCAGCGTCGCCGGCCAGCGGAATGCCGACGTTGCCGAGCTGCAGTTGCGGACTGGTGCCGATGAGTTGATATTGAGCATGCAATTCGCCGTCAGCCCAATCGGTAGTGGAAGTGATATGCGAAGCTTTATTGCCGCCGACGATAAGCCGACCGCCGTTGACCACCACATCGCCTTCGCTTTGCCAGCCAAAAGTGGTTTCGCCATCGAAAAGCAACAACCAGCCGGCTTGAATCTCCTGGGGACTGAGTCGTTTGGCCAGGCTGGGATCGATCGCCCACAGGCTGGCTGCTGTTACACCCATAAGACCGGCCAAGATCAAAATGCTGCGTCGCATGGGAGTCCTCCGCGAGAAAGTATCTGATGCTGTCGGCGATAGTTACGCAGGCAGTTTACACCAAGCACCGCCGCTTGCCAACGGGGCTTCCCAGAAATCTCCACCAACGGCAGAGCGGGATTGGGTTCGGCCAGGACAACGCATCGGAGCCGTCAGGACGGTAACGGCGACTTACTGCCGGGCGCGATTGCTTGTCGCCGGGATACAATTTGGCGATGATTTCCAGACGATCGGGCTGGAGCAGGCCAATGTCGCTGAGCGAATCGGCTGCTGTCGTGTGCGGAGCATTTGGTCGCGGTCGGGCAATCCTGGCCATTGCGGAAGTGGCGTTGCGACTGGTGTTCCGGCGAAAGGTGTTCTGGGTGTTTTACGCATTAGCAGCCTGCCATTTCCTGTCCTATTTTTTCGGCGTGTACCTGACCACGCAGCTGCGGGAAGCGGTAAGGCAACAGCAGGCCCAGATTCGTGTTCTTCCGTTCATGCGTGCGGCGAATCCGGAGCAGATGTTGCAGGTTTTCATCGGTCGGCTGGGGTTTGACGGTCAGCCGGCAATGTACCGCAACTTCGTCTGGTTACAGGGCTGGATCGTGGTCGTTGTGCTGGCACTGGCCGGGGCATTGCTGATCGGCCAGGATTACCAGAGCGGTGCGGTAACGTTTTACCTGGCCAAAGCCATTACTCCGACCGATTATGTGCTGGGCAAACTGTCGGCCATAGCGGCGGTTTTGCTGGCGACGACGGTGATTCCCGCTCTGGGCGTGTATGTGCAATACGGTATGTTCGAGGGCCCGGAGTATTTTGTCGAGCAATGGCGGGTGCCGATCTGTGTTCTTGGTTACGGACTGGTGCTGACAGCGGTGCTGGGTTTGCTGGTGCTGGCGACGGCCGTTTGGCTACGAAAAACGGTGCCGATGGTCATGGTCTGGCTGGGCATGCTGGTTTTCACCCGCACCTGGAGTCGAGTCCTCGTGGACGTTATGGACCTTTCGCCGCGCTGGCGGTTGCTGGATCTGTGGAATGACCTGTACGTGGTGGGCTCGCGGTGTCTCGGAGTGGCAGCGACGTTGCCGGGCCGCAGACCTAATCGCTCCGCATTGCAGCCGGACTGGGCAGAGGCGTTCCTGGTGCTGGTAAGCGTGTGCGTGTTTTCCTGGTGGTACGTGCAGCGAAAATTGCGGGCCGTGGATATCGTCGCGTGATAGCGGGTGGCTCATGGCACTCGTGGAATGGCAGGCGGTCACGAAGTGGTACGGACCGGTGCTGGCTCTGGATCAGGTCAGCCTTCGGCTGGGGCCAGGAATTACCGGACTGGTGGGGCCGAACGGCTCGGGCAAAACGACGTTGCTGCGTCTGGCCACCGGCCTGGCTCGACCAGATAGCGGCTCGGTCTGGGTAGCCGGTCTGCCGGCTGCGACTGCTCAGGCTCGCCGATATGTCGGTTATGTGCCCGAGATGGATGCTCTACCTCAGGATTGCACGGGCCGGAAATTTTTGCTTATCCTGGCCGGTCTGAGCAGCAGAACTGCAGCAAGTCAGGTGGAAACATGGTTGGCCACGCTGGACCTGACTGCGGTAGCTGACCGGCGCATTGGCAGTTACTCGAAAGGGATGCGGCAACGGTTGAAACTCGCCCAGGCACTGCTGCACGACCCCCGTGTGCTGTTATGCGATGAACCGTTCAACGGCGTGGATGCTTCCGCCCGTCAGCAATTGCAGGCGTTATTTCGCCAGCTTGCCGGGCAGGGTCGAGCGGTGGTGCTTTCCAGCCACCAGCTGGACGAACTGGAACGCTTGGCGGATCAACTGGTGATTCTGGGGCATGGCCGAGTTCTGGCGCAGGGAAGTTTGGCGGAGACACGGGCTTGCCTGGAAGCGTATCCGTTGCGGGTGCAAATTGACACGCCCCAGCCACGGCAACTGGCGGGCTGGCTCTTGCAGTTACCCATGGTGCAAAGCGTCGAGCTAGCTGGAACCGCCACTTTGCAAGTGCGGATTCGCCAACCGCAACAGTTTTTCCGCGACCTGCAACATCTCGTCCTGGCAAAATCGTGCGAGGTGAACGGACTGCAAATTCTCGACGCTTCCGCCGAAGCCGTGCTCCAGTACCTCCTGGCTGATCGAATCGGCAAGACAGGCAACTGGCAGAAACAGTAACGAAGGTAACGAAAACACGGCCAGGACACGGCAGTTCGCTGGTCGCGCCTGGCCGGTTCGCAGTTTCCTACCGCGATTCGCAGCCGATAGGCGGATAAAGGCGGCAGTAATGTCGCTTTCTGAGCGTGGTCAACGCAACCCGACCAGACGTTGGTGGCCGCAATATGCCCAACTTGACCTGATGAAACGCGGGACAGCTAACGATGCGGAGCAACTCCATAGCCGGAGCGCGATCCACTCGGTTTGGCCCAATACCAATACCGGAAACAAAACGTGTAGATTCCGCGACAGCGATGGAGCAAATCAGCCAGCGTCTGGGCCTGGCGACATGGTCTAGCGTTTGGCAGGGAAGAAATCGTGCCCTGGCTAAGAATGGGGCTATCTCGGTAGCGTTGTGCTGGCTGGTGGCGGTTGCCGCTACTTTGACCCGACCCAGTGTTGGTTACGCCGATTGGCCTTATCGTGCACAGGCCGGGCCTTTCCTCGTTGCAGCCGATGCGCCGGTGGAAGGACTCGACAGCCTCGCGGAGGAGTTGCTGCAGCTGAGCGAACGGATGCAGAATGATTTGGCGATTCCGCTGCGGATCGAGCGAATCCGGTTATATCTGTTTCACGACCGCGAATTGTTCGAAGCGTTTTTGCTGCAAAACATGCCGCAACTGACGCCGCGGGACATTAATCGCCAGGGTTTGTTCGTGCTGCGTGGCACTACGCCGGTGATCGTGGCCATGACCGGGCCGGAATTGCGTCGCACGCTGCGTCATGAGTTTGTTCACGCTGTGCTCAACCCATCCCTGCCACAATTGCCGTTGTGGCTGGATGAAGGTTTGGCGATGTATTACGAAGTTCCCGATGGAAGTGGCTGGCAGGAACGGCTCGCCGATTACCTGGCGCAGGCAGCGCGAACGGGCTGGCAACCGGACCTGGCACGGCTGGAATCGCTTACACGGATGCAGCAGATGGGCCTGGCGGAATATGCCGAAGCCTGGTCGTGGACCTTCCTGTTGATGCGGGGCGGGCCGGAATACCGTGAACGCCTGCGCAGCTACCTGGCAGAATTGCGTAGTGGGAGTAAACCGCGACCGTTGTCAGAACGCTGGACAGGTTCGGCCACATCCCCGGAAAAGTCCTGGCTGGTTTTTTACGGCTGGTCACCAGCACCCACGCGGCCACGGTTCTGGTCAGCCTTACGCCAGTGGTGGAATCGCTAACCGGCCCTCACCGATAATTCGTTCGCACCCTGGCCTGCAACTCCCGCCCACCCGGTTTACCAGAACCGCCAATCGGTGGCCGAACAACCACGTACACCAGTTCACATGCCGTCTGTCGTTGATACGCCTCAGCGGTTGCCGTTTCAATCCGGGTGCCGCGAATATCCAGCCGCGACAACCGCGGCAACGTCAATAGCGCTGGCAGGGACTGCGCGGTGATGGCAGTGCGAGCCAGGCCCAGTTCTTCCAGAGCCGGCAACGCCGCGATCCGGTCGGCGGCTTGATCGGTAATCCGCGTGCCATGCAAGCGAAGACGCTTCAGGCGTGGCAATTGCCGTAAAGCCGCCAGCCCGGCGTCGCTGATGGCCGTTTCGCTCAGGTCGAGTTCTTCCAGAGTGGCGAATTTGGTCAGTGCCTCCACGCCCGCGTCTGCAACGGCTGTTTGTCGCAATCCCAGCTCACGCAGGCGTTCCAGTTTCGGCAGGCTCTGCAACCCGGAATCGCTAACCCGGGTGCCATTCAGACACAGCACTTCCAGAGCCGGCCAAACGACCAGTTCCGGCAGGGCTCGGTCGGTAATGTCCGTATAAGCCAGCACCAGCTCCCGCAACTGGCGGTACTTGCGAAGGTGTGTTAGTCCGGCATCGGTAATGGCATTGCCAGTGAGCACCAGTCGCCGCAGATTCGGCAGCTCGGGAAGCTGTGCCAGTTCCGCATCGGTAATCCCTGTTCGTAACAGCACCAGGGTGTGCACGGCCGGCAATTGCCGCAAATCTTCCGGCCAGGTCGGCGACCAGGGCAGGTCGCTGAGATCCACCCGCATTCCCGAGCCGATTTCCTCGTCGCAGCTAATCTTCGCTCCCGCCAACTCCAGCCGACGAACCGCACGGTCTGCTTCAGAAACTGGCTGACCGCATCCGCTCAGCAACCACACCAGCAGCAGGCCCAGGATGGCTGCTATCTGCCGCAATGAAAATCGAAAATCTCTCGTCCGACAACCCATCCGCGAACCCGCTGGTTTCGGTGGGCACAAAACGCGTTGCTGCGGTCGAGCCGATTTCACGCGCCAACCGGTTGCGGCGACCGCTGCCGTTTTCGCTGCCGCTGGAGCAAAGGCAATTCGGCAGCTGCGTGCTGCGCTGGCCGGGTCGGATCGGGCATGCCTTCCGGCCAGATGTGGAAACCACCCCGTTGCGGTGGGGATTCGCCCGCGATCTCCCAGGTACCCCAGATGCCTTTGCCTTCGTTGAAGCCGCGATAATACACAGCATGCCGACCCACGTATTGTTTGATCCATTCGCAGCGTCCGCTGGCCAGGTCATAAGTTCCATGCAAGCGAAAATCGCCGACGCAATCGCGACCTTCCCCTGTAAGCCGACCCTGGCGAAACGTCAAGATCAACTCCATTTCGTGTCGGCCCGGTGGCAATGCCGGCTGCAGAAAGAAACCCACCCACTTCCCGCTTGGAAAGCGCGGGTCGGTCTCCAGTTCCTGGCTCTGCGGCGCGTCTGCATTCATGCTCGCTGCTCCCAATCGCCAACCCTGTAACGGCAACCTCGCTAAGTCATTCTAGCCAGCCGCTAGTGCATTATAATGCTCTGGCCAGCTACGGAGCATTGAGCATGAGCGACGAAGCTACCATCCCGCCACGGCAGGAAGGACACGAATGGATACGCTGGATTCAGGCGCAATACGGTGGTCCAGCTTTTATACGTCGCGGGAAACGCCTGCTGGATGCCCTTCACGAACTGGAACAATCCCTGGCTCGCTTACGTCAGCCAGGCCACGATGAAGATTGGCTGGCGATGGTACGTGTGCGTCTGGGTCAGCTATACGCACTGGCCGGCGGCTGGAAAAACTTAGAACCCCTCCTTGATTCGCCAAATCTCCATATAATCCAGCAACTTTACGCAGACCTTCAGCCACAACTTCGTTTGCCCCCTTCTCCGGATCCGCGGCCCGCCGTGCTCCGCTCTGCCCTGCGGGAGCTGCAGGAGGCCATCACCTATTTTAACCGTCGCTGGCTCCGCCATTTGCAAAGTTTAGACCTAAGCCCCTATCAGCGCCTTATAGCCGACTATAACCGCTACTATGTCTTAGAAAAAGAATGCTTCCTGCAATCGCCGCGCCTGGCGCGCCTGGGATTTAAGCCCTTACCGCCTCTTAGCTGGCAATCACTCCTGGAGCGGTTTCCGCTTCTGCCGGTGCCTCAGTTGCGCGAACAAAAGCCAGACTACTAAGCGTCGAGCTGTCTGCCATGACTCCGCAACCATTCGTAGATTGTTTCATTCTGACCGGCCCCACGGCCACCGGAAAAAGCGAAGTCGCCCTGGTTTTAGCGCAGTATTTGCATGCCGAGATCATTTCTATGGACTCCATGGCGTTGTATAGAGGTATGGACATCGGTACAGCTAAACCATCGCTGGCAGCGCGACAGCAGGTGCCTCATCACTTGATAGATGTATTAGAACCGTGGGAATCCGCGAGCGTGGCCTGGTGGTTACGTCAGGCGGCTCAATGTGTGCGGGAAATTTGCAGTCGCGGTAAAGAGGTTTTATTTGTCGGCGGTACGCCTCTTTATCTCAAGGCCTTACTGTGTGGCATCTTCGAAGGGCCGGGAGCCGATCCGCAACTGCGCCAGCAACTGGAGCAATATAGTGGCAAGGAATTGCATGCGCAACTGCTCAGCGTTGACCCGGCTGCCGCGGCACGCATTCATCCTTCCGATAAACGGCGTTTAGTGCGCGCATTGGAAGTGTGGCACCTGACCGGTCGGCCACTTAGCTCCTGGCAACATCAGTTCGATACTCCCTGGCCCAGGCGTCATCCACCCGTGTGGCTGGATTTACCCCGGCCGATCTTATATCGCCGGATTGAAGCGCGGGTGGATAAGATGATCGAGGCGGGTTTAGAAGAGGAGCTTCGCCGACTGTTGCAAAGACGGGATCACGGTGAACCATTAAGTCGTCAAGCACGCCAGGCTCTCGGTTACAAAGAACTTCTCGACTATATAGAGGGACGTTGTAGCCGCGACCAGGCCATTGAGCGAATCAAGGTACGGAGCCGACATTATGCGAAACATCAACTCACATGGTTTCGGCATCTTCCGGGCTTAGTGCGGCTGCCTATCGAAGAGCACGAAACTCCCGAACACATTGCCCAACGCGTCTATCACGTCTGGTTTCCGCCAGAGCAAGCTGAAGGAAAAACTGATTCGCCAACCGGCAGCCATACCCCTGACGGCACTTAGATTTCTGACCGAAACGATCAACAATCCCTTACGCCACTTAGTAAGGAAACTGCTCATGCTTCGCGGAAAATTCCTCCGGAGCTTAGGTCCCCACGTGTTAGAGGATGGACAAATCTGCTGGCGGGTGTGGGCACCTTTAGCCGAACGAGTAGAATTGATTCTGTTTCCTGAGCCCGGCAAGACTGCTTGCCTGACCATGACGCCGGAAGACCTCGGTTATTATTCCCTCGTTTTACCGCATATCGAGGACGGTTTACGTTACGCTTACCGTCTCAATGGCGCTGAGCTTTACCCCGACCCGGCGTCGCTATGGCAACCGCAGGGAGTGCATCAACCGTCCGCGGTGGTTAGAACCGACCAATTTTCCTGGTCGGATCATCGCTGGAAGGGAATACAGTTGCAGGACTTGATCATTTACGAATTGCATGTGGGGACCTTCACCGAGGCTGGAACGTTTACAGCAATCGTTGATCGTTTGCCCGATCTAATAGATTTAGGCATCACGGCTATCGAACTCATGCCCGTGGCACAATTTCCTGGCGAACGAAATTGGGGATATGATGGTGTGCACCTATACGCGGTACAAAATAGCTACGGCGGACCGCATGCGCTGGCAGGGTTAGTAGATGCCTGCCACAGGCATGGCGTGGCGGTCATTCTGGATGTGGTATATAATCATTTAGGGCCGGAAGGGAATTACTTAGACCATTTCGGCCCCTATTTCAGCGATCGGTATCGCACGCCGTGGGGCCCGGCTCTGAATTACGATGGTGCCGGTTCTGATGAGGTACGCCGATACGTTTGCGACAATGTACGCCTATGGCTGGAGGAGTATCATATAGATGGCCTGCGCTTAGATGCCATTCACGCTATCTATGATATGTTGCCTCGACATATTCTGCACGATATTAGCCAGGCCGCCGATGAGGCAGCAGCAAGGCGTGGCTGGCCTGCTTTGTTAATCGCCGAAAGTAACCTCAACGATGTCCGTTTTGTCAAGCCCAGGGAGCAGTGTGGCTACGAACTGGATGCGCTCTGGAACGATGACTATCACCATGCCTTACATGCTTACTATACGGGCGAACGCAACAGCTACTATATAGATTTCGGCGAAGCGCAGCAGATTGCTAAGGCCTGGGAACACACTTATGTATTGGACGGGGTCTATTCTAAGTATCGGCAACGGCGGCAGGGAGCGCCGGCGCGAGGAGTCAGTGGCGAGCATTTCGTGGTCTATTTGCAAAACCATGACTTAGTGGCTAATCGTATCGGTTACCATCGCTTAGTAACCCGTTTAGAGCCGGCAACGTATCGGCAAGCGGTATGCCTGGTGCTGGCCGCGCCCTATATTCCGCTCCTGTTCATGGGCGAGGAGTATGGTGAAGATAGGCCGTTTTATTTTTTCACGTCGTTTCTCGATGCGGACCTGGCAAGAAAGGTTCAAGAGGGGCGTCGGGCTGAGTTACTGCGCATGGGCTGGGCTGGTCCGATTGCAGACCCCCAGGCGGTGGAAACGTTTTTGGCGTGTAAACTCAGCTGGGACTGGCCGGCGGGTTCCTTGCGGGCAGCCTTACGGCGAATGTATCGTGATCTGCTGAGCTACCGGAAAAGCTGGCCGGCGTGGCGGGACTTTGTAAATCGTCGGGCCATTCTCCATACACCGCAGGAGCCGAAGCTCCTGGAGTTGTGGCGTGGGGATGTTGAGGGCGGAACCGGGACGCGCTTGCTCTGTAACCTGACCGCGGAACCGCAGGCGCTGCCTGCTTGCAGGCCTAGTGAGGCACTGCTCTTCAGCAGCGAATGGGCCAGGTACGGTGGTGTGCGAAAGCCGGAAAGTGCTGGCGACGTGTTGTATCCCTGGGAGTGCGTAGTCTATGGCCCATCGGCGTGGTTAGCACACGGCGAATAAAGTGATTCGTTGCCGCTATGCTGGGAGAATTCTAAAATCGGCCAAAATTACAAGCGGAGTCAGCGGGCATGAAGGAACCGTGGCAGGTCTATATGCAGATGGGCGTGGTGCACGGGATGTTGTTCCCGGAATGTCTGGCCGGCACCGGGCCGATCCGCGAGACGCTGCAGGTGATTGTCGAGGATGCGTTTTTTGAGGCCGTGGATGTGGGCGCGATCGAGGATGCTCAGCAGCGCTGCGAATGTGCTGCTTTATTGCGGGACAGTCAACTCAACGTCTCGTTTGCGTGTCAGCCGACGCAGTTGCGTTTGCAGCTGGACCTGAACGCAGCTGATGCCGAGCAGCGTGAACATGCTTTTCGCACACTGGTAGCCCTGTTTCCGCAAGCGAAGGAACTGGGAGCACAACGGATATTCGTCATGAGCGGCAAAAATGTGCCGGCGTCGGAACGGCGAGCAGCGCTGGAGCGGCTGGTGACGATGTTACGGCGACTGTGCCGCGAGGCCCGAGAACAGGTCGGTCTGCCGTTAGCGCTGGAAATCTTCGACCACGACGTGGATAAGAAAGCCCTGGTTGGTACGTGCGAGACAGCGGCATGGGTAGCCCGCGAGGTTCGCCGCGATTTTCCTGATTTCGGTCTGCTGCATGATCT
>Ga0079995_1064331_pt1 | contig 14128 bp, 11 predicted proteins | sample FaiFalFF_MnMetaG_2_FD_69198 | JGI IMG/M metagenome (GOLD analysis project Ga0079995, IMG submission 69198) | Freshwater microbial communities from Yellowstone National Park, Wyoming, USA - Fairy Falls C (FF_Mn_C) (SPADES assembly) (version 4) | ecosystem: Environmental > Aquatic > Freshwater >...
CTGCGCCAGGGCAAGGAGTCCCGCCCGAGACAGTAGGGTCTCGATGTACAGTTTCCCGGCATTCTGGTTCTGCGCTGCAGCCCCCAGGGCGACGCGTAGGCTGTCTGCTAAGAACACGTTCAGCCGCACGTAGTCGAGAGGTAGCCTCTAAAGGTGTGGAATTGCGGAAGGCGGTGTTCCCTCCTGGTGAGAGACAACACGCGGGCTGCGGGCCCGAGGAGGGAGGACACCGCCACGCACCAAGCGCAGCACACACCGAGGTTCGGTCAAGAGGTGTGTCGGTATGATGGAAGTCAAGGAGGCTGCCGGGCAGGAGGAGGAGATAGATTGAGCGGCCAATTAACTCGCCCGTAGTGTGCGGGCGAAGGCGGAGGCGGAGCGCAGAGCGGAGGGTGAGCCGAAATTTCCACTGGGCTACAAGCCCGCTGGTGTGTCTGGTGGCCCCCTCTGCGTACCGCCCGCATGGGCGCCGGGCAAGCCCGGACAGCCCGGACAAGTGGTTGCCTGCGATTCCGCTTCCCATAGGCCGCCTTCTGCGCTCCCAGAAAGCAAGGAGAGGAGGTAGAGGAGAAGTGGTCCGTTACATCGGTCTGGATGTCCACAAAGCGTACATCCGCGGCTATGAGTTCCGGCCGCACTGCTCGGAGGGCAAACAAGAGCGGCACTTCCGGTTCCCCAACACCCCTGTGGGGTGGTCGCAGTTCATAAGCGGACTAGACCCAGACGTCCAGATCGCCCTCGAGGTAACCGGAAGTGCCTTCGAAATCCATGATATCCTCGCTCCTCATGCCGCGCAAGTGGTGGTTAGCAACCCGGTGGCCATGCGGCGGTTGGGGAGCGGGCGGCATACCGATCGGGAGGACGCGGTGCGTCTGGCACACATGCTGGCGCTGGGGACGTTGCCGCGGGTGTGGGTCCCGCCGCATCCAGTGCGCGAGGTGCGACGGCTGCTGGAGGTCCGTGAAAGACTGGGCAGCTACCGCCGGGCGCTTACCAACCAGGCGCGGGCGGTGCTGAGGAGACATGGCATTCTCCTCCCGAAAGGCCCTACTGCCCTGCGCCAAGTGACGGAGGCCGTGGTCTGCAAGCTCCCTCAAGAAGAGCAAGCCATCCTGGCCAGCGTACTGTCCGCAGCTCGCGCCTTAGAAGAGCAGGAGAACGCCCTTACGGCTCACATCGCTTCACGAGTCGTCGAGGAGCCTGCGGTGCACCTGCTGATGACCATCCCGGGGGTAGGGATGCTGACGGCGGCTACCATCTGGGCAAAGCTGGGGGATCCTCATCGGTTTCCTCGCCCCAAGCAGGTGGCGCGGTACGCAGGGCTAGATCCGTCGGTGGAGCAGTCGGGGGAGCGGGACCGACGGGGGCGCATCAGTCGGAACGGGGATCGCCTGCTGCGGAGGATGCTGGTGGAAGCAGCGTGGGCAGTGGCCCGGCACGACGGTGGTCCCTTGGGGGACTTCTACCGCCGGAAAGCGAAGCAGCTGGGGGCGAAGCGAGCGTTGGTGGCCCTCGCACGCAAGCTGCTGATCGTCGCCTGGAGGATGCTGTGTACGGGGGAGATCTACCGGGGGATCCAGCAGGGGACACTGCGGCGCAAGGAGGTACGGCTCGCAAAGCTCCTGCAGCAAGTGCCGGATTGGGAGGAGAAGCTGTTGAACCTGTCGGAGGGGATGGAGAACAACCACGGCGGGAGGAGGTGCAGGGCTGAGGGAGCTAGAGGACAGCTTCATTCCAAGCAACTCTGCCCGGCAGCCCCGGCGCTGGTACCGCACCCGCCCCAAAAGCTCCGTCACCGCCGCCTCCAGGGCCCACTGGACCAGCTCCTGCATCCGCTCCCGAACCCAGGTATGGAGCGTCTCCCAGGTGGGTATTGACAGCTGCTCCTGGTGTTGCTGCGCTGGTGCATGGCGGTGTCCTCCCTCCTCGGGCCTGCAGCCGGCGTGTTGTCTCTCACCAGGAGGGTACACCGCCTTCCGCAATAGCAGGTGCACCGCCTTAGGTATCTTAGCGTTCCCGGAGATTCTGTTCCCCCGCGACCGTGGCCCAAGAACGCGACAGGCCGCGAGGACGGACTACGGACGCTCTAGAACTACTGTTCCTGCATGGCCTCCGTTGCCGCATAGGCTGGCTACGGCGTAGCGAGCTGCGCCCTCCGACAAGCCCAGAGCCGCGTACGCCGCCACACGTAGCCCCGACATGCCAACGGGGTGGCCCAGGGCTATGGCGCCGCCGTACGGGTTAACTCGCTCGTCCGGGTCGATGCCCAGTAACCGCAAACAGGCCAAGACCTGCACTGCGAAGGCCTCGTTAATTTCGATATGGCCCACATCATCTAGCCGTAAGCCGGCCTTGCTCAGAGCTCGCTGGATGGAATAGGCTGGGGCCAGCCCGTAGTCCTCGGGCCGCAGGCCATATAGGTCGGTGGCCCTGATGACGGCCAGGGGTTTCAGGCTCCGGCGAGCCGCTGCCGCACCCGACATCACCACCGCGGCTACCGCGCCGTCGGTGATGCCCGAAGCGTTGCCAGCGGTGACCGTGCCATCGCGTCGGAACACCGGTGGGAGCCGGGAGAGCGCCTCCAGGGTAGTGTCAGGGCGGGGGTGTTCATCTGCAGCGACGGGCGGAGCGCCCTTTTCCTTCGCTGGGGCTGGGATCCGGATACGGCCGGCGATGCCGGCCGCCTCGGCGCGGGCTGCCAACTGCTGGCTGCGCAGGGCATAACGGTCTTGCTCCTCCCGACCAATGCCAAAGCGCTCCGCCCAACCTTCGGCCAGTTCACCCATGTGCTTCCCGCTCAGGGGGTCGATGAAGCCGTCCCGGTACATCCCGTCCACCAGCACGCCATCTCCCATGCGCCGACCCCACCGTACGTCGAAGAGTAAATAGGGGATACTGCTCATGTGCTCGCACCCGGCCACGGCCACCACTTGGGCCTCGCCCAGAGCAATGCTCTGGTAGGCTAGGATCAGCGCCTTCATAGAGGAGACGCACGCCATCTGCACAGTGTGGGCGGGCGCCTGAGCTGGCAGTCCAGCCTTCATGGCCATCAGCCGCCCCGGGTTGGGGCCGTTACCCGCCTGGCGGGCGTGGCCCACGATGACCTCGTCTACCTCTTCGGGTTCGATGCCCGCCCGCCGCACCGCTTCAGCTAGCACCAGCGCCCCCAGCTCTACGGCAGTATGTTGACGCAGGGCACCCCCCAACCGTCCGATCGGAGTTCGCACAGCGGAAACGATCACCACTTCCGGCATGCCCACGGTCCTCCATCCTTCTTATGTCAGTATGGCCACCGCCTGCCCGGACAGACACCCCACATACACGCTCTTCCCCTCAGGCAGCGGTGTAGCCGCCGTCCACCACCAGGACGTGCCCGGTGACCATCCGAGCAGCAGGGCTGGCCAGATACAGGATCGCGTAAGCCACGTCCTCCGGCGCCGCGAAGCGGCCCATGGGCACCCGAGTAAGGGCGTCGTTGAGCCGGGTTGGGTCGGCGAACTCCTTCTCCAGAAGTGGCGTTCGCACAAAGGTTGGCGCCACCGCGTTCACCCGCACGCCACGGTCGGCCCACTCCACCGCCAGGGCACGGGTCAGGTTGACAAGTCCGCCTTTGCTGGCACAATAATGGGCCCGGCGATAGTACCCCACCAGCCCGTATTGGGAGGCGACGTTGACAATGGCCCCGCCCCCCCGCTCCACCATGCGGCGGGCGACCGCTTGGGCACAGAAGAAACAGCCCTTCAAGTTAGTGTCCACCACTGCGTCCCAATCCGCCTCGGTTATCTCCAGGGCCCATGCGTGCCGGTTAATGCCCGCATTGTTCACCAGTACACCGATGGGCCCGAGTTCCCGCTCTACCCGCGCCAAGGTGGGCTCGATATCGGCCACGCGGGTCACATCCAGAGGTACCGCCATGGCCCGCCTCCCGTAGGCTGAGGTGGCCTTAGCGGTCTCCTCCGCAGCCGACAGGTAGTCCGGATGTTCGGCCACCGCCACGTCGGCCCCTGCGGCCGCCAGGATCAAGGCAGTGACCCGGCCGATACCTGACCCTGCTCCAGTGACCAACGCCACTATGCCGTCCAGGCGGAATGGATCATGCACTCTGCTCCCCCCCCTGGCCCCAACCCTTGTGACTGTAACCCATGTAACCCAACAGCCGGCTTACCCGCTCCGCCGCCGCCTGCAGCCGGGGGCGGATGCGCTCAAGGGCTTCGTTGGTCATCCGCTGGGCCGGTCCCGTTACAGCCATGGCCGCCACCACTCCGCCGTGAGCGTCCAGGATGGGTACCCCTATGCAGCGCACCCCCGGCAAGAATTCCTCGTTGTCGATGGAGTAGCCCCGCATGCGTGTGAGAGCCAGCTCCGCCTGGAGGTAGGGCAGACTGGTAATCGTGTTGGGGGTGTAGCGCGCCAGACCCGCCTCCTGGACCAAGGCAGCTACCTTCTCCGGCTGGCAGCCAGCGAGCAGCACCTTGCCCACCGCGGTGCAGTGAAGTGGCACTAGGCTGCCCACTTTCAGGTCTGCCCGCAGCACGTGGCTGCTCTGCACCTGGTGGATGTACATGGCCTGGGCACCCTGGCGGACGGCCATGGTCACGCCTTCTCGCACTTCGGCCTGCAGCTCCACCATCACCGCTCGGGCGGCGTCCCCGAGCCCGGCCTGGTTGAGGGCCAGGCGTCCCAGCCACACCACCATGGGCCCCAGGACGTAGAGGCCCGTCACTGGGTGCCGTTGGAGCAGACCGGCCTGCTCCAGCTCGGCCACTAGACGGTAGACGGTGGCCACAGGGATACCCAGCCGCCGGCTCATCTCCGAAAGCGTGAGCCCCTGCTGAGCGGCGTCCTCGGTAAAGGCGGTCAGGATGCCCACGGCCCGCGACACCGCGCGCACTGGTATCGGGCGGCGTGTTTTGACCGACATGGCAACTCCCCCTTAGCTTTCCGCTTCGAGCAGCTGCCGGATACGATGCCGCAAGGCCATCACCGCCGGATCATCTTCCCGGCGGGGCCGCGGCAAGTCCACCCTCAGGTTGGCCTTTACCGTGCCGGGCCGGCGGGTGAGGACGATGATCCGGTCCGACAGCTTCACCGCTTCGGCGATGCTGTGGGTCACGAAGAGGATGGTTTTGCGCTCAACTTGCCAGATCTTGATGAGCTCATCCTGCAGGTATTCCCGGGTTTGCGCGTCCACTGCAGCAAAGGGCTCGTCCATGAGGAGGATGCGAGGGTTGACCGCCAGGGCCCGGGCAAGGGCCACGCGCTGCTGCATGCCCCCAGAAAGCTCGTGGGGATAGCGGCCCTCAAAGCCCGTAAGCCCCACCAGCTCCACATAGTACCGAACCAACTGTTCCCGCTCCCGGGCTGCTACTCGCTTCATCTCCAGGCCAAACGCGATGTTTTGGGCCACCGTCATCCAGGGAAACAGCGAGTAGTCTTGGAACACGACGGTCCGATCCCACCCGGGTCCCGTGATAGTCTTGCCATCCACCATCACCGTGCCGCTTGTCGGTTCCTCAAAGCCGGCGATAAGGTAGAGCAGGGTGGTCTTGCCACAACCGCTGTGACCCAGCATGGAGCAGAACTCGCCCTCTGCCACCTGGAACGAGACCTGGTTCAGCGCGCACAGGTCGGGCCCGCCTCGGACGCCCCGGTACACCTTAACCACCCGGTCCACCACAACGGTTCCCACTTTGGCTCCCTTCTCCCCTCCTAGCGAACCGCGCCCCGGTACCAAGGCATGGCGCGGCGGATGACCAGGCGCAGAACCCGGTCCATCGTGAGCCCCATCACGCCGATGGTAGCCATGCCCACTAGGATGATATCGGTGCGGAGGAAGTTTCGCGCATCATTGATAAGGAAGCCGAGCCCCGACGCGGCCCCTACCAGCTCCGCAGCCACTAGGCACATCCAGCCCACTCCGAGGCCTATCCGAATGCCCGTGACAATATATGGCAGTGCTGCTTTGAACACTACCCGATAGAGAAGGGTCCAGCCCTCAGCGCCCAAGCATCGTGCTGCTCGGATTAAGTTGGGCTCAACGGCCCGGACGCCCGCGATAGTGTTCACAAGAATAGGGAAGAAAGCCCCCAGGAAGATGATGAATTGGTTCTGGGTATCTCCAATACCAAACCAGAGAATGCTCAAGGGAATCCAAGACAGCGGCGGGACCGGGCGCAACAGCTCGATCACCGGGTCCAGCTGCTCGTACACCGCTGGCCACCAGCCCATGGCGATTCCCAGCGGCACTGCAATAGCGCCAGCCAGTAAAGAAGCGACCAGAGTTCGCTTAAGGCTGGCCAGCAGGTGCTTGAAGAGCACACCATTAATGACCAACTCTGCCCCGGCGATAAGAACAGAAGAAGGAGGCGGCATCAAAGCGGCGAATCGTGGATTCAACGCAGGAAGGATCGAGCGGCTGGCTAGCTCCCAAAACGCTATGCAGGCTGCGAGGGTGACTAGCTTGCGTAGCCGCCAGAAGTTACCTGCGGGCCATCGCAAGAGCGCTGTTGCTAACGCAAGCGCTAGTACGCGTTTCGGTCGCCCAGTTTCGACCGCGGTCGTATTGCCGTTAAGGGATTTCGCGCGGCTTATGGTTCGCATGGATAGTCACCTTCGCCACATCACCCGGTGCCGTACGCCAAATCCGCACCGATACACACTAAACTGTTGCACGCTCGTACGCACATCCATCTCTAGCTCCGCCCTCGTCGGGCCGGCAACCCTGGTGTTGGTTCTCGCGAGGAGGGTACACTCGCTCGGCGTTTTCCTCACCTTTCGAACTTCCCTCTGAGCCATACTCCTCAGGGACTATACAGCTTCCCAGCGAACCACCAAGGTCTCACCAGATCACCACGCTCCGGGAACGGCTGCGGGGTCTTCAATGTCGCGGCGTTGTAGTAGGGAGGGTAAGGTAGTGTGCCGATCGCCCCTTTCCAATCGGGCGGTAGGAAGACGGGTCTGCCGGGCACCCTCCAGCCCAGCTTGGCAAACGTCTGCGTCATAAATCTCGGTTGGAAGGAATCGAAGTACGTCTTGTACGTTATCTCTCTAGTCAAGCGACCGTTTTCTCTCAGCCACGTGGCGATCCGGCTGTTTTCTTCAGCCCAGAAGTCCGCGTGCGGAAAATAGACTGTCGGCTTATAAAGCAGGTTGTACAGCCGAATTTGCTGCCTGAGCAGCCCTCGCGGAAAGACCTGAAGCGTTGCCTCTCTCGCCATAATATCTAACGCCTGTTCCGGGTAGCGCCGGATCCAGAGAGCCGCCTCGACGTACGCGTCGGTTATGGCTTGCGCAACCTCCGCAGCATTCTCGATGAGCTCCCGAGGCACATAGAGGTTGCCTTGGTAGAAATTGTAAGGAAAGATCCACTCTACCACGCGGCCGGTCTTCCGCACCTCAGTTATCAGCGCAACTGTGGGGTCCCAGGGCACCACGGCGTCGATTCCCCTGGGCATGAGTGCCTGCTCCGAGGGGGGCATGGGCTTCAGAACAACGTCTTTTCCAATGTCCAGGCCCACCACCTTGGCTGCGGACTGGAAGAAAAACTCAGCTGAAGATCCGGTGACGATGCCAACAATGGCCGGTGCGCTTCGGCCTTTGAAGTCTGTCAGTTTTCGGATTGGCGACTCTCTGGGCACTACAACTGCGTGTCCGAGGTTTGGAGCCAGTATCGCGAGCACCCCTAGAGGCACACCACGGTCGAGCAAAGTGGTGAAGGGGAAGTTGCCGCCAACACCCACTTGTATCCTGCCCGCTAGAAAGGCTTCGTTGATGGGCGGACCTGCTTCAAAGGCGTGAAACCTGGCCTCGATACCGCGCTTGCCTAGGAGATCTAGGTCTCGGATGACGAGCATGATTGTGTTTTGGCCGGAAAACGGGGACTGCCAGGCAACCTGGAGGGGCCACCAGCCCCTCTCTCTGAGCCAGCGGATAGAGGCTGCAGATATTTTCTCGTAGGGTAGCGGCCATCCCCAGTCGGTGAACCCTGTGGGGCGCGGTGCCTGCGATAAGGCAGGCGACCCTGCCACGTGTAGACTCAGGGTCGCCGCTCCAAAAAGCAGGGCCAAGGACCACAGGGCTTTGGCGACTCTCCCATGCGTGCGGCTCATTAACTCCACCCCCTTTCCTGAGCTCTGCTTACCGCGAGGCTGCACTGCCCAAACAAGCGTTAGCAAAAGTTATCTCCAGGTTCAAGTCGGGGCACTCAAGGCGCACCCGGTGGAGGCCCGAACGCACTATCAGCTCCTTCACCAGCGTCACCAGGGGCGAAGGTGAGGCCGGGTACTCGGTCTTGATGGGGCGCGCAGCAAAGAGGGCGTCGGTCTCTTCCCGGGAGTAGAAACAGCACAGGAGGAGGTCATCGTCGGAGGCGAAGGGCCCCCGTTCCCGGCGCACCTTGGGTAGCATCGGCGGCAGCAAGGCCCCCGGCCGCTCCTTGATGGGCTCTTCCCCACCAGTGATGCGGTCCAGCACGTCGGGGTCGATGGGTGCTGCCAGCTGACCGTAATAACCCAGGGCGTACTTGCGGATCTCTTCTGGCACCGTCTTGTACCGCTCACCCTGCATCACGTTAAGGACCGCCTGGGTCATAACGTACTGGGCAAAGGGGCTAACGATAACGGGGTAGCCCAGTTCCCGGCGCACCCGGGCCGCTTCCTCGAGGATCTCCTGCAGCCGGTGCTCCAGCCCGAGGGTCGAGAGCTGGTAGCGCAGGTTGGAGACCATCCCGCCCGGCATCTGGTGCTCGTAGTGGAAGGGATCGTACTCGGCCACCTGGCCCAGGGGCTTGCCTTCCCGGAGGGCCACATAACGGAAGTAGTCTGCCATTTCCTTGAGTCCCTGATCGTCCAGGTCCACCTGACAGCCCATGCGCCGGGCGTTCTTGACCACCCATTCGGTAGCCGGATGGGACGGGCCGTTGGCCAGGGGCGAGATGGCCGTGTGGAGAACGTCAACCCCCAGGCGAATGGCCTCCAGGTGGCAAAGGGGCGCCAGCCCGGTCATGCAGTGGGTGTGTAGCTGGAGGGGCAACCCGCCGATGGCCCGCCGTACGGCGGGGATCAGGGTGCGGACCCGCTCGGGGGTGAGCAGGCCGCTGGCGTCCTTGATCCAGACCGCGTCCACCCCCAAGCGCACCAACTCCCGGGCCTTCTGCTCGTAGTATTCATCGGTGTGCACGGGACTCAGGGTGTAGGCCAAGCCTCCTGCCACGTACAGCCCCGCCGCCTTGGCGGCCCGCACCGGCACCTCCAGGTTGCGAATATCGTTGAGGGCGTCGTACAAGGTCTTGTAGCGGATGCCGTTGGCGGCGATACGCTGCATGGTGAGCTCGATGACATCGTCGGGGAAGAAGTCAAAAGTGAACAGGCTGGAGCCCCGGGAGTGGACGATGAGGGGTGTGCGGCGGATGATGCTGCTCATGATGCGCATGCGCTCGAAGGGATCTTCCCGTAGGTATCGCACCATCACGTCAAACACAGCCCCGCCGATGAGGTCGATGGCCTCGAACCCGATCTCGTCCATGCGGGGTGCGATGGGCAGCATCATGGCAGTGGTCATGCGGGTGGACCACAGGCACTGGTGGGCGTCCCGCAGGGTCACATCGATGATCCGGATCTGGCGCATCAGCCCTCACCCCGTGCCAGGAAGGTCTCTTCAAGCCAGTGGGTGTGGAAGTGGCCGGCCAGGAAGTCAGGATGGGCCATCAGCTGGCGAAGAAACGGGATGTTGGTGGCGACGCCCTCGATGCGGTACTCGGCCAGGGCCCGGGCCATCCGGCGGATGGCAGTGTGCCGGTCGGGGCCCCAAGTGACCACCTTCGCCAGCAGGGAGTCGTAGTCCGGCGGCACCGCGTAGCCAGGGTAACAGTGGGAGTCCAGCCGCACTCCCGGTCCGGCCGGCGGCTGGTAGGCGGCGATACGCCCGGGGCAGGGCAGAAAGCCCCTGTCCGGGTCTTCGGCCAGAACCCGGCACTCCAGGGCGTGGCCCCGCAGGGTGACGTCTTCTTGCCGAAATGAAAGGGGCTCCCCCGCTGCCAGTCGGATTTGCTCCACCACGATGTCCACCCCGGTGATCAGCTCCGTAACCGGGTGCTCTACCTGGAGCCGGGTGTTCATCTCGATGAAGTAGAACTGGCCGGTAACTGCATCCACCACAAACTCCACGGTTCCGGCACCACGGTAGCCGATTTCCCGGCAGATGGCAAGCGCCGCGGCTGCCAGCCGCTCTCGCAGGCACGGATCCACAGCGGGGGAAGGCGCCTCCTCCACCACTTTCTGGTGCCGCCGTTGGAGCGAGCACTCCCTCTCCCCCAGGTGCACGGCACGGCCATGGCCGTCAGCCAGCACCTGGACTTCCACGTGGCGGACCCTCTCCAAAAAGCGCTCCAGGTACACCTCATCCCGGCCAAAGGCGGCCCCGGCCTCGGCCCGGGCCCGGTGCCAAGCCACTTCCAGCTCTTCCGGGGTCCGCACCAGCCGCATGCCCCGTCCGCCGCCCCCCGCCGCCGCCTTGAGGAGGAGGGGAAAGCCCACCTGCCGGGCCAGTCCGGCCAGGTCCGCGGCCGTGGACACCACCCCTTCGGACCCGGGGATAACGGGCACGCCCAGCCGGGCGGCGGTGCGGCGGGCCAGGGCCTTGTCCCCCATGGCTCGGATGGCATCCGGCGGCGGACCGATAAAGATGAGGCCGTGCTCCGCGCAGGCTGCAGCAAATTCCGCGTTCTCGGCCAAAAATCCGTAGCCCGGGTGGACCGCGTCGGCCTCCGTCATGCGGGCCGCGGTGATGAGGGCCGGGATGTTGAGGTAGCTGGCCGCCGACTGGCGCGGCCCGATGCACACCGCCCGGTCGGCCAGCTGCACGTGGTAGCTGTCCCGGTCCACCTCGGAGTAGACGGCCACCGCCTCGATGCCCAGGTCCCGGCAGGCACGGATGATACGCACCGCCACCTCGCCCCGGTTGGCCACCAGCACCCGCCTGATGCCCGGCAAGGCTTTCACCTGCCCCGCCAGAAGATGCGGAAGTCCACCGCCACGGCCCCCTCTCCACTCCGGCGCACCAGGACCGGGTTGAGGTCCAACGAGGCCACCGGCTCCCGGGCCACCAGCTGGGAGACCCGGGCGATGACCCGGGCCAGGGCTGCCACGTCCCGGGGAGGCTGGCCCCGGACCCCCTGCAGCAGGGGGTACCAGCGGGCCCGGCGCACCAGGTCCAGAGCTTCGTCCTCCGTGCAGGGTGCCAGCCGGACGGCCGTCTCCCGGAAAACCTCGACGTAAATGCCACCCAGGCCCACCACCACGTAGGGGCCAAACACTGGGTCCCGTTGGGCCCCTACGAACACCTCCACCGCGTCGCCCACCATGGGCTGGATCAGCACCCCCGCGGACGGGTCGTCCCTGACCAGGGCCAGCAGCCTGGCCGCCACAGCCCGCACCTGGTCGGGCGAGCTAAGGTCCAGCGCCACCCCGCCCACGTCGCTCTTGTGGGTGTGAGCCTGACTGATCACCTTGGCGACTACGGGAAAGCCCAGCTCGGCCGCGGCCTCTACCGCCGCCTGGGCGGAGCGCACCAGGCGCCAAGGGGCCAGGGGCACCCCGTAAGCCTCCAGCAGGGCTGCCTGACCGGGGTAATCCCCTGGGCAGGCGCCGGAGGCCAGACGCTGCCCTGCACCCCTTGCCACCCGGGCGCTGGTCACAACGGGTGGCACGGGCCATGTCCCGCTTGAAGCCCCGTAATTCGCGGTCTGCCCGGTTGGGCCGGGCGCTTCCCGCAGCCCCGCCCGCCGGCTGGCCTCACCCCACCGGGCCAGCTGACCCAGGGCCCGGATGCAACGGACCGGATCGGGAAAAGCCGGCACGCCCGCAGCCTGCAGGCGGGCCGCGGTGGCTTCTTCGATGCCGATCCAGGCCACGGCGAAGGGCTTGGCCACCCTTTGCCGCAGGGATTCCAGCGCCTGGCACAGCTGGTCACGGACCCGCCACATGAGGTTCACGCTGAGGACCCCGAGGTCAAACCCCGGGTCCAAAAGGGCAGCCTCCAGGCAACTCACCATCTTGTCCGGCTGGAAGATCACGTTGGCGGTCATATCGATGGGGTTCCCCAGAGCGGCAAAGGCAGGCAGCTGCTGCCGCAGGGTAGCCTCTAGCTCCGACCGGGTGGGCGGCACGTCGAGGCCGCATTCGGCACAGGCGTCGGACATGATGACGCCGGTGCCGCCGGAGTGGGTCACCAGGGCCGCTCGGTTGCCAGCAGGAGGCTCCAGGGCGCAGAAGACCTTGAGGGCATCGATGAGAGCCTCCAAGGAATCGACCCGTACCACGCCGCACTCCTCGAACACTGCCTGGTAGAGGGCGTCGGATCCAGTCAGGGCCCCAGTGTGGGAGCGGGCGGCCGCCTCACCCGCTGGGGAGCGGCCAGCCTTGAGGAGGACGATGGGTTTGCCTGCCACCAGCGCCCGCCGTGCCACCGCCGCAAACTTGCGCCCGTTCCGCAGCCCCTCCGCATAGCCGGCGATCACCCGCACCCGGGGATCCAAGAGGAGGTAGTCGCAGAAGTCGGAAAAATCCAGATCGGCCTCGTTGCCCGTGCTGATCAAGTACCCGAGGTGGATCCCCGCTGCCCCTGCCACGGCCATGACCGCGGTCCCCAAGGCGCCACTCTGGGTCACAAATGCTACTGGCCCCGGCGGCAGCACCTTGTCGAAGGCCTGGCTGATAGCGGGCACCACCGCATCCCACAGGTTGGTGGCGCCCACCGAGTTGGGCCCGCACAGCCGGATACCCCGCTCCCGGGCCTGGGCCACCAGCTTTTCCTGCATACGGGCACCCTCCGGCCCCACCTCGGCGTAACCAGAGGTGAGTACCAGGGCCGCCCGCACCCGGCCGGGCTGGCACTGGGCCAAGAGCTCCGGTACCCGGTTGGCGGGGATGGTGACTACCATCAGGTCCACGGGCTCTGGCACATCGCCTATGGACGGGTAACAGCGGAGGCCACCAATCTCGCTGTAGCTGGGGTTCACTGGATAGAGGCGGCCCCGGTAGCCGTACTTCTGGAGGAACTGGAGGGGCAGGGCGCCCAGCTTGGACGGGTCGCCGGAAGCCCCCACAATGGCAATGCTGCGGGGCGAGAGCAGTGCCTGCACGGCCGCCGCTGTGTTCTGGATCTCGTCAGGCGACTGGCGCAATCCACATCAGCTCCTGTCCGAACTCCACCATCTGGCCGTCTTCCGCCCAGATGGCCACGACCTCGCCCTTGACCCCAGCCTTAATTTGGTTGAACAGCTTCATGACCTCGATGAGCCCCACGATGTCGTCGGGCTCCACGGCGCTACCCACCTCCACAAAGGGCGGCGCCCCGGGCTCCGGCGAGCGGTAAAAGCGGCCGATCATGGGCGCCCGCACGGGCACGGCGCCAGCCGGAGGCGCGGGGCCAGCTGCCTGGGCCTTCGGCGCCTGAGCTGTCAGTGCAGCGCCTGACGCTACCTCCACAGCTCCTTGACGTGCGGCATAGGCCAGCCCTGGAGCGGCTGGCGCGCGCGCCGGGACTTCTGGCGGATTAACCGGCAACGGGGCCGGCGGGTCGTCGGATTGCTGCAGGACAGACCCAGAGGCCGCTTTGCGGACCACCAGGCGGAGATTCCCCGTTTCGAGGACTAGCTCCTGGCAGGTGGAAGAGGCGTCGATAATGCGGAGGATCTCCAGCACTTCCTGATGGGTGAGGGCCAAGCCCGGCCACTCCTTCCCTTTTTCACTACGTGAAAAAAGCTTACACCCACCCACGAAAATTATGCGGCAAGCACTGCTGCTGTCAAGATCAAGGGCTCTGGAGGGTCTCCCAGAGCGTTTCGCCCGGCAGAGCAGGAGAGGGCTGATCATCGGGTGGCCCGGATGTGCCGGTCGGCGTCCCACGTTGTGGTGTAAAATTCGGGAGCCTTCCCTCGGGGTCTTGACGGGGAGGGCCACCGGTGGGTTCCCTTCGGGTTAGGCAAACACCAGCTCGAAGGGAGGGATCTGAATGCCACCGGCGGCCCCGGAATTCAGGATGGCACTGTTGGAGCTGTTGCGCCAGTACCAGGGGGACAGGGCCTTGGACGTGTTGCGGGAGGGGGTGCGGCTGTTGGCGGAGGCGCTGA
>Ga0079995_1080651_pt1 | contig 14079 bp, 9 predicted proteins | sample FaiFalFF_MnMetaG_2_FD_69198 | JGI IMG/M metagenome (GOLD analysis project Ga0079995, IMG submission 69198) | Freshwater microbial communities from Yellowstone National Park, Wyoming, USA - Fairy Falls C (FF_Mn_C) (SPADES assembly) (version 4) | ecosystem: Environmental > Aquatic > Freshwater >...
TGGGGCGAGTAGCCAATAGCCAGAGTTGGCGACCCGTTGAGAGATGGGGACGCTATAACTCGGCATCGGTGGGGGGATGGTTGGGATTGGCGAGGGCGGCGGCGCGCTCCCGTCGTTCCGCCCATAGCGACAGGACGATGGTGATGGTCAGGACAAGCAACACGAAACCCAGCGATAAGCCAACGGGGATGGGATAGACTTCGCTCAGCAACATCTTGATGCCGATGAAGACCAAGATGATTGCCAAGCCTTCGTCCAAGTAGCGGAAAAGTTTCATGACGCCCTCCAGCACGAAGTAAAGCGCCCGCAAGCCCAAGATGGCGCAGATGTTGGAAGTGAAGACGATGAAGGGGTCGCGGGTGATGGCGAAGATGGCGGGAACGGAGTCAACGGCGAAGACGACATCGGTCGTCTCCACCGCCAACAACACCAGCGCCAGTGGGGTGAAAACAAATCGCCCATCGTCACGGACGACGAATTGTTGCCCGACATAGTTGGGCGTCAACGGCAAAAAGCGGCGTGCCAGTTGGATGACGGGGTTCTTTTCGGGGTCAACCTGCCCATCCCGTCGCCGAAGCAGTTTGATGCCTGAAAGGATGACGATGATGCCGAAGATATAGACGACCCAATGGAACTTTTTAAGCAAGGCGGCGCCTGCCATGATGAAGGCGAAACGCATGACGATGGCGCCCAACACGCCCCAAAACAAAACCCGATGGCGATAGGCAGGTGGGACGGCGAAATAGTTGAACAGGACGGCGAAGACGAAGATGTTGTCGGCGGAAAGGGCTTTCTCTACGAGGTAGCCCGTCAAAAATTCCAATGCTTCCCGTTTGCCCATCCAGAAAAGGATGACCAAGTTGAACAGCAACGCCACGACGACCCAAACGACGCTCCAGATGGCGGCTTCGCGAAGGGAAACGATGTGGGCGTGGCGATGGAAAATGCCCAAGTCTATCGCCAACATCAAACCGACGACCGCCAGAAACCCAAACCAAGCCCACAAGGGCGCTTCCGTCATCCGTTCGGTTCACCTCGTCCCCTTAGGATAGCGCAGGTCGTTTGAAGGGGCATGCGTTACAATAGCGGTGGCGTTGCAAGGAGGTGCTCAGCGATGCGCTGGGTTCGTCTGGCGATGATGGTGATGGTGCTCGGTTGGACGGTCGCCTTGACAGCGGCACAAGTCGCCATCGTTTCGCCCCACGATGGGGAACTCGTTCGTTCCCGCCGATTGCTTCTCCGTGTGCAGAAGCCCACTGCGGACGGTTATGTGATGGTCTGGCTGGACGGGAAATTTGTCTCCGCCATTGCTGCTCCCTTTGAGTTGACCATTGACTTGGCGGAGCGGGAAATCGTTAGCGGCGAACATACCTTGCGGGTTGTCGGTGTTAGCAAGACGGGGAGCGTGGAAGGGGAAGCGCAAGTGCGCTTTCAGGTGGATTTGAGTGGCACGGGGATCGGGCAAGGTGAGGTGCGGTTAGTCCTTCAGGGTCGGACGGGGGAGATTTTTGTTTACACCTTTCGGGGCAACTCTGAGGCGAGGGCGGAAGTCCCGACGAAAGCCATCCGCCGCAAATTGCCCCAGTTTAGCAGCAAACTGAGTTTCCGCTGGCTTCAGACCATCCACGACATTACCGTTGACCGCGTCTTCCGCGTCATTCGGTCGGTGGAAGAAGGGACGCTGGAGAAGGAAAGCCCCATCCAGACAGCGGGCGGGATGGGGGCAGGAATGATGGGGAGCGAATTGGGGATGCCTGGTGGGGCACCGACGATGGGCGGGGCGCCGACGATGGGTGGGATGGCGCCGATGGGTGCAGGTGCGGGGGCGCCGTTGCCTGCCGCCACCGCTCAGCGGTTGCGGATTCGTCCGACTGATGACCAACATCTCGGTTGGCTCTCTTTGTTGCCCAATGGAGAGACGGTGGAAGAGTTGCCCAATGTCCTTCGGTTCGTGACGGGCAGCATTGACATCGCCTTCCCCGACCGCCCCTTGAAAGTCAAGGACACATGGCAGGGCTTTATTTGGCTGCCCAAAAACTTGGAGAACTTGACCCTTGTGGGAGCCCCGACGGCAACGGGGGCTGGCATGGGGGCGTTGGGCGGTGAGGAGACAGGCATGCCTGGTGGTGCCGCTCCTTTCGGGGGATTTCCGCCGATGGCAGGCGGAATGCCAGGACGCTCCAGCCCAATGGCGGGACCGATGGGAGGAATGCCGATGGCAGGAGGCGGTATGCCAGGGATGCCAGGGATGAGAGCGCCTGCCGATGCCTATCTGGCGGATGCCCCTGTCCTGCGAGTGCCTGCTCGCCATCAGTTAGACGGTTTTGAGGTTTGGCAAGGGCGTCTGTGCGTCCGCATCGTCAGCCGTTTCCCCATCGCTGCCGACTTAGACCTTTCAGGGGCACAACAACAAGGCGGGATGGGGGCAGGGATGATGGGGGGCGAAGCGGGGATGCCAGCAGGGATGCCTATGATGGGTGCTCCTGCGCCGATGGGTGCCCCGACGATGGCGGGCACACCCCCGAGAATGGGCGGCATGATGCCTGGCGTCGGTCCAGCAGCGCCGATGGGCGGCATGGCGGGAGCGCCAGGGCAATTGCCTGCCGCCCGCAAACTCAGCGGCAGAGGGGAAGGCAGGCGCACCCTGCTCTTTGACCCGCAGAGTGGGCAGGTCGTCTATGTCAAGGTGGAAGTCAAACTCACCTTTGACACCGACTATGCGACCATCTTGCCGATACTGCCCCAGTTGCCCAGCCTACCTGGCGTGCGGGTAGAGGCGGGGACGGCAGGAGCGCCGGGGATGCCAGGAATGCCAGGGATGCCTGGAATGCCAGAGGCGCCGATGATGGGAGCGCCGAGCATGTCAGGGGCACCCTCAGCCCCGATGCTAGGTCGCCCGATGCCGGGCGGTCCTGCCTCAATGGGAGGGCTTAGTGGGGAAGAAGCAGGCTTTGCTGGGGGAGCACCCTACGCGGGCGCGCCTTATGGAGGCGCCCCGACAGCACCAGGCGCACCTTTTGCCCCTCAGCAACAGCCAGTTTTTCGGAATGTGCCTGCCCGATTGCTTTACACCTACACGCTGGAAAACATCTTGGAAGCCAGCGGGCGACTGGATATGCTGCTGTCGGGATTGGCAGGGCGTTAAACGCATCGGTTCGTCGGTCGCAAATGGTTTTCGTCGGGGCGTTCTTTGTCGTGGCTGGTAGCCGCTCCGACAAGATGGCAAATCGGCAGTTCGTGGCGAGTTATGAGTTAGTCGTGGCTAATAGCCACTCCAACACCGTTGCTGCTGTTTGATCATTCGCCACTTGCCGCTGCTGGCGGGACGGCAGAGATGGAAGCGAAGTCGGCGAAAAGGCGCAAAAGTCGTTCCACTTGTCTCAGGAGTGCCAGGCGGTTGCGCCGAAGCCTTTCGTCCTCGTGCATCACCAACACCTCATCAAAGAAGCGATGGATGGTCGGCGCCAACTCCGCCAACACCCAAAACGCCCCTTCGTAATCCCCTACCCTCACCCGCTCCATGACAGCGGGCGCGACTTGTTCGGTCGCTTGGGCGAGGGCGCGTTCAGCGTCCAGCGACAAGGCGTTGAGGTTGAGTTGGTCGGGGATGGGTTCACCTTTTTGGCGTGCCTGAGCAAGGATGTTCGTCACCCGCGTGAAGGCTTCTACAATTGGGCGAAACCTTTCGGGATGTTGCTGGCGCAACCGATGCAAAGTTTGGGCGCGGGCGAAGACGGAGGGCACTTCGTCAAAGCCGACCGCCAAGACGGCGCGCCGCACATCGTGGTCAATGCCGTCACCTTCCAGAAAAGCCTCCAACCGCTCCCGCAAAAAAGCCCGCACCGTTTCGGCGACCCAAGTCAACTCTTTCGTCAGCGTCCGCGCTTCCCTCAAAACCCGCAAAGTCAAGTCCAGCAAAAAAGTCAAGGGCAACGATTTCCCTTCGTCGGCATCCCGAAGGAGCATCAGCAAAGTCGTCGCCGTTCGGCGCAAGCCCAACGGGTCGTGCGAACCTGTCGGGATCAGGTTGCGGTCAAAACAGGCACACAAAGTGTCCAATCGGTCAGCGATGGCTAACAAAACACCGACGAGATGGCGGGGCAAGGCGTAGTCGGGGGGCTGGGGTTTGTAGTGGTCTTCTATCGCCCAAGCCACTTCGTCAGGTTCGCCATCCAGCAAGGCATAGATGCGCCCGATGACGCCTTGCAATTCGGGAAACTCGCTGACGAGGCGGGTCGCCAAATCGGCTTTACACAATTCCGCCGCCCGCAACGCCAACGCCCGAACTTGCGGGTCAACTTGAAGGTGCTGGCAGAGGGCATCCACGAGGGTTTTCAGGCGCTGCGTCTTTTCGCCCATCGTTCCCAACCCTTGCTGAAAAACGATGTCCGAAAGCAGCGGGACAAATTCCGCAAGGCGGCGCTGACGGTCAAGGGCGAAGTAGAACCGAGCGTCTTCAAAGCGAGCGGCGATGACTTTTTCGTTGCCCTTCCGAACCGCTTCGGGATTGCCAGGCATCCCATTGCAAACGAAGATGAAGTGAGGCAACAACTTCCCTTCCGTCCCCTGCCCTTCGTCCCTCGTCTCAACGACGGGGAAATACCGCTGATGGTGCATCATCACTGTCACGAGCAACTCCGTCGGCAAGGTCAAATAGGTTCGGTCAAAAGAGCCGACGAGGGCGACAGGCTCTTCCACGAGGAAGGTCACTTCGTCCAACAACTCGTCGGGCATCAAAGCGACACCACCCAACTTCTCGGCAACGCTTTCCACCTGCGCCTTTGTCATCGCTCGCCGCCGTTCGTGGTCCACGATGACATGCGCCAACTCCAACGCCGTCTCGTAAAGGTCGGCGGAAGTCAGGGCGATGGGTTTGCCTGCCAATTGCCCGTCGGTGAAGCGGCGCCCGTAAGTGATGCGGTCGCTTTGGACGCCCGCAACTTCAAAGGGAATCACGGTTTCGCCCAGCAACGCAACAAGCCAGCGGATGGGGCGACCGAAACGCAAACCGCTCGCTTCCCATCGCATCGTCTTGGGGAAGGCAAGTTGGCGGATGACTTGCGGGAGGGCTTCGGAAAGGACTTCCATCGCGGGACGCCCTTCCTCCCGCTTGATGGCGAAAACGAATTCGCCCTTCTGTGCCGCCTTGACCACTAACTCGCTAACCGCAACGCCTTGAGCGCGGGCGAACCCTTCAGCGGCTTTCGTCGGGTTGCCCTGCGCGTCAAAAGCGATGTGGCGGGCGGGACCGCGCACTTCCCGCACGATGGGCGCTTGATGCTCGGCGACTTCGGTGACGATGGCAGCCAATCGGCGGGGCGTCCCGACCGTGCGAATCGTCCCAAAGGACAACCGCAAGTCCGCCAATCTTTTCGCCATCAACTCCCGCAACTGTGCGATGGCGGGGAGCAAAAATCGGGCGGGCATCTCTTCCGTGCCGATTTCCAAAAGCAGCGTCTTCGCCAACTCCCATCAACCTCCACGCCCAAATTTTGCGGGAAGGCGAAAAAACTTGCCAGCGGAGACGGCGTTACAATCAAGCGACGGTGCGCAGCGAGGGGCAACGATGGAAAGGAGGCAAATCGGCGATGGAACGGCGGTTCGTCCAGCGCATTCGGTTGACCGTCAACGGTCGGACGCACGAACTGGAAGTGGAACCGCGAGAACGGTTGTTGGATGTGTTGCGTTATCGGCTCGGCTACACGGGACCGAAGGAAGGTTGCGGGACGGGCGAATGTGGCACTTGCACTGTGCTGCTGGACGGCAAACCTGTGACTTCCTGTTTGGTGCTGGCGGTGTCGGCAAACGGTCGCACCATCACGACAGTGGAAGGAATCGCCCAAGACGGCAGGTTGCATCCCGTCCAGAAAGCCTTCATAGAACTGGGCGGATTGCAATGTGGCATTTGCACTCCCGGCTTCATCGTCAACGCCGTCGCCTTGCTGCAGGAAAACCCGCAACCTGACGAAGCCTTCGTCCGCTATTGGTTAGCGGGCAACCTTTGTCGCTGCACGGGTTACCACAAGATTGTCCAAGCCGTTCTGACAGCGGCGAAGGAGATGGCGTCCCAACCGACCCGTCGGGAGTGAGGTTCGTCGCCCTTCTTCGTGGCTGCTTTTTCGTCGTGGCTAATAGCCACTCCAACAGTCGCCAGTCGCTAATCGCCAGTCGCTGCCGTTATCTGTCGTGGCTAATAGCCACTCCAATAGTCGCCAGTCGCTAATCGCTAATCGCTGCCATTTTTCGCCGAAAGGGAGGGCGTGAGGCGTTTGAGGATGGTGACGGTGTTGGGGGTCAATTCCACGACGGCGTAATCGCCCAAAGCGGTCGTCCCGACATTCAGGACGATTTGCCCGCTTTTGAGTTGCCGAAGTTGTGGCTTGTGCAAATGCCCACAAAGGTGCAAGAGGGGCTGGACGATTTTGAAGGCGTCCAGAAAACAGCGTTGTCCGCCACGCGTTCCTTTCGGGGTCTCGTCGGCTAAACCGACAGGGCAACCGTGCGTGATGAGGACGGTCACCCCTTTGCCCGCCAGTTGTTCAGCGATGGCGCGCACCTCTTCGTCGGTGATGTAGTAAGGTTGGCGATGGCTTTTCGCCCAGATGCCGCTGATGCCCGCCAACTTAATCCCGTTGCGTTCCACGATTTCCCCGTGAGGCAGCAAGACGGGCGTCCCATCACGGTTGCGCAAATTTCGCAGCAAGGTCAAATCGTCGTGATTGCCATAGACGGTGTGAACAAAGACGGTGGCGAGGAGGCGTTCAAAGTCCGAAGGGCGCACCTCTTCAGGGTCGCCCCAATCGCCGACGGACAAAAGCCAGTCGGGCTTTTCCATCTCCAACGCCTTCCAAAGCCAATCCCATTGCCCATGCAAATCGCCGACAATTAGCGTTCGCATCTTGCCTGCCCTCCTTTCCCCTTGCCTTATAATTGCCAGTGGCGCGCCAGAGGGCAAGGGGCAAAAAGCGCCGCATTGTGGCTTTGGCGCGCCGAGCGAGGGACGCGATGATGATCGGGACGACCGTCGGGACGCGGTTTCACATCGTCAGCCGCGTCGGAGAAGGTTGGCTTTTCATCGTCTATCAGGCGCAAGACCGCCTGACGGGGCAACGGGTCGCCGTCAAAACCCTTCGCCCGACTTTCATTACCCTTTCGCCGTTCGTCGCCGCTCTCAGGCGGGCATGCGAGCAAGTGACGGGCATCAGCCATCCGTCCCTTTTGCGTTACCTAACGGTGGGCGAAGTGGACGAGGCGCAACCCTTCTTTTGGGTCTGCGAATTGGTGGCAGGGCAATCGTTGGGGCAATTGCTTGGGCGCAGGTTGCCTTTGCCCTTAACGCAGGCGCTCCATTTGCTCATCCAGATCGCTGACGGCGTGGCGTATTTGCACCGTCAAGGCATCGTTCACGGTGACCTTCGTCCCCACAATATCCTCGTCACCTCGCGGGGCGAGGTGAAAGTCGGCGATTACGGGCTTTCCTCGGCGTTCCTCGCTTCCCGCGTCACGGAAACTGAATGGATGGAACGCGTCGCCCCTTACCTTGCCCCCGAACGCTTTCATGGCGATGAAGGGACGCCCCAAAGCGACATTTACGCGCTGGGCGTTTTGCTCTTTCAGATGCTCACGGGACGCCTCCCTTACGAAGCGGCGACGATTGCGGACTTGGCGCACCTGCATGCGACCGCGCCCATCCCTTTGCCCAGCAGCCTCAACCCTTCCGTGCCTTTCAGCGTGGATGCGTTAGTCCTTCAAGCGATGGCGAAAGACCCCCATCGGCGCTTTCCCTCAGTGGATGCCTTTCGGGATAACCTTCAGGAAGCCTTAGCGGCGTTGGAGACGATTCCTTCGCCAATCCCTCCCGTCCCTGCCGAACCGCCCTCAGAGAAGGAGGAAGCGACCGACGAGGAGGAACGACCCGTGTGGCGGCAAGTGACCCAATCCGTTTTGGCATCGGTCATCGGTTTGATCGTGGGATTGGTGTTCGTCGGCTTGCTCGTTTACTCCTTGTTGGTGAGCACCCGCCCACGAGAAGTCGTCGTCCCTGATGTGACGGGGATGCCCTTGACAAAAGCGGAGCAATTGCTGAAGGAGCGGGGCTTGCAACTGAGGGTCGTCCGTTGGCAACCCAGCAAAGACATCCCGCCCAATCACATCCTGCGCATGGAAGACCCCGAACCCAACCGACGCGTCTTGGAAGGGCGAGAAGTGTTGGTCGTCGTCAGTCAAGGGGTCGCGCCCGTCTTAGTGCCCGATGTGACAGGACAAAAACTGGAAGACGCCCTCGCCACCTTGAAAGGCGCTCATTTGAAAGTCGGGCAAAAGGTGGAAACCTTCAGCGAGACCGCCCCCGCTGGCACGGTCGTCGGTCAGCAACCGCCCCCCCTCACCCAAGTCCCCGAAGACACACCCGTCAACTTGATCGTCAGCAAAGGAGCGCCCCCACCTGAACCCGAAGAGATTGACTGGCGTTCCGTCCCGCCCGATGCCAAAGTCGCCCGTGTCTCCCTCGTCGTGGGTGGGCATCAGTTGCAGCAACTCGTCCAAATCCAAGTCAACGATGCGCAGGGCTTTCGGGAAGTCTATCGGGGCGTCCATGTGCCTGGGGATCGGGTGAGCAAGACGGTCATCGTGCGTGGCTCAGGGCGCATCCGCGTCCTCGTCAACGGTCAACTCGCCGCCCCCGAACAAGAGTTGTGAAGCGGGTGGAAGGCATGGGGCAAAGGGCAACCAATCACCTTTCGGACGATGAGTTGGTGCGGCAGGCAAAAGCGGGAGACTTGACCGCTTTTGATGCTCTCGTCGCCCGTCACTACGAGCGGGTCTTCGCCTTAGCCTTCCACCTTTTGGGCAACGCCGACGACGCTGCCGATGCGACCCAAGAAGCCTTCCTCAAAGCCTTTGAGCGCCTTTCGCAATTTCGGGGCGACGCCGCTTTCTCCACTTGGCTCTATCGCATCACCGTCAATGTCTGCCACGACTGGCATCGGCGACGCCAACCCGTTCCCTTCTCCCAGTTGAGCGACGAGGAAGGCGAAGCGGTCAGTTGGGCGGAAGCGACAGAACCCGACCCCGAAGAGGAGTGGCAACGGCGGGAGCGACGGGAGGCTGTCCAAAAAGTTTTGCAGCAACTGCCCGACGATTTTCGGCAAGTCCTCATCCTCTGCGATTTGCAAGGGCTCACTTACGCCGAGGCTGCCAAAGTGTTGGGCGTGCCCGAAGGGACGGTCAAATCCCGCTTGCATCGGGCGAGGCATGCCTTCAAAGACCTTTGGGAACGATGGCATCGGGAACGAATGGCATCGCCCAAGCGTCCTAAAGGTGGCGATCAACGATGACCTGCCAACAAGTCCGTTCGCAACTGAGCGAATACTTCAGCGATGAACTGCCGCCACAAGTTCGCCAAGCGATGGCGGCGCACCTGCAAAGTTGTCCTGCCTGCCAGCAGGAATGGGGCAAGTTCTGCGAGGCGATGGCGGCACTCCGTTCCCTCACTGCCCCCGCCCCTCCCGCCGACTTGCCCCATCGCATCCACGCCGCCCTCGTCACTCGCCGCCGCTCCGCTTTCCGTGCCATTGGCTTGTCGGTCACTGGGCATCCTCACCGACGATGGCTTTGGGCGGGAATGGCAGTCGCCAGTGTTGCCATCCTTCTGATTGCCCTTTTGCCCCTTCGCTTGCCCGTCCGAACGGGATCGGAAGTTACGCTGATGCCCGAAGCGAAGCGCTCCCCTTTCCTTGCTCAACAGCCTTCTCCGCCTGCTTTGTCCGTGCCGAAGGGAGCGCTGAAAGAAGAAGCGAGCCCACTCCCGTTGAAGCCATCACCCGAAAGCGAAAGGCAAAGCACCCCGAAGATGAAGACGCCTGAGCGCGCCCGTCCTCGCAGCATCACGATGCGCCCTCCATCCGCTCCCTTGAAAGACATCGCGCCCCAGCAAGCGCCCTTAGCGCCCCTTCCGCAAACTCCTTCGCCGATGCCCCGTCAAGCCCCATTGCCCGCCGAAACGCCAAAGCCCTTCCCTGCCCTTGCCGCTCCGAGCGCCCCTGCGGGTGCGGGATTGGGCATCGTCGGAGAGCCATCGCCCATCCAAACTCAATCCCCTTTGATGCGCCGCATCCCAAAGCAGGCAGGCGGTGCGCAGCAAGCCCTTCGTGCCCTTGAGGCGGGCATCCGAATGAGTTGGGAGCATTTTGAACCGCCTAACCTCCACGAAGTCGCCTTGTGGCGACTCACCGCAACGCCCCCCATCCCTTGCCATCTCACTCTTGCCGTTCAACCTGAGGAAGGCGTGGAAGTCCCCAACGCAGCGCCTCAAAAAACGCCCGATGGCGGTTGGTTGTTGGGAGAAGGGAACGCCACGCCTCAAAAGCCCTTGACATTTCCGATGCTCGTCCGACCCAAGCAAAGTGGCATCTTGCGCCTTACCCTCATCGCCTCTTGGGATGGACAATCGCACCGATGGAGCATTTTGTTTGCCGTCAGCGATCGCCCCGCCCAACCCGACCCCAACGCTCCCGTCGCCGTAGAACAAGACCGTTGGACGCTCCGCGACTTGCTCACCTATCTGGCGCGCCAAATGCAAACGGCTTTCCTCGTGCCCGAAGAGACGCTGGAACAAATCGTCCTCATCCCGACGGGGCAGCGGACGGGGCGAGAAATTTTGGGCGCTGTGGAAAAATGGTTGGGACGCCGATGGCAACAAGTCGGCGCCGCTTTCGCCTTAACGACCTCTAAGGGCGAAGAGTGAGCGAGAAAGCACCTCGCCTTGCATCGTCGTTTAAACCGCTGGCTTCCTTAGGAGGGACGGAACATGTGCCGATGGACGCTGTTGCTGCTTGTCGGTCTTTTGAGCATCCTTCCTGCGCAGGATGCCTTCAAAGTTGCCCTCATAACGCCAGGACCGATCAGCGACGGGGGTTGGAATCAATCCGCCTATCTGGGTTTGCAACGCCTGCGCAAGGAGTTGGGGGCACAAATTGCCCACACGGAAGTGCGTTCGCCCGCTGAATACGCCGAAGCCTTCCGCGATTTCGCCGCACGAGGCTACCGCCTCGTCATCGGGCACGGCTTTGAGTTCGGTGACGCCGCCATGCAACTGGCGCCGCAATTTCCGCAAACCTTCTTCGTCGTCACTTCGGGTCGGGTGAAGGCGAAAAATGTCGCCTCGTTGGAATTGCGCCTGAACGAAGCAGCCTACTTGCTGGGCGTTTTAGCGGCGCGGATGAGCCGAACGAAAAAATTGGGTTGCGTCGGCGGGATGAAAATCCCGTCCGTAGAACGGGCTTTTGCTGGCTTTGTGGCGGGCGCGAAAACTGCCGACCCGCAAGTGCAAGTCCGCGTCACTTACATCGGCAACTTTGAGGATGTCGCCGCCGCCAAAGAGACGGCGCGGGCGCTAATCCGATGGGGGGCTGACTTCCTCTTCCACGACGCCGATGCGGCGGGCTTGGGTGTCTTTCAGGCGGCGCGGGAAGCGAAGGGCGTTTACGCCTTCGGCGCTATCAAACCCCAACATGCCTTGATGCCCCAAGTCGTCTTCGCCAGTGCCGTCGTGGATGTCCCGCAAGGTTTCGTCTATGTGGGGCGACTGCTCAAGGCGGGCAAATTGAAGGGCGACATCATCCACCTCGGTTTGCGGGAAGGGGCTGTCGGCGTCGTCTTCAACCCCCGCCTGAAAAAGCGCATCCCTCAGGCGGTCTTGACAGAATTGCAACGCATAGAAGACGCCATCAAAGCAGGGCGCCTCAAAGTTCCCGACCGCCTTTGAACTTCTCCGCAACGATTTCCCCAACGCCAGAACGGCGTTTTCATCGTGCGACAAAATCCGCCAGCGAGGTGAGCGGGATGAAGCAAGGGATGGCGGTCTTTGCCCTTTTGACGCCGCTGGTTCGTCGGCTCATCGGTCATCGCCCATTGGTCATTGGTCGCCCATTGGTCATTGGTCGCCCATTGGTCATTGGTCATTGGTCATTGCCTATTGGTCATTGGTCATTGCTCATCGTCGTTTTGATCTGGTGTTCGGTGGCGGTGGCGCAATTGAGCAACGGCGGGTTTGAGGAATTGGACGAGCGCCAATTTCCCGTCGGCTGGAGTTGGTTCGCTTCCGACAAAGACGCCGCCATCGTGCGGGTGACGACAGAGGCTGCTGAAGGTCGTTTCGCCCTCTACATGGAAGCCCGCAAACCCGTCACCGTCGGCGTCAATCGCACCTATCGGGCAGGCAAGCCGGGCGAAACGGTGCCTGACATCGGCGCGATGCTTCCCATCAAAAAGGGCGCGATCATCTTTCGCTTCAAGGTGCTGAAGGCGACGACGGACAACATCCGCGTCTACGCCATCCCGATGAAAGCGGACAACTTGGAAGGTGGGGCGTCTCGCGCTGTTTACATCGTCCCGCCCAAGTTTGCGGGCGATAACCGCTGGCACACGGGCGTTTTGGCGTTTGATTTCTCCGACAAGCCCGAAGTGCGTTCGGTGCAAATTGGCTTGCGCATCAACGAAGGCGGTCAACCCGCCCCTGGTGCCGTTCTCTTTGACGACTTCCAAGTCACCGAAAAAGCGGTTTGGCATTTGCGCTTCAGCGACCTGCGCATTGAGGAAGGGTTGCGTCCCGGTGAAAGCGGTGAGTTGGTGTTGCGGTTGCAAAACACGGGCGATGCCCCTGCCCCTGTCCATGCCCAACTTCAAGCCCCCAAAGGTTTTGAGGTCAAGCCCATCACAATGCCCGAAAGCGTGGCGCCCCAAGAGACGGCGACAGTTCGCTGGTCAGTTCAAGGCGTCCGAAAGAGTGGGACGAAGTTTGTCGTCCGATGGCGCGTCCATTCGCAGATGGACGAGAGCGTCACCCACACTTGCATGGCGCGTTTGGCGCTGAAAAGTTTCGGGTTCGCCAATGCCGTTTTGTTCGCCGATGCTTTGCAACCCTTGCGGTTGCGGTTAGCCAACGAAGGGGACGCCATCTTGGACGGCGTTCGGGTGACGCTGGCGTTGAGTGGGTTGGAGTTGCGGAGTGGTCAACCGACGCAAGCGCTGTCTGCCTTGCCCCCCGGCGAACAACAAATCGTCTGGCAGGTGCGAAGCGATCGTCCCCGACCCGTTGAGGCATCGGTGCGAATAGACGATGGGCGAAACGGGCAAATTGCGGTCGCCCGCGCCGTCGTCAGCCGACCCATCAGCGACCGCGAGCGTGAGGCGCTTGTCATCGCCACCGACAAAATCCGTCTCGTCTTTCCCCGCAACCCGTTCGGCTACGGCGTTTTCGCCGTTGAGGTGCGGGATGAAGGGGGATGGCGACGGATGGCGTTGTCGCCCCAGTTGCTTTCCATCAGTTACCGCGATTTACGCCAGCAACCCGTCACGCGTCTGGTGTTCTCCGACAAGGCGCAGCGATTGGATAAAGGCGGTTTGGCGTTTTCCTTCGGTTGGGCTGACCCTTTTGACCGCGCCAACTGGCAAGGCGAGGTGCGCTTTGAGCCTGACGGCGAGAGCATCAAAGTTTCGTGGCGACTGCTTTGCGACCGACCCAAAGAGGTGCTGTTCGTCCACGCCCCACTCCTTTTCGTCGGCGACCACGCTTTCGGGACGCAAAAGGAGATGGCGTTGTTGCCCGGCGTTTACTGGCTGATGCCCGACGAACGGGTGGATGATGCCCGCTACAGCGACCCACCCCATCACTTGCACATCGTCCCGCATCCTTACAAACTGGCGCAACCGCTGATGGTCATCGCCCACAAAAAGGCATTCGTTGGGCTGATGTGGGATGCGTTGCAAGGTTGGAGCGAAGGGCAGGAAGAAGGAACGATTTGCCCGCAGCCGATTTTCGCCGTCCCCAACATCCTTGCCCATCAGGACAATCAAGCGCTGGGCTTGATGGTGCCCAATGTGCCCAAATGGGTGCAGGAAAACACGACGGCAGCCCAAATGCCCTTCCGCTTGTCAGCGGGCAAAGCCTTGCAATTGACGGCGTGGCTCATCGGTGGAGTTGGAGGCATCCTTGATGCCTACGACATTTATCTCGCCAAGTTCCCGCTCCCGCCAATTCCCGACAGACCCTATCCCGATGAGGAAACTTTCAAACGCAGC